>Ga0129340_1010000_pt1 | contig 16996 bp, 31 predicted proteins | sample CPBNA1_8_FD_109911 | JGI IMG/M metagenome (GOLD analysis project Ga0129340, IMG submission 109911) | Freshwater to marine salinity gradient microbial communities from Chesapeake Bay, USA - CPBay_Sum_15_0.8_RNA1 (Metagenome Metatranscriptome) | ecosystem: Environmental > Aquatic > Marine >...
GTTGATTTCTAACAGCTTATATATATAAAGAGGTATATGCCAACGATACAACAACTGGTTAAGAAGGGTAGAAAGAAGCTAACTAAGAAGAGTAAATCAGCTGCTCTTCAGTCTTCTCCGCAGCGTCGCGGGGTGTGTACCAGGGTGTACACCACTACTCCAAAGAAGCCTAACTCTGCTATGCGGAAGGTAGCTCGTGTTCGCCTTACCAATGGTAACGAAGTTAACGCCTACATACCTGGTGAGGGTCACAACCTCCAGGAACACAGTATTGTGCTGGTGCGCGGCGGTAGGGTAAAAGACCTGCCCGGTGTGCGTTACCACATTGTTAGAGGTGCTCTTGATACTGCCGGTGTTACAGGCAGAACTCAGCGCCGCAGTAAGTATGGTGCTAAGAAACCTAAAAAATAACGCGCGATAGATTCCCATGAGAAAGACGAGAGCCAAAAAAAGACCTATACTTCCCGATCCTCGGTTTCACGATGAACTGGTTACCCGTTTCGTGAATATGATGATGATGGACGGTAAAAAAGCAAAAGCCTACGGAATTTTCTATGATGCGATCGATATCGTGTCAGAGAAGACCGGAGAAGGAAATGGTCTGGAAATGTGGAAAGAGGCCCTGAATAATGTGATGCCCCACGTGGAAGTGCGCAGCCGCCGTGTTGGTGGTGCCACCTTCCAAATTCCAATTCAGATTCGCCCGGATCGTAAAATTTCAGTTGCCATGAAATGGCTGATTAATTATGCTCGGCAGCGCAATGAGAAATCAATGGCGCAGAAGCTCGCTTCTGAAATTTTGGCTGCAGCCAAGGAAGAAGGTGCAGCGGTGAAGAAGAGAATGGATACCCATAAAATGGCGGAAGCAAACAAGGCCTTCGCTCACTTCGGAAGATTCTAATAAAACTTTTACGCAGACACCTGAAATATTCATGGCAAACAGAGATCTAAAATTCACTCGCAATATTGGTATCGCTGCCCACATTGACGCCGGCAAGACTACTACCACTGAGCGTATTCTATATTATGGAGGTGTAAGCCACAAAATTGGTGAGGTGCACGACGGTGCGGCCACTATGGACTGGATGGAGCAGGAGCAGGAACGTGGTATAACCATTACTTCGGCTGCCACTACCCTAAAATGGCCTTATCGCGGACAGGAATTCCACGTAAATATTATTGACACTCCTGGACACGTTGACTTTACGGTTGAGGTAAACCGTTCGCTGCGCGTCCTTGACGGTCTGGTATTTCTTTTTAGTGCCGTTGACGGTGTTGAACCTCAGTCTGAAACAAATTGGCGTCTGGCAGACAATTACAATGTTCCCCGTATCGGTTTTGTGAACAAGATGGATCGTCAGGGTTCTGACTTCCTTAATGTATGCAACCAGGTTAAAGAAATGTTGGGTAGCCATGCGCTCCCGTTGCAGTTGCCTATCGGTTCAGAAGCCGATTTTAAAGGTGTTATTGACCTCATCAACTTCCGCGGTATTGTGTGGAATGAAGAGGATATGGGTATGACTTTTAACGAGGTTGAAATTCCCGCTGACCTTATTGAAGAAGCTGAGGAGTATCGCGAAAAGCTATTGGAAGCTGTGGCTGAGTTCGATGATAACCTCATGGAAAAGTATTTTGAGGATCCTGATTCTCTGACCGAGCGTGAAATCCTGGATGCTCTGCGCGAGGCTACTATTTCCGGAAAAGTGGTTCCGATGATGTGCGGTTCAGCATTTAAAAATAAGGGGGTTCAATCCATGCTTGATATGGTGATGGAACTTCTTCCGGCCCCAACGGATGTGGAAGCAATTACTGGTGTAAATCCCCAAACTGATAAGGAAGAATCAAGAAAGCCCAGTTATGACGCGCCCTTCTCGGCGTTGGCTTTCAAGATAGCTACTGATCCTTACGTAGGACGGCTGTGTTTTACCCGCGCCTATTCTGGTGTTTTGCCTTCCGGCTCCTATGTGCTTAATACCCGTACCGATAAGAAAGAGCGTATCTCACGTATCTTCCAAATGCACTCAAACAAGCAGAATCAGATTGATTCACTGGGTGCTGGAGACATTGGCGCGCTGGTAGGCTTTAAGGACATTAAGACCGGCGATACGCTTTGCGATGAGAAGCATCCAATCGTACTCGAATCCATGAAATTCCCTGAGCCCGTAATTGGCCTGGCTATCGAGCCTAAGTCACAGGCTGATGTGGATAAACTGGGTATGGCCCTGTCCAAACTCGCAGAAGAGGATCCAACCTTCGTGGTTAAGACAGATGAAGATACTGGTCAGACCGTTATTAGTGGAATGGGTGAACTTCACCTCGATATCATTTGCGATCGCCTTAAGCGCGAGTTTAAGGTAGAGGTTAATCAGGGTGCACCGCAGGTTTCTTACAAAGAAGCGATCAATGGTTCTACCCAGCATCGCGAGGTATACAAGAAACAAACAGGTGGTCGCGGTAAGTTTGCGGATATCATTGTAGGTATTGAGCCCGGGGATCCTGAAAACCCAGGTCTGATCTTCGTAAATGAAGTTAAAGGTGGCAACGTGCCCAAAGAATTTATCCCTTCCGTAGAGAAAGGATTTAAGGAGGCCATGAATAATGGTGTGTTGGCTGGGTACCCCATGGATAGCCTGAAGGTTACCCTGAAGGATGGTTCATTCCATGCCGTTGACTCTGACCAGTTGTCATTTGAGCTGGCAGCGAAGATGGCCTACCGCCAGGCAATTCCAAAATGTAGCCCCGCTATTCTCGAGCCTATTATGAAGCTTGAGGTGCTGACACCTGAGGAAAATATGGGTGATGTGGTAGGTGACCTAAACCGCCGTCGGGGTGTGGTAGAAGGTATGGGTGACCGGGCCAATTCCAAGGTTATCAAGGCCAAAGTGCCACTTTCGGAGATGTTTGGTTATGTAACGGACCTAAGGACAATCTCTTCTGGTCGGGCTACCTCCACTATGGAATTCTCTCATTTTGAAGAGGCACCCAAGAACATTGCCGAAGAGGTTATTTCAAAAGTTAAAGGACAACGTGCTTAACAGCTAGAAGATGAGTCAAAAGATCAGAATTAAACTTAAGTCATACGATTACAATCTGGTGGATAAGTCTGCCGAGAAAATCGTTAAGACAGTGAAGAGTACCGGTGCCATTATCAATGGACCTATTCCTCTACCCACTAATAAGAGAATTTATACAGTATTGCGTTCACCTCACGTCAATAAGAAGTCACGCGAGCAATTTGAGCTGTCCTCCTACAAGAGGCTGCTTGATATCTACTCCTCGTCTTCAAAAACCATTGACGCCTTGATGAGACTTGAGCTCCCTAGTGGGGTGGAGGTCGAGATCAAGGTGTGATCGCTTGGAATATTAACAATTTAAAATAGCATCAAATGCCTGGATTGATCGGAAAGAAGATCGGAATGACAAGCCTCTTTGATGATAACGGTAAAAATTTACCGTGTACTGTCATCGAAGCTGGCCCCTGTGTGGTAACTCAACTGAAAACCACTGAGAAGGATGGATATGAAGCCATTCAGATTGCTTATGGTGACAAGCGCGAGAAGGTAGTTTCAAACGCGCAGATAGGCCATTTCAAAAAGGCCGGTACCTCCCCAAAGCATCGGGTAATGGAAATCGACAGCCTCACTCAAGAGGTTAACCTTGGTGATGAAATTGCAGTTGATATATTCGAAGAAGGAGAGTTTGTTGACGTCTCCGGAATATCCAAAGGAAAAGGTTTTCAGGGTGTAGTTAAGCGCCATGGTTTTGGTGGTGTGGGTCAGTCAACTCACGGCCAGCACAACCGCTTGCGTGCCCCGGGTTCTATTGGAGCCGGTTCGGATCCCAGTCGCGTATTTAAGGGAATGCGCATGGCCGGCCGATTGGGCGGAAAGCGTACTATGGTTGAAAACCTCCGTATTCTGAAGGTAGACAAAGAGAGAAACCTTCTCATTGTTAAGGGTTCCGTTCCCGGAGCTAAGAATTCATACGTAATAATTACGAAGTGATGGAATTACCAGTATTAGATAAAGCCGGAAAGGAAACCGGGAGAAAGGCAAAGCTAAACGAAGGTTTGTTTGGTATTGAGCCTAATCACCATGCAATTTACCTCGATGTAAAGCAGTACCTGGCCAACCAGCGTCAGGGTACCCACAAGGCCAAGGAACGTGGTGAGATAGCCCGTACCACTAAAAAGTTTTTCCGTCAGAAAGGAACCGGTAATGCCCGCGTGGGATCACTGCGCTCACCGCTTCAGAAGGGTGGTGGTACCGTATTTGGTCCCCGTCCGCGTAACTACGGTTTTAAACTGAATAAAAAGACCAAGGATCTGGCCCGTAAATCAGCCCTGAGTCTGAAGGCTTCAGAGAAGAGTATTCAGGTACTTGAGAACATATCTTTTGATGTGCCCAGGACCAGAGACTTTGCCGCAATGGTAAAGGCCTTAGGGTTGGATGGAAAAAAGTCGCTCATAGTAATGAGTGACTCCAATAAAAATGTATATTTGTCGTCCCGAAATTTAAAGGGTCACGACGTTATAACAGCCTCAGAATTAAACACTTACAAGCTAATGAATGCAAGTAGTTTGGTGTTAACGGAGGATTCGTTGGGAAAAATAGAAAACCTGTTAAGCAAATAAGCCATGGGGATCCTTATTAAACCGGTAATAACCGAAAAAGCCACCGAAGACAGTGAAGACAACAACCGCTTTGCTTTTGTAGTGGATAAACGCGCCAATAAGATTGAGATTAAGAAGGCGATTGAGGATCTTTATGGTGTGCACGTTGAAAATGTGCGAACCATGGTGGTTCCGGGCAAGCGCAAACAGCGTTTTACCAAAACCGGAGCGGTAAGTGGTAATTCAGGTTCATATAAGAAGGCCATTGTAGAGGTTCGTAGTGGAGAAACCATTGACCTCTACAGTAATATATAATTGAGATGGGAGTAAGAAAGTTAAAACCGGTAACTCCGGGACAACGCTTCAGGATTGTCAATGACAATGCCAACATCACCGCTTCAAAGCCAGAGAAAAAGCTGGTAAAAGGAAAGAGTAAGTCCGGTGGACGCAATAACAGCGGGAAGATGACTATGCGCTATATCGGTGGTGGTCATAAGAAGCGCTATCGTGTTATTGACTTCAAACGCGATAAGGACGGGGTGCCCGCAATGGTGAAATCCATTGAATATGATCCAAACCGTTCAGCCCGTATTGCTCTGTTGTTTTATGCTGACGGTGATAAGCGCTATATCATTGCCCCAAATGGCCTTCAAGTAGGGCAGGAATTGATGAGCGGTGAGAACTCTGCTCCAGAAATTGGCAATGCATTGTACCTGTCTGATATTCCCTTAGGTACAGTGATAAGCAATATAGAGATGCGTCCCGGACAGGGCGCGGTTATTGCCCGCAGCGCCGGATCATTTGCACAACTGGCAGCCCGTGACGGCAAGTATGCTATTATTAAGCTTCCTAGCGGTGAGACACGAATGATCCTCACTACTTGTAAGGCTACTATTGGAGCCGTCAGCAACTCTGATAATTCCCAGGAAGTATCCGGTAAAGCTGGTCGAAAGCGCTGGCTGGGGCGTCGTCCCCGTGTTCGTGGGGTGGCCATGAACCCTGTGGACCACCCTATGGGTGGTGGCGAAGGTCGTGCCTCAGGTGGTCATCCAAGATCACGCAAGGGTATTCCGGCCAAAGGTTATAAAACTCGTACTCCAAAGAAAGAGTCGAACAAGTACATTATTGACAGAAGGAAAAAATAATAGCGATGGCAAGGTCACTTAAAAAAGGTCCATACATACACTACAAGCTGGAGAAAAAGGTTCAGCAGAATATTGAAGGCAGTAAGAAAGGCGTAGTCAAAACTTATTCGCGTGCCTCTATGATCTCTCCAGATTTTGTTGGACAAACCATTGCGGTTCACAACGGACGCACATTTGTACCGGTATTCGTAACCGAAAATATGGTAGGTCACAAACTTGGTGAGTTTGCCCCGACCCGAACTTTCCGCGGTCACGCTGGTAACAAAAAAGATAAAGGAAAGCGCTAATACATTATAAAGATGGGTGCCAGAAAAAGACAAAAAGCGGAAGCGATTAAGGAGGCCAGAAAAAACCTGGCCATCGCTAAATTGAATAACTGTCCTACATCTCCCCGAAAGATGAGACTGGTTGCCGATATGGTTAGGGGAATGGATGTGGATAAAGCCATGTTTATTTTAAGACATAGCGGTAAAGAGGCAAGTAATCGTCTCGAAAAACTTATTCTCTCTGCCACCAATAACTGGGCGCAAAAGAATGAGGATGTTAATATGGATGAGGCTGGATTATATGTAAAGGATATTAGCGTAGACGGTGCACGCATGTTGAAGCGTATCCAACCAGCACCTCAGGGAAGAGCGCATCGCGTGCGCAAAAGGAGTAATCACGTAACCGTGATTTTAGGCTCGCGCAGCAATAAGGAAGAAGTAGTAGCAGAAGAAGTTAACGATAGTAATTCATAACCGAATGGGACAAAAGACTAACCCGATTGGTAACAGATTAGGTTTCATCCGCGGATGGGACAGTAATTGGTATGGTGGCCGTGATTACGGTGATAAGATAGCTGAGGATGATAAGATTCGGAAGTATCTCTACGCCCGATTATCCAAGGCTTCGGTAAGCCGGATTATTATCGAGCGTACTCTCAAGTTGATAACCATCACTATTACCACCAGCCGTCCGGGAATTATTATTGGTAAAGGAGGGCAGGAAGTGGATAAGCTGAAGGAGGAACTTAAGAAGCTTAGCAAAAAGGAAGTTCAGATCAATATTTTTGAGATCAAGCGTCCCGAACTGGATGCTAAGCTGGTGGCTGACAGCGTTGCCCGTCAGATTGAGGGGCGGGTCAGTTTCCGTCGTGCCGTTAAAATGGCTGTTGCTGCATCAATGCGGATGGGTGCTGAAGGTATCAAGATCATGGTATCCGGTCGTTTGAATGGTGCTGAAATGGCCCGTTCTGAAATGTATAAGGATGGCCGTACTCCGCTGCATACTTTCCGTGCGGATATTGACTATGCCTTGGCTGAAGCTCATACTACCTACGGTCGTATTGGTATAAAAGTGTGGATCATGAAAGGTGAGGTTTATGGTAAGCGTGACCTCAGCAATCTGCTGGGAACGGTTAAAAAGACCAGTGGAACGCCTGCACCAGGTGCCGGTAGTCGTGAGCGCGTAGGTCGCAAAAAGAGAAAGTAAGATACTAAAGAACATTACATAAAATGTTACAGCCGAAGAAAACGAAACACAGAAAGCAGTTCAAAGGCCGCATGAAGGGTAATGCGGGACGTGGTCATCAGATTGCGTTTGGAAGCTTTGCCATTAAGGCTATGGAACCTGTTTTCATTACTTCGCGTCAGATAGAGGCTGCGCGTATTGCAGCAACCCGTTACATGAAAAGGGAAGGGCAGTTATGGATCCGTATTTTTCCCGATAAGCCCATAACCAAGAAACCGGCAGAGGTGCGTATGGGTAAGGGTAAGGGTGCCCTGGATCACTGGGTTGCCGTGGTTAAGCCTGGGCGTATAATCTTCAAACTGGACGGCGTTAATTCGGAAATAGCCCAAGAGGCACTTAGGCTTGCTGCTCAGAAACTTCCCGTGAAGTGCAAGTTTATGGTACGCCGTGATTATATCGGCGCATAATTAATAAGACGATGAAAGCATCTGTAGTTAGAGAAATGACCACGCAGGAAATTGCGGAACAGCTTGAAGAAGAAAAGCTGAGCTACTCCAAGATGAAAATGGCTCATGCAATTTCACCCTTGGAGAATCCCATCCTGTTGAGGAACAAGAGAAAAGATATCGCCAGGCTGGCTTCAGAGCTGCGCAGTCGGCAAATTAAAGGTGAACAATAATACTTCTTGCAATGGAAGATAGGACCACAAGAAACTTAAGAAAAGAACGGATTGGTATCGTGACCAGCAACAAGATGGAGAAGTCCATCACTGTTTCTGTTGAGCGTAAAAAGAAACATCCCATGTACGGGAAGTTTGTTAAATCCACCAAGAAGTTTCATGCTCATGACGAAAAGAACGAGTGTAATATAGGTGATACTGTGCGTATCATGGAAACTCGTCCGATGAGTAAGACCAAAAACTGGAGGTTAGTTGAAATAATTGAAAGGGCTAAGTAATCATGTTACAGCAGGAATCGAGATTAAAAGTTGCTGATAATACCGGGGCCAAGGAGGTTCTGTGCATCAGGGTATTGGGCGGTACAAAAAGACGTTACGCCTCTGTGGGAGACAAGATTGTTGTCTCTGTGAAAAACGCCACTCCTTCCGGTAACGTGAAGAAAGGTCAGGTTTCTACGGCCGTGGTCGTTCGTACCAAGAAAGAAGTTCGTCGTCCTGACGGATCCTATATCCGCTTTGATGACAATGCGTGTGTTTTGCTCAACGCCCAGGGTGAGATGCGGGGAACCCGTGTATTCGGACCAGTATCCCGTGAGCTTCGCGACAAACAATATATGAGAATCGTATCCCTCGCACCAGAGGTATTATAAAGAAGAGAATTATGGCCAAGCTTCACATAAAGAAAGGCGACACGGTAAAAGTTCTGGCGGGTGAATACAAGGGTCAGACCGGAAAGGTCATCCAGATATTGCCTGAGAAGAACAAAGCATTGGTTGAGGGAATCAATGTGGTGAAAAAGCATAATAAACCCACCGCGGAAAATCCGCAGGGAGGAATTACTGAGAAGGAGGCTCCTGTACATCTGTCAAATCTAATGTACGTTGATGCCAATGGCGAAGCTTCCCGTATAGGTCGCAAGCAAGACGACAATGGGAAAATGGTAAGATATTCCAAGAAAACCAAGGAAATTATCAAGTAATGGACTTCGGAGTAAGATTAAAAGACAAGTACAAAGACAGCATCATTAAAGAGCTGGAGCAGGAGTTCGGTTATCAGAACCACATGGAGGTTCCCCGCCTGGTGAAGATCGTTCTTTCTCAGGGTGTGGGTGCTGCCACTGCCGACAAGAAACTGATTGAGTACGCTATCGATGAGCTGAGTCGGATAACTGGCCAGAAGGCAGTGCCTACCTACTCCAAGAAGGATATATCCAACTTCAAACTGAGAAAGGGTATGCCTATTGGAGCAAAAGTGACCCTGCGCGGTCAGAAGATGTATGAATTCTTGGAAAGACTCATCTGGTCTTCTCTGCCCCGTATTCGTGATTTCAAGGGTATCAAAGCAACCGGTTTTGATGGTCGCGGTAATTATACCCTTGGTATTACAGAACAGATCATCTTCCCCGAGATTGATATTGACAAAGTGAATCGTATTAGCGGTATGGACATCACATTTGTAACAACCGCCCATACAGATAAAGAAGCGAAAGCGCTTCTTGAAAAAATTGGTTTACCCTTTAAGAAGTAATTATGGCAAAGGAATCAATGAAAGCCCGCGAAAGAAAAAGGGCAAAAGTGGTTGATAAATACGCGGAAAAGCGTGCAGCACTTAAAGCTGATGGTAATTATGAGGCGCTTCAGAAGTTGCCCAAAAACGCATCACCGGTAAGAATGCACAACCGTTGCAAACTTACAGGAAGGCCTAAGGGCTATATGCGTCAGTTTGGTCTCTCCAGGGTAATGTTCAGAGAGATGGCCAATCAAGGATTGATTCCGGGAGTTAAAAAGGCTAGCTGGTAAAAGAAAGTATTATGGTTACAGATCCAATTTCAGATTATTTGACCCGCGTGCGCAATGCCATGATGGCAGGCCATAGGGTAGTGGAAATACCTGCTTCAAACTTGAAGAAGGAGATCACCAAGATCCTGGCTGACCAGGGTTACATTCTCAATTTTAAGTTTGAGGATGATAAAGGTCCTCAGGGCACTATTAAGATTGCCCTCAAGTATGATCGTATTACTGAGGAGCCGGCAATACGTTCACTTGAGCGCGTCAGCAAACCGGGTTTGAGAAAGTATACCGGCCATAACACTTTGCCTCGCGTGCTCAATGGCCTTGGGATTGCAATTATTTCCACCTCCAAAGGGCTGATGACTGATAAGCAGGCACGCAAAGAGAATGTAGGTGGCGAGGTTCTTTGCTATGTCTATTAATAAGAAAGATTAGAGAAAAATGTCACGAGTAGGATTAGCACCCATAACAATACCTGAAGGCGTAACGCTGACGGTAGAAAACAATGTAATTACCGTTAAAGGTAAGCTGGGCGAGCTGACTCAGAAATTTACTTCGGATATCAGTGTCAAGCAGGAAGATGGAGTAATTACTCTTGAGCGTTCCACTGAAGCTAAGCAGAGCAAGGCCAATCACGGATTGTATCGCGCTCTGATCTCTAATATGGTGGAAGGCGTGAGCAAGGGTTTTGAAAAGCAGCTTGAACTGGTGGGTGTGGGTTATCGTGCTGCCAACCAAGGCCAGCGCCTTGATCTTTCCCTGGGTTACTCTCACAATATTGTGATGGAGCTGCCAACTGAGATCAACCTGGAAACTCTGATGGAGAAAGGGAAGAACCCCCGCGTGATTCTTAAGAGTCATGACAAGCAATTGCTTGGCATGGTAGCGGCTAAGATCCGCTCGTTCCGCAAACCCGAACCTTACAAAGGAAAAGGGGTGCGCTATGTTGGTGAATATATTAGAAGAAAAGCTGGTAAAACCGCATCTAAATAATAAGAGATGGCACTTACTAAAAGAGACCGCAGAATACGTATAAAGCAGAGAGTGCGCAAGCACATTACCGGAACCCCCGAACGTCCCCGCCTCTCCGTTTTTCGCAGCAATAAGGAGATCTATGCCCAACTGGTTAATGATCAGAACGGAGATACTCTGCTAGCCGCTTCCTCTCTTGAAAAGTCTTTCAAGAAGGAAGGAACCAAGAGTGATGTTGCACGCGAAGTGGGCAGACTGCTGGCCCAAAAGGCTGTCGAGAAAGGAATTAAAAGTGTTGCCTTTGACCGCAACGGTTACCTGTATCACGGCCGCGTTAAGGCGCTTGCTGAAGGAGCCAGAGAAGGAGGATTAAATTTTTAAGATACCACTATGATTAAAGGTCATAAAAATATTGAGAGAGTAAAACCCAGCGGACTGGAATTGACGGACCGTTTGGTGGGAATTCAACGGGTAACCAAGGTAACCAAGGGTGGTCGTACCTTCGGTTTTTCAGCCATCGTTGTGGTGGGTGATGAACACGGAGTCGCAGGCTACGGTCTTGGTAAGTCCAAAGAGGTATCTGATGCAATTCAAAAAGGGATCGAAGATGCCAAAAAAAATCTGGTGCGTATTCCTTTGGTAAAAAATACCATTCCACATGAGCAAACCGGCAAATTCGGTGGTGCCCGGGTATTTCTCCGTCCGGCTTCCAATGGTACCGGTGTAATTGCGGGAGGCGCAATGCGCGCAGTGCTGGAAAGTTTGGGAGTTCATGATGTTTTGGCCAAGTCCAAAGGATCTTCCAACCCGCACAACGTAGTAAAGGCCACCTTTGATGCACTCTTAAGCCTGCGCGATGCTGGTAAAGTAGCGCAGACCCGTGGCATTTCTGTAGAAAAAGTATTTAACGGTTAAGAAAATGGCAAGGATCAAAGTAAAACAGGTTCGCAGTATGATTAAGCGTCCGGCTGATCAGAAGAAAACCTTGGCGGCCCTTGGCCTGCGTAAAATGAATCAGGTAGTAGAGCATGAGGATACTCCCCAGATAATGGGAATGGTTAAAAAAGTAGCTCACCTGGTGGAAGTAGAAAAAGCGTAGAACACGAATAAGAGATTTAAGATGGCTTTACACAACTTAAAACCGGCAGAGGGATCCACGAAATCACGTAAGAGAATTGCACGTGGTGAAGGTTCAGGACACGGAGGGACCTCCACCCGTGGTCACAAGGGTGCCAAAGCGCGCAGTGGCTATAAGTCCAAGATTGGGTTTGAAGGTGGTCAGATGCCTTTGCAGCGTCGCGTGCCCAAGTTTGGTTTTACCAACATTAATCGCGTGGAGTATCATGGAATCAACCTTGATACCCTGCAAAAACTTGTGGATGACAAGCGTGCAGAGGATGCTATAAACCTTGAGACGCTTCGTGAAAACGGGCTGGTGGGCAAAAAAGAATTGGTGAAAATATTGGGTAGAGGAGAATTGAAGGCCAAATTGAGTGTTGAAGCTCATGCCTTTTCAAAGTCAGCTCGCGAGGCGATAGAAGCTCGTGGTGGTGAAGCCAAAATCCTTTAATCGCAGTATGGCATGAAGCGCTTTATTGAAACACTTAAAAATATCTGGAAGATTGAAGAGCTCAGGGAGAAGTTGCTTCTAACCCTTGGTCTTCTTCTTGTATATCGTCTTGGTTCAAACGTTGTTCTTCCCGGGATTGATCCCGCGAGCCTTACAGCACTTCAGAGCCAGTCTGAATCGGGTATTTTAGGTATCCTCAATGCTTTTACCGGTGGTGCATTCGCCAATGCATCTATCATGGCGCTCGGTATCATGCCTTACATCTCAGCCTCCATTGTGATTCAATTGTTAGGGATGGCTGTTCCTTCCATCCAGAAGATGCAGCGGGAGGGTGAAAGCGGAAGACGACAAATCAACCAGATCACACGTCTTCTTACTATAGTGATCACTTTTGCCCAGGGTCCGGGGTATATCGCGAACCTCTTTCAGCAGGGAGTACAACTCACCATGCCCCAGGGGACTTTCTGGATTCTGGCGATGATCGTGCTTACTACCGGAACTATTTTTGCAATGTGGCTTGGAGAGCGAATTACAGATAAAGGAATTGGAAACGGTATCTCCCTGTTGATTATGGTGGGAATTATCGCTAGCCTTCCCCAGTCATTCCTGCAGGAATTTGCATCTAAGATTGACCGTGGTGGCGGCTTGGTATTATTTATTGTTGAGATAGCTCTTTTACTAATTGTCATTTTACTTTCAGTAGCTCTGGTACAGGCGGTACGTCGGGTTCCGGTGCAATATGCAAAAAGGACCACTGCGGGGAGAACTTTTACTGGCACCATGGCACGCCAGTATATTCCGCTTAAGGTGAATGCTGCCGGCGTAATGCCCATCATCTTTGCTCAAGCGATTATGTTTATTCCGATAACAGTATTGAGCTACGCGGGCTTGCAAAGCGGCAACGCCAACTGGCTGGTGAGTATGTTCAGCAACATCCAGGGTTTCTGGTATAATTTGGTTTTTGCGGTATTAATTATCCTTTTTACCTACTTCTACACAGCCATTCAGGTAAATACTAATCAGATGGCGGAGGATTTAAAAAGGAACGGTGGTTTTATACCTGGTATTAAACCCGGAAAACAAACAGCAGAGTTTCTGGACACAGTTCTTTCACGAATCACTCTTCCGGGATCAATATTTCTGGCCATACTGGCTATTTTACCTGCCTTCGCGATGATTGCAGGAGTGAATACCCAGTTTGCCTATTTCTATGGAGGGACCAGCCTTTTGATTATGGTAGGAGTAACACTGGATACTCTGCAGCAGATAGAAAGTTATTTACTTAACCGGCACTACGACGGCCTCATGAAGTCTGGAAGACTTAAAGGTCGCACAGTTAGTGCATTTTAAATTAAGGCAGAGCGTAAGATATATGGCAAAACAAGCGGCAATAGAGCAGGACGGAACCATTATCGAGGCCCTCAGTAACGCAATGTTCAGAGTGGAATTGGAGAATGGTCACATAGTTACTGCTCATATTTCCGGAAAAATGAGGATGAACTATATTAAGCTTCTTCCCGGTGATAAGGTGAAGCTGGAGATGTCTCCTTATGATCTTACGAAGGGACGTATAACTTACAGATACTAAAAAGACTATGAAAGTAAGAGCATCAGTCAAAAAGCGAAGTGCAGACTGCAAAATCGTGAAGCGAAAGGGCAGGGTGTACGTGATTAACAAGAAGAACCCCAAGTTCAAACAACGACAAGGATAATATTTAACTGAAGACCTATGGCAAGGATTGCTGGTATTGATTTACCCAAGAATAAGAGAGGAGAGATAGGCCTTACCTATATCTACGGTATCGGAAGGACCCGCTCTAGAGAGATCCTCAATAAAGCCGGTATTGATTACGACACTAAGGTTCAGGATTGGAATGACGATCAGCTGACTTCAATTCGTAATTTGATAGCGGAGACCTTTAAGGTAGAGGGGGAATTGCGCTCGGAAACCCAGTTAAATATTAAGCGGCTGATGGATATTGGCTGTTATCGTGGAGTGCGTCACCGTATTGGTTTACCACTGCGGGGTCAAAGAACCAAAAACAACTCGCGTACCCGCAAGGGTAGACGTAAAACAGTAGCTAACAAGAAAAAAGCTACTAAATAATTAGTTTGAATAATGGCAAAGAAAGCGTCACCAAAGAGCACTAAGAAGCGCAAGGTTATCGTTGAGTCGGCCGGAGAGGCTCACATCAACGCATCCTTTAACAACGTGATCATATCCCTTACCAATACCCGGGGACAGGTAATCAGCTGGTCATCAGCTGGTAAAATGGGATTCCGCGGTTCCAAGAAAAACACTCCCTATGCTGCGCAGATGGCGGCTGAGGATTGTGCAAAAACCGCTTTGGAGCTCGGTCTTAAGAAAGTGAAGGTATTTGTAAAAGGTCCCGGCGGTGGCCGTGAGTCTGCCATCCGAACCATTCACAATACCGGCATAGAAGTAACCGAGATTATTGACGTTACACCCATTCCCCACAATGGTTGCCGTCCCCCGAAAAGAAGAAGAGTTTAAAAGATAAGCAAGTAAGACAATGGCAAGATACAGAGGCCCAAAAACCAAGATCGCCAGAAAGTTTGGTGACCCAATCTTCGGACCTGACCCTTCTTTTGAAAAAAAGAATTATCCTCCTGGGCAACACGGTGTATCCAAGAGGCGCGGAAAGAAATCGGAATATGCGATCCAGCTGGCTGAAAAGCAAAAAGCCAAGTATACCTATGGTATTTTGGAACGTCAGTTTGCGAATATGTTTGATAAGGCTTCACGTGCCAAAGGTATTACCGGTGAGGTATTGCTCCAGTTGTGTGAGTCTCGTCTGGATAATGTTGTATTTCGGTTAGGCATTGCACCCAGTCGAAGTGCTGCCCGCCAGCTTGTTGGTCATCGTCACATTGTAGTAAATGGTGAAGTGGTTAACATTCCGTCCTATCAGGTAAAAGCCGGAGATAATGTAGGTGTCAGAGAGAAATCGAAATCTCTACCCACCATACGTGAGGCTGTTGGCACCCGTAGCAATCGGTATGAGTGGCTGGAATGGAATGAATCAACCTATACCGGCAAGGTGCTGAGTACACCTATGCGTGAGCAAATCCCTGAGAATATCAAGGAACAACTCATCGTTGAACTTTACTCTAAATAATTTTGAAAATAACATCCTAACATTTTGCTATGGCAATCCTAAATTTCCAAAAGCCTGATCAAATCATAATGAATCATGCTTCAGAGACTGAAGGTCAGTTTGAATTCAGACCTCTGGAGCCCGGTTACGGCCTTACCGTTGGAAATGCCCTGCGCAGGGTATTGCTTTCCTCACTTGAGGGGTTTGCCCTTACTTCAGTGCGCATTGAGGGTGTGGAACACGAATTCTCAACCATTAAAGGAGTGGTGGAAGACGTAACGGAAATTGTGCTTAACCTTAAGCAAGTCCGGTTCAAACGTCAGATTGATGAGCAGGAAGAGGAAAAGGTTAACATTAGTATCAGCGGTCAGGACAAGCTTACCGCAGGTGATATCGGCAAGTTTGTGTCGGCTTTTCAGATACTAAACCCTGACCTGGTGATCTGCAATATGGATCCTTCGGTTAAGCTGGAGTTGACACTTACCATTGAGAAAGGTCGCGGATATGTACCGGCAGAGGAGAATAAGAAGAGCAACGCTGCCTTGGGTACTATCTTTATGGACTCTATCTACACTCCGATAAAAAATGTTAAATACAGCATTGAGAACTATCGTGTAGAGCAGAAAACAGATTACGAGAAGTTGATTATGGAGATTACTACCGACGGTAGTATACATCCTAAAAAAGCTCTTACTGAAGCAGCAAAGATCCTCATCCACCATTTTATGCTGGTAAGTGATGAGAAGATTAGCATAGAAGATCAAAAATCTGCCGAAGCCGATAATTACGACGAAGAGATTTTACATATGCGTCAGCTGCTTAAAACTAAACTGGTGGATATGGATCTCTCTGTACGTGCCCTGAACTGCCTTAAGGCAGCCGAAGTAGAAACTCTAGGTGACTTGGTGACTTACACCAAGAGCGATCTAATGAAGTTCCGCAACTTCGGAAAGAAATCCCTTACTGAACTGGACGAGCTGGTAGAAAGTAAAGGCTTACACTTCGGTATGGATATATCTAAATATAAACTGGATAAGGAATAAGGCCTTATGAGACACGGAAAGAAATTTAATCACCTTGGGCGTAATGCTGCACATCGTCGTGCGATGCTGGCCAATATGGCTTCATCGCTCATCGAGCATAAACGTATCAATACTACCCTTGCCAAGGCGAAGGCTCTGAAACAATACGTAGAGCCGTTGATTACAAAATCTAAGAATGATACAACCCAAAGCCGAAGATTGGTATTCAGCTATCTTCAGAATAAACATGCTGTTAGTGAGCTCTTTAGGGAAATAGCTGACAAGGTAGGTGATCGTCCGGGTGGATATACCCGCATTATTAAAACCGGCAAGCGGCTGGGTGACAATGCCGAGATGTGTATGATTGAGTTGGTAGACTTTAATGATTTGTATACCAACGAGAAAGACGCAAAAAAATCAAAAACTCGTCGCAGCCGCAGAGGAGCTGCCGGGCAGTCTGAGCCCAAGGCTACTGTACCCTCCGCACCAGCTGAGCCTGTCGAAGAAACCTCCGCGTCAGCTGAGCTTGTCGAAGCTGAGCCTGTCGAAGCTGAAGAACCCAAGGCTGAGAATGTGGATGAATCAACAGATGAGGAAGAGAAGAAAGACTGATCATTGCATTTACTTCAATTGACA
>Ga0129340_1098914_pt1 | contig 16407 bp, 12 predicted proteins | sample CPBNA1_8_FD_109911 | JGI IMG/M metagenome (GOLD analysis project Ga0129340, IMG submission 109911) | Freshwater to marine salinity gradient microbial communities from Chesapeake Bay, USA - CPBay_Sum_15_0.8_RNA1 (Metagenome Metatranscriptome) | ecosystem: Environmental > Aquatic > Marine >...
ACTCAACTCAAAGTTTTATTTATTCATTTTTATTAAAACCTTTTCATAATATTTCAAAAATAATTTTTGGGTTTATGTTTTTATTCCTCATATTTCCTTATAAAAATTTAGAAATATCTCAGAGTGTTTTTTATTATAGTACGTACGTAATACCTTTTTTTATCTTTATTCAGATTTTAAATTGGCTTTTTAAATTTATTTGTTTTTTTTTTACAGGTATAGAAAGAAAGCCTACTAAGTTTGATATAGATATAAATGTACTTATTTTTACTCCTTTATTTTTAGTTTTTCCTTGTTTTATGTATGCAGATTTTATTTTAGATAGCGAAAATGGTTTTATAGCTATCTTCAAACTCTGGTATTTAAATCATTTAAGATAAAATACTTTTTGTGATAAAAAATATAAATTTTTTAGTTTATAATAAAAGAAAAACTTTTGATTATAGGTTGCCTTCAGATTTATACACATGCTTTGCAAAAGATAAAGTCGATATGTATTATCTTAAGGAAGTTACTGAACAGAAAAAGTCGACTTTTATTTATCAAATTTTAAAAAAGCATATTTTAGATAATAATTTAGACTCTAAAAAATTGATAACTCATTTTATATTTATAAAGATTCCTTTATCAAACGTGCTTGATCTTATTCCTATAGCTCTTAAGCTTACAGGTTCAGTAAGAGCTCTTACTAACTTGTTAAAAACTCGTAAGTATAATCGTAAATTTTTTATAAAAGAATTTTTCTTTACAGATTTTTTTTTAGAGCGTTTACGTTGGTTTGATATTAATGTCTTATTTTTTCGTTTTAATCTAGTAGATAAATTTTCAGACTTAAAAATGATAGAACAAGATAGGTTTATCTTATTGTATTTAAAGGTATCTTCAAAGAAAAATTATTCTCGTAAAGAAATAAAGTTTTTAATTGAGTCTATTTGTTATGATTTTGTTTTAACAAGAAAGGAAAATTTTTGTATTAAATTTTTTCGGACATTAAAGGAACTAGAAAATAATTGATATTTTATAATTCAGATTTTTATATGAATTTAACAACATCTAATTTTTTACAGTATTTAACAACCAAATTTAATAATAAAGATATACAAGATAAAAGTTTGTGCCTCACTGTAAGGCCAGATAATTTATATACAATTTTTCAGTTTTTAAAAAATTCATGGGTTTCAAAATATAAAATTTTGATAGATATTACGGCAGTTCATTATCCTTCTCTTATAAAAAGAGGAGATAGTATGTATGAATTTGTTGTAGTTTATTGTTTATTATCAACAGACTATAATCAGCGAATAATTATAGAATGTTTATTAAAAGATTCTTTAGAATATGTTCCAAGTATTACAAATATATATCCAAATGCGTCATGGTATGAGCGTGAAACGTATGATATGTTTGGTATATTATTTTATGGTAACAAAGATTTACGAAGAATTTTAACTGATTACGGGTTTGAAGGTTTTCCTCTTAGAAAAGATTTCCCTTTAAGCGGTTATGTAGAAGCGCGTTATTGTGAAAAATCAAAACGTGTTATACTTGAAAATCTTTCATTAACTCAAACAAATAGAACTTTTGATTTCGAAAGTCCGTGGAAAATAGATTCATAAGATGATAAGTGTTAGTGTAATTTCAATTTTAAATTTTGTATTATTTTGTATAGGTATCTTTGGGATAGTTTTTAATTATAGTAATTTATTATCTATCTTGATGTCTATGGAACTTATGTTATTAAGTATTAATCTACAATTAATAGTAATGAGCCTCGTATTTGATGATTTAGTAGCTCAAGTTTTTGCATTATTAATTTTAACTATAGCAGCAGCTGAAGCTGCTATAGGTTTAGCTTTAGTTGTTATTTTTTACCGTTTACGTGGAACAGTTTCTCTTAAATCAATAAACCTTATGAAAGGCTAAAAATAAGAAAGATGTATTTATTAGTAATTTTTTTACCTCTATTATCAGCAATTATTTGTTGTTTTTTCTCAAGATGGATTGGTTTTTTACGTGCATGGCAAATATCTACTTCATTATTAGGTATAACTTTCTGTCTCTGTTTAATGATTTTTTACGAAATTGGGCTTTCTTCTACATTATGTACAGTAGAAATAGGTTATTGGTTTAATATCGGGTTTTTTCAGAGTCCTTGGGGTTTTCTTTTTGACTCTTTAACAGCGTCTATGCTTATTGTTGTCACTTCAGTTTCTTTCTTAGTACATATGTATTCTGGAAGTTATATGGAACATGACCCTCATTTAGGACGTTTTATGGGTTACTTATCACTTTTTACTTTTTTTATGCTTATATTAGTTACAGGAGATAATTTTATGCAACTTTTTTTAGGTTGGGAAGGTGTTGGTTTATCTTCTTATCTTCTTATTAATTTTTGGTTTACTCGAATCCAAGCTAATAAAGCTGCTATCAAAGCAATGATGGTTAATCGTATTGGTGATATAAGTTTAACGTTAGGTATAGCTTTAATCTATATATATTTCAAAAGCGTTAAATATGCTGTTGTTTTTGCAATGGCAAAAGAATTTGAGTCTTCAAATTTTTATTTTTTAGGTTTTAATTGGAATACTCTAGATTTAATATGTATTTTTTTGTTGATAGCAGCAGTCGGTAAATCTGCTCAATTAGGTTTACATACATGGTTACCTGATGCTATGGAGGGACCTACACCTGTTTCTGCGTTGATTCACGCAGCAACAATGGTAACTGCTGGAGTTTTTTTATTAGTGCGATGTTCTGCTTTATATGAACATGCTAGTGAAAATATAAGACTTTTAGTTGTTATTGTCGGTGCATTAACTGCTTTTTTTGCTGCAACTACGGGTTTAATGCAACATGATATGAAAAAAGTTATTGCCTATTCGACTTGTAGTCAATTAGGGTATATGGTTTTTGCTTGTGGTTTATCTTTTTATTCTGTAGGTATGTTCCACTTAATAAATCATGCTTTTTTTAAAGCTCTATTATTCTTAAGTGCAGGATCTGTTATTCATAGTCTTAGTGATGAGCAGGATATTAGACAAATGGGTGGTTTAGCTCGTTTGATTCCTTTTACTTATGTGTTTATAATGATAGGTTCACTATCTTTAATGGGTTTTCCTTTTTTAACAGGGTTTTACTCTAAAGATTTGATACTTGAATTAGCTTTTAGTACATTTACACCTGTAGGTCATTTTGCATTTTGGTTAGGAAGTTTAGCTGCATTTTTTACAGCACTTTATTCTTTTCGTATTATTTATTATGTTTTTATCGGCCCTATAAATGGTAATCGTGTTGTATATTCTAATATTCATGATGCCCCTACTCTTATAGCGATACCTCTTACAATATTAGGTTTTGCAAGTATTTTTGCAGGTTATGTTGGAAAAGACTTATTTGTAGGTTTAGGTACTGATTTTTGGGGAAATTCTATCTATTGCTCTAGTATTAATACATCAACAGTTGATGCAGAATTTTTACCTGTATTCTTTAAATTGATCCCTGTTATATTAAGTATGTGTGGAGTAGCGACTGCTTATCTTTTTCAAACTCATAGTTTATTTACTTTTAAAACAGAGTCACAAGTTAGTGTTATATTATTTAATTTTTTAAATAGAAAATGGCTTTTTGATCGAGTTTATAATGAGTGGGTATCTCAAAAAGGTTTATGGTTTGGATATGTGATTTCATATAAAACAATAGATAAAGGTGTATTAGAATTTTTTGGGCCAGCAGGTTTAACACATATGGCAAAGAATTTATCTCGTTTTAGTACTAATTTACAGACAGGACTAATATTTTCATATGCTTTTTTAGTTTTACTTGTTGTGTTATTACTTTTAAGTCTTACACTATTTTATTATTATGAAATAGCTATTATCGAAACTTTTTGTATCGCTATTAGCGCTTTTTATATTTTTTTATTTGTTGATAGATATGTACTTTAATAGTTATATAATGAAAATTTTTTATAATAATATTTTTATAACAAGTATTTGTTTACTAATAGGCTTGTTTACTTTCAGCTCGGATGTTTGTTTATCTTTTGACTCTAGTGTAAATCTTGGGTTAGATTATTTTTCAATCCTTTTTTTGCTACTTCTTTTTTCTCCTTTAATTTCTATTATAATTATCAGCTTTCTCCCAGAAAAAGATAGTTCTTTGATTTGGAATATTTCTTTAACTCTAAGTTCATTTATTTTTTTTCTATCTTCTATTATATGGTTAGCTTTTGCCCATGGTAATAATATCTCAGCTGATTTTTTAGAGAGTGATTTATTTCAAGGAGTTTTTTTATTAATACCTTTATTTGGTTTTCAAGAGTGGGATTCGTTTTTGAATATAAAACCTTTTATTGCTATTGATGGTATTTCTATTTTATTAATTGAACTTACGACTTTTTTGATTCCTGTATGTTTTTTAACAAGTATTTCAGCTATAAAAACAAAGATAAAAGAGTATATTATCTTCTTTTTTATGATTGAGCTACTTTGTATCTGTACATTTACATTTGTAGATATCTTTTTGTTCTATATTTTTTTTGAATCTGTCTTAATACCAATGTTTATTATTGTAGGTATTTGGGGTTCACGTTCAAGAAAAATCCGAGCAGCCTATCAATTTTTTTTATATACTTTATTAGGGTCTATTTTTATGTTTATGGCCTTATTGTATATTCGATCTGTTTTAGGTACAACAAATTATCTTATTTTGTTAAATACGATGCCCCTTATTGATGAACAAACACAACTTTTACTTTGGTTAGCATTTTTCAGTGCTTTTGCTGTTAAAGTACCTATGATTCCTTTTCATTTATGGTTACCTGAAGCACACGTTGAAGCTCCTACAGCTGGGTCAGTTATATTAGCAGGTATATTATTAAAATTAGGTACTTATGGTTTTCTTCGTTTCTCAGTACCTCTTTTTCCTGTTAGTTCTTTCTTTTTTATGCCTTTCATTTTTTTGTTATGTAGTTTAGGTTCTATCTATGCATCACTAACTACACTAAGACAGGTTGATTTAAAAAAGATAATTGCATATTCATCTGTTGCTCACATGAGTGTTGTAATGATAGGTTTATTTGCGCTTACCCCTCAAGGTCTTCATGGAAGTTTAAGTTTAATGTTAGGTCATGGTATAGTTTCTAGTGCCTTATTCTTATGTGTAGGTGTTTTATATGACCGGTATCATACGCGTATTATAAAATATTACGGTGGTTTAATGCAAGTAATGCCTAATTTTTCACTTTTTTTCTTATTTTTTACTTTAGCTAATATAGGTTTTCCTGGGCTTTGTAATTTTGTAGGTGAGTTTCTTTGTTTTTTAGGTGCTTTTGAACGAAATGCTTTAGCTTCTTTTTTATGTTTAATGGGTACTTTAGGGGGAGTAGGTTATAGTATGTGGTTAGCAAATAGATTAGTCTTCGGAGAGCTCCGAGCAAAATATATTACTACTTTTACTGATCTTTCTTTGGTTGAATATGTAATGTTAGTGCCTTTCATCTTTTTAACATTGGTGATAGGTGTTTATCCGAGTATCATAACAGATACGGCAGATCCAGCTATATTTGATCTTTGTGTTAAATTAAAAGTTATATAATGAGTTTTTCTTATTTTTCACAAACACCTCTTTTTTTAGTTCCGGAACTTTTTTTCGGATTGTGTCTTGTAATTTTTTTATGTTTAGGTCTTTTTTTCTCGGCAGTTGTAAGTAATTGGAAAGTTCAAAATTTGAATATTTTATCTTTTTCAAACGACTTCTTACAATTAGGTATTTTTGTATCTATCTTTACAATAGGTTTATTTACTTTAAATCAAGTAGAAACCGTACTATTTGATAATCATTTTGTTCAAAACTTTTTTTTAACTAATAATAAAACTATTTTACTTTTTTTATTAATTTCTACGTTTTGTTTAAGTTTAGATTATTATAAATACGAAGGTTTAGATTTATTTGAGTATCCTTTATTGAAAATGTTAGCTTTATTCATGACTTTCTTTGTAATCTCGTCGAATTCGTTTATAGCTTTTTATATGGCTTTAGAGGCTCAAAGTTTAATTTTGTATATATTAGCTGCATTTGCACGTAAAAATGAATTATCAACAGAAGCTGGTATCAAATATTTTATTTTAGGTGTGCTAGCTTCAGGTATGCTTCTTCTGGGTATCGTACTTATTTATATGAGTTATGGTACTTTTATGTTTGAGGATATTGCTATTTTGAATCATCATTTGATTGTAAAGCCTGTTTTAGTGGAGTTAGGTAGTGTTTTAATAGTAAGTGCTTTAATGTTTAAATTAGGAGCGGCGCCTTTTCATGTGTGGATTCCTGATGTTTATGAAGGTTCACCATTACCTTCAACAATTTTTTTTGCAACTGCTATTAAGTTTACAACACTTATTATCTTAATACGGTTATTTACAACTATTTTTATGCAAGTAGATGCAAGTTATTATGTTGTATTCTTGTGTGCTTTTACTTCTTTATTTGTTGGGTCTATAGGTACTCTTCGGCAAACGAAATTAAAACGTTTTGTTGCATATAGTGGTATAGTGCATGTAGGATTTATGCTTTTATGTTTATGTTCATTAGAATCAGCATATGCTTTACAAGCATTTTTCTTTTATATTTTACTCTATATGATAACTACTGTAGGTTTTTTTGGTATTGTAGGTTCTATGCGACCTCTATCTGATTGTTCATATCGATCAATCTATTTTATAGAGTTTTCGCACTTAGCGCAAAAAAATTTACTCCTTTCCGTTTCTGGTATGATTTTTATTGCATCAATGGCGGGTATTCCTCCTCTTTCAGGTTTTTTTGCAAAATTCTATGTTTTGTTTGCCACAGTAGATTCTAGGAACTTTTTTTTAGCAATGGTTGCCTTAATTCTATCAGTTCTTTCTATGTTCTATTACTTACGAATCATTAGAATTATGTGGTTTGATCCTTCATTAACAAATTGGATAAGCTATCGCCCACCTGAGCGTTTATGTTCTTTATTGATAAGTATATCAGTTTTCATAATTGTTGCTTATTTTTTTGAACCAGCTATCTTAACAGAACTTTTTTTTATAATGTTTGAAACAATTTAATTATGTCATCTCTAAGTTATTTTGTATGGAGCTTTTATCTTCTAATCTTGTTCTATTCTGTTTCTTCTGAAAGCTCAAGCTTTTGGGATATGTTACTTTTTTCAGAGGAAACGTTTATTGTATTATTATTCGGCTTATATTTATTCATTCTTCATATGCATCGCGATATGGGTACTGAAGAATTTGCACAATACTCTGCTGAAATCTCAGCAGCTAGTAGTAAAAGTTATATTGATCTTTTTATTGGTCTTCATTTTATAAATGAATCTTATCGTAAAATGCTAGATTATACTTCTGAATTAACAGTTTTTAAAAATTTTGTAACAGATATTTTTGGTGATATTGTTCAAAGTTTACGTTTAGAATCTATTTTGAATAAGATAGACTCGTCTATTTCAGAAGTTTTTGAAATGACATCTGCTTTTTTATCTGAAAATACATTCTTATTTCAACGTAATTTAATAGATACGCTTTTTTATGAGCAACAATTATTCAACAATTGGGTATCAGCATCTAATGATGTACGTTTACAATTAGCTTATGACGATTCAGAAGAAGGGAAACACGCATCAGGTTTCTATCAAAAACGCCTTTATTCTATAAGTGGTGATAGTGCTCAAAATAATGTAGAAGTTTTAACACCTTCTGTTGTTTGTTTATTACGTTCGATTTTTGAAGAAAAGAAAGCACAGTATACTGTTTCTTATTATTTTGCCTTTTTTTCAGATTTGTGTAGTATCTTATATCAAGAATATACTGACTCACTTTCTGTTAAGTATTATACAGAAAGCGAATCAGATGCTTTTTTCACAAATCCTTTTTTTATATCTCAGTTTCCTACAGATTTTGCGGATGTTTTACAAAAAGCACCTGTCTGTAAAAAAATTATGCATTTCTATAATGCTGATTTAGAACTTATTGAAGGGTAATCCTTTTTATTGAATGAAAAAATGTCTTTTGATTTAAAATTTTTAGTTCGTCAGAGCTATTTACGTAAATCTCAAAAGTGTTCACCTAAGAAAACTTTTGTTTTGTCAAAATTATCTTTACGTGATAGTACTTTTTATGTAGATGATGTTATATCGCGTAATTCGCCTAATATGATGTCAGCAAATAAAATGGTAAAAGATTTACATAATTATAGTACATCTTAATAAATATATTTTTTAGTATGAATAAAAAATATACTTTTTCTTATTTTTTATTGAGCTTAGAAACTCGCCAATTTTTTCGAGAAAAATATGGTTACTTTCGGAAAAAACAATTGTTAAAACTATTTGATGCTGTAAAAAAACCTCTGAGTTATTATAAAGTAGGTATTTTATTAGAAATGCATCTAGGTCGTATTCTTGTCTCATCTTGTTTTGTTCCTTCTTATGCATCTGCTCGACAGTTAATTTCACATGGCCATGTTAATATCAATGGGCATCCTGTTTCAACACTTAATTGTAAACTTCAATTAGGTGATATTATTTCTGTGAACTCATCTGAAGGTCGTTTTCGTACTAATTTATATTGGTTACAAGCAATAGAAAAACTTTTTTTGGAAGATTTTCGCTTGCGTAATTTTGGCCTTAAGAATTTTTCAGATAAAAAAGGAGCAATTGTACCTGTATTTAATAGAGGTGGATTTAAGTTATCTAAATGGCGAAATGTTATATCTTCTTTAGATAAAAAAGTAAATCGACCAATATTTAATTATGGGTCAATAAAATATAAGAATAAACATTCTTTATTTTTAGATAGTATTTCAAAACGGTATGGGGGTTGGACATATAAAAATTTTAGATGGTTTCCACCCTCATGGACAAAAAAATGGAATTCTGACTCAAAAGTTTTAACTTTTAAAGAAATTGTTGCAAAACGAAAAGAACGTAACCGATTATTTTGGTCTCTTACTTTAGGTAGACAAAATAAAGTAAAAGAAGGTTTATGGTCTAAAAATTCTTCAAAAGGATATAAGATTTTGTTTTCAAATTTACGCCATGTTATTTATATGCAAAGTTCTTACGATTCTAAACAAAGAAGTAAAATTTTTAAAGCGGAAAATTTTCGTTTACAACACTCAAAGAATATGCGTAAGAATTTACCTATAAATTTAGTGATACACGATAAAAAATATAAACGTTTTTTGTCAAAAACTAAACAAGGGGTCTTGAATAACGAAAAAATCTTAACCTTAAGTAAAAGATTGAATTTTAAAGATGGTTTTAATTCTACTTTTTTTTCTGGATTATACTCATCACGCTGGCTTTCTTTCTCTAAAGTGGTAAAAGGTATTTCAAACCGAATTTCTTTTATACGGTTCCATAGAAAATATCGTATTTATAATCGTAAAAAAGTCAAGATTGCTCATAAAAAACTAAGAAATGCTCGTTTCACTAATACAAACTTTATATCTCTTTTTAGTTTTTTTAATAAGAATTCAACTTTAGCCAATTCTTTTTTAAAGAAACGTCAATCTCGATATCATTCTAAATTTAAGATTAAATCTAAAAAGCTAACTTATAGAAAAAAGAACTTTAAATCTAGATTTGAGAATCAAAAGTCTAATCGAACAATGTTGAAAACAACAAAAGATACAAAAGTATCTGTGAATTCTAGGGATGTTGGTATAAATCCACGAGCAAGTTTTTATCCTAAGCTTTTTAGACCAAGTGTACTTAAAAATCAGGGGAATAATGTTGAAAATATTCTTCAACATAAATTTAATCTTGTTCTTAAGTATTCGCATCTGTATAAAGATTATAGAATAAAAAATTCTAAATTCCCAGTCGCAACTGATTTTTTAGTAACACGTTTTTTTAAGTCATTACCGAAAAAAGGTTTAGATTTAAAGAAAGGTACTTTAACAAAATCGCCTTTAAAGTTTAAGATTATGAATAAAACAGACAATGATAAGGTAATGCATATGCTTATTTTAACATTACAACAATTAGTCTTTAAAAGGTCTTTGCGTACTAGATATTTACATAGATTATTTTCAAGATATAGTTTAAATACATTTTTGAATTTAGTTCGATTTTACTTTAGTTATAAAGATCTTTTTTTATCAAATTCGAATAAAAATTTAAAAACTATAACTAAAGATTTATTTCGAGAGGATTTAAAGAATCAACGTTCTAATCTAGTTTTGTTAGAAACTAAACAAAAGTTATTTTTTTTATCTATTTTTCGGGATTTGATAAAAAAGTATGGTGAAAACAAGAGTGAGTATATTAGTTTACTTTCTTTGAAACGTCTAATTTTGGGTTATTTTATAAAAAGATTTAAATACAAATCGGGTATTTCTTCAGCTATTAAAGATTATAGTGTATTTAAATTGAAAAATTCTAGATTAAATTATAGTTTAGATCGTAAAGCAATCTCAAAATTATTTTATTTACGTTCAAAAGAGGGTTTAGTATTCTATAAAAACTTAAAGCTTTCTACTAAAAAGCAAGACTATAAGTTTTTTTCTTCAGATGTTTTACAAAACCAGATTTATCGAGCAAGAAAACAAGTTAAATTTTATGAAGAATGGAGGTTTAATAAAATGTTTCGTGTCTTGTCTATGTATAAACACATAAAAAAAAAGAAAAAGTCTATCTTAAAACGTGTTGATTTACGAACTTTAATTTATAAGATAACTTACTTTTCATTTTTAGCATTGCAACGTAGATATATACGTTTTCACCCTGAAAATGTTAAACCAAAAGGGCATCCTTTAAAGAGTATTCAACACTTTTTACCTGATAAGAAAAAATTGAATTACAGAAAAAGATATTTGAAAGCACCATCTTTACGTAATTACAATGGTTTTTTAAGTTGGAAGAATCGGTTTCGACATTGGTACAGAAAAAGATCACGTAATAAAGCTCAATATAAAGGTTCTATTGCGAACAAATATGTATTTAACCGTTTTTTGAAAAAGATGTATTTTACTTTATATAATAAACCGATTTTTTTTGATGAAGGTAAATATAAGTATCGTTATTTTTCAAAACTTTTCTTTTTGGGTCGTGTAAAACAAGCTCAAAATGACTTACTTTTTCGATTACCACCAAAATATCTTGAGGTTGATTCGTCTCGTTTAGCTATAACTATTCTACGTTATCCTTATGCTAATGAGATGTTTCGAGACCTTCCCGTTAAAATTCCTCAGGATATATTAGGCATGTTTTTAAAGCCAAAGCATTAATCTTTATTTTTAAGAATGAAGTACTTTTTTTTGTTAACTATATTTTTTTTTATAAGTCTTATCCTTTCTAGTGTAATTTTTTTTTTATCTTTTTTGATAGCAACACAGCGTCCTTCTGTTGAAAAACTATCGGCATATGAATGTGGTTTTGATCCTTTTAACGATGCACGTACAGTTTTTGATGTTCGCTTTTATTTAGTTGCTATTTTATTTATCATTTTCGATTTAGAAATTATTTATCTTTTTCCTTGGTGTACAGCTGCAGCAAATATAGGATATCTAGGTTTTTGGGTTATGGCTTTTTTTTTGATTATTTTAACGTTAGGTTTCATCTATGAGTGGATGAAAGGTGCTTTAGAATGGGAATAATTAATTTTTTTATTATTTTAGATGAAAAAAATAGTTGATATTCTTTATGAGCATGATTGTCATTATGTTTCCACAAAATTTTCCTGGAATAAGAATTTATCCACTTTTCTATATTGTGAATATCTATTTTCTTTTTATTTAGATTTAAGATTTTCTTCCTTTTTTTTACAGCAATATTTAAAATTCTTAAAGTATTTGGCTAGTGGAGGTTTACATTTCTATTTTGTTACGCATCACAAAGTTTATGGACAAGATTATCTTAATCAAATGTCTAATAAACTGTTATTAAATGCGAATACAGTAACATTAAAGCAAGGAAATTGGTTTCCTGGGACATTAACAAATTGGAAATTTAGTAAAGATTTGAAATCAAAACAATTTTTATTAAAATCAGGCGAACTTGATTTTCAGAGTTTTCCGTCTGTAGTTGTTATTTTTGATACACCGAAAGATAATTATGCTCTTTCAGAAGTTCTAAAAATAGATGCGGTTTCGTGTGTATTTGCAGATTCAAGTTTTAAATTAGGCTCAAATTTTATTGAAGTTATACCTTTAACTGTTAATTTTTCATATAAAAAAGTAATACAATTTTTGTATGACTTATCTATTGAGTCTATCATCGAAGGTGATATTTCACTTTTTAGGTCGTTTTGTCGATCTAAATATAAATGTAAGTAAGGGTTGGAGAGGTGGCCGAGTGGTTTATGGCGGTAGATTGTAAATCTATTCACTTTTTGTGATCGTAGGTTCGAATCCTGCTCTCTCCAACTATGTTTGTAAAATTTTTACGTAAAAGAGATTTTATCTCTTTATAGCAGATATATCTAATCTGTTGTTATTCTGTATTGAAGTAAGTTAATAATTATATAATAAAATAAATGAACTTTCAAAGTGAGCTTTCAGGTTTATTAGAAGAGCGTATATCTAGATATTATCAAGATTTAAATGTAGAAGAAGTAGGTACTGTACTGTCTATTGGTGATGGTATTGCCCGTGTGTATGGACTACAAAATGTTCAAGCGGGTGAAATGGTAGAATTTTCTAGTGGTGTAAAAGGTATGGCACTAAATCTAGAAAATGATAACGTTGGTGTTGTTATTTTTGGTAATGACCGATTAATTTTAGAAGGAGATTTAGTACGCCGTACTAATTTTATTGTTGATGTTCCTGTAGGACCTGCATTATTAGGACGTGTTGTAGATGGTCTAGGTACTCCTATTGATGGAAAAGGTAATATAAATGCTGACGAACGTCGTCGTGTTGAATTAAAAGCGCCTGGTATTATACCACGTAAGAGTGTACATGAGCCTATGCAAACAGGTTTAAAGTGTGTAGATAGCCTAGTTCCTATTGGACGTGGTCAGCGAGAACTTATTATTGGTGATCGTCAAACAGGTAAAACAGCGATTGCTTTAGATACTTTTTTAAACCAACGCGTTTTACATGAAGGTACAATTGATTCTAAAAAATTATATTGTATTTACGTTGCAGTAGGTCAAAAACGTTCTACTGTTGCTCAATTTGTACGTGTTTTAGAGGATAATAACTCAATGTACTATACTTGTGTTGTTGCTGCGACAGCTTCTGACCCAGCTCCTCTACAATTTTTAGCACCTTACTCTGGATGTGCTATTGGAGAGTATTTCCGCGATAATGGTATGCATGCTTTAATTATCTATGATGATTTAAGTAAGCAAGCCGTAGCTTATCGTCAAATGTCTTTATTATTACGTCGTCCTCCAGGTCGAGAGGCTTATCCTGGTGATGTTTTTTATATCCATTCTCGTTTATTAGAGCGAGCAGCAAAAATGGGTGATGGTGCAGGTGCTGGTTCATTAACAGCTTTACCTGTTATTGAAACACAAGCAGGTGATTTATCTGCGTATGTTCCTACAAATGTTATTTCTATTACAGATGGTCAAATTTTCTTAGAAACTGAACTTTTTAACCGTGGTGTACGACCTGCTATTAGTGTTGGTCTTTCTGTAAGTCGTGTTGGTTCTGCAGCTCAAATTAAAGCTTTAAAGCAAGTTGCAGGTACATTAAAGTTAGAGTTAGCTCAGTATCGTGAAGTTGCGGCTTTCTCACAATTCGGTTCTGATTTAGATGCCGCTACACGATATCTTTTAGATCGAGGTAGCCGTTTAACAGAAATGTTAAAGCAAAACCAATTTGTACCTTTACCTGTTGAGCAACAAGTTTTTATTGTTTTTGGTGGTGTTAAAGGTTTTTATGATAAATTAGATGTTTCTGAAATTTTATCTTTCCAAGAGTTTGTTTTAGGGGCTGTTTTAAAAGAAAATGCAGCTCTTTTACAACAAATTAAAGATAAGGAAGCATTAGATGATGCTTTAATGGCTACTTTAAGTGCTTTCTATACTGAAAAAGTTAAAGCATTTAAAAGCTAAGGTTTGAATTATCTTTGATATTTAAATCGAAATAATAATTAAAATAACGTATTTAATGGCAAACTAGAAATAAAAGAGGAAAAGAATGGAAAAACAAAAATCTTAGTGAGTAGAAATATACTGGGAGCTAAGAGTCTTCTACAAGTAAACTTAACAATTTTTGTTAAATAAACGGTATGAACTGAAACATCTTAGTAGTACCAGGAAGGTAAATCAACCGAGATTTTGATAGTAGTGGCGAGCGAATTCAAAATAAGTTAATTAAAAAAGTAAAATTCTGGAATGTTTTGCAATAAAAGGTGATAGCCCTGTAACTTTTTTAATTTTTAATTTCTAAGTAAAACGATACACGTTATGTTGTTTGAAAATCGGGGTACCACCCTCGAAAAAAGAATATCTTTTATTATCTATAGAGAAAGTACCGTAAGGGAACGTTGAAAGAGTATCTCGAATAAGAGAAGTGAAATAGACTTAAAATTGAATACGGATTTAACAATATGAGCAATTATTTTGTGAATATGTACCTTTTGTATAATGGGTCAACGACTTAATGTAGATTGCAAGCTGAAAGGCTAAGTGAAAGCAAGTTTTAAAAGACAATAGTAATTTATATTATACCCGAAACCATGTGATCTATCTATGAGCAGGTTTTAGACCGAACCCGTATCTGTTGCAATAGGTTGGGATGACTTGTGGATAGGCGTGAAAGGCGAATCAAACATGGAAATAGCTGGTTTTCTTCGAAAATTATTTAGGTAATGCAATCTTGTTTAATTAAGGAGGGGTAAAGCTCTGTATCGCTGATGGGGGCCTAAAGCCTTACTGATGTGATGTAAACTTGAAATACTCCAAAGATTAGTCAGACATTGGGTGCAAAGGTCTAATGTCAAAAGGGAAACAGCCCAGATCATAGGTTAAGGTCTTTAAGCTTAGTTTAGTAAAAGATTGTTTTTAAGTGTTGATAATGGGAAGGTGGGCTTGGAGGCAGCCATCCTATAATGAAAGCGTAACAGCTCACCCTTTTAGTAGCTTTTAAATGTCGAAAATTAGAGGGATTAAAATTAAGCACCGAAACCATGAATAACTTTTTTAGTTATGGTAGAAGAACGTCTTGTATATTAAAGATAATCGTGAGATTATCAGTAGCTCAAGAGTGAAAATGTTGACATGAGTAGAATAAAATAATGTTTTAGAATCATTATGGCCGTAAGCTTAAGGTTTTTTTGGAGCAACTAAATTTCCAATTTATAATCCGGCCCCTAAGGATATACACTATATGTAATCTGATGGGTAGTGTTTTAGTGACAACAAAAATAAACATGTTTTATAGATTATAGCTACAACTTATTTTTGTTCAAGAAAAAACTATTACATATAAACCGTACTAAAACCGCTACAGGTGAGCGGGTAGAGTATACTCAGGCCATGGAATAACTATTCTGAAGGAACTCGGCAAAATTGCTCCGTAACTTCGGGAGAAGGAGTACCTTTAACAAGGTGACACAAAATGAGACTTGCGACTGGTTATCAAAACCACAGGACTTTGCGAAATCGTAAGATGATGTATAAGGTCTGACGCCTGCCCGGTGCAGAAAAACAAAATGGAGAAATATAGTGTTTCGAAAATAAGTTTCTGTAAACGGCGGTCCTAACTCTGAGGATCCTAAGGTAGCGAAATTCTTTGCCACCTAACTGGTGGCCTGCATGAATGGCGTAACGACTTGTCTGCTGTCTCCAGAATAGATCCATCGAAATTGAATTCTACGTGAAGATGCGTAGTAAAAGTAGCTAGACGAAAAGACCCTGTGCACCTTTACTATATCCTTTGATTGTACATTAATAAAAATTATTTAGAATATGTGGTAGTTTAAGACATCATAGCGCTAGCTATCTATCGAGACAACAATGAAATCCCACTTTTTTTTTATTAATGTTACTAATAAAAGTTTTTTTGATCATCAAAGGGGGGTAGTTTGACTGGGGCGGTCGCTTTCTAAAGAGTAACGAAAGTGCGCAAAGGTAACCTCAAGTATGTCGGAAACATACTGTAGAGTGTAATGGCAAAAGGTTGCCTGACTGTTAGAATAACAATTCAAACAGGGATGTACTTATGTATGTCGGCCATAGTGATCCGATGGTGCTGTGTGGAAAGGCCATCGCCAACGAATAAAAGGTACGCCAGGGATAACAGGCTAATGATTCTCGAGAGTCCTTATTGACGGAATTGTTTGGCACCTCGATGTCGACTCTTCGCATCCTGGGGCTGTATAAGGTCCCAATGGTTCGGCTGTTCGCCGATTAAAGCGGAACGTGAGTTGGGTTCAGAACGTCGTGAGACAGTTCGGTTTCTATCTACTAT
>Ga0129340_1055676_pt1 | contig 16351 bp, 11 predicted proteins | sample CPBNA1_8_FD_109911 | JGI IMG/M metagenome (GOLD analysis project Ga0129340, IMG submission 109911) | Freshwater to marine salinity gradient microbial communities from Chesapeake Bay, USA - CPBay_Sum_15_0.8_RNA1 (Metagenome Metatranscriptome) | ecosystem: Environmental > Aquatic > Marine >...
ACCCTGGGAGGCTTTGTCGATGCTGCAGCTCGTCGCTTTCAATGGGGATCGGAACAGGTCAAACTGGAGAAAGCTGCTTTCGAGACCCGAGTTTGCACCGCAGTGAATCAGGTAGCAGAAAAAGATGGACCTGCGCAACAGCTACAGTTGGTTTGAAGGAGGTATTGCTTCCGCGTGTTTGAGTTGGTTTTTGGGTTTTTTTGACTTTTTTCCTCGAAAAACTCTGTGTCCTGAAGGCAAAGAAACGGCTGGGAAATTTTTGTGAAAACCGTTGACAGTCTTATCCTTCGATCATAACCTCCCGGCTCGTTTTTAGGGTTTAAACGAAGAATTGCCATTGACCCCCGTAGCATTTTTCCTTGTTTGAGAATGAGGGAAATCGGGGATCGAGGGCCTTTTCGTCTCTTCGGAACGAGACGGAACTGATTTTTTGGATGCCCATGTAGCTCAGTTGGTAGAGCACATCCTTGGTAAGGATGAGGTCACCAGTTCAATCCTGGTCATGGGCTCCAGAACGCACGTTAGTGTCGCATATTGAGTAACTCGTAGAATTAATAGCAAAATCGCATGGCAAAAGAAGCGTTTCAGAGGACTAAGCCTCACGTTAATGTTGGAACGATTGGTCACGTTGACCACGGCAAGTCGACCTTGACGTGTGCAATTGTTACCGTTCAGGCTCGGAAGGGTCTCGCAGAACCTATTTCTTATGCGGACATTACCAAGGGTGGTACTGTTCGTGATGATTCCAAGACTGTGACGATTGCTGTTTCTCACGTCGAGTATGAGTCAGAGCAACGCCACTACGCTCACGTTGATTGCCCGGGGCATGCTGACTACGTCAAGAACATGATCACCGGTGCGGCTCAGATGGACGGTGCTATTCTGGTGGTGAGCGCTGCTGATGGCCCAATGCCTCAGACTCGTGAGCACATCCTCTTGGCTCGTCAGGTCGGTGTTCCTGCGATTGTTGTTTTCTTGAACAAGGTTGACCTCGTTGATGATGACGAGCTCCTCGACTTGGTTGATATGGAGATTCGCGATCTCCTGAATAAATACCAATTCCCTGGTGATGATGCTGCGGTTGTTCGTGGTAGTGCGACGGCGGCTATGGAAGGTACGCCGGAAGGAGAAGAAGCGATCGCTAATTTGCTGGCAGCTGTGGACGATAAGGTTCCCCTGCCTACCCGTGACGTTGATATGCCATTCTTGATGTGTATCGAGGACGTGTTCAACATTGAAGGGCGTGGGACTGTCGTTACTGGTCGCGTCGAACGCGGTGAGATTACCAAAATGTCAGAAGTTGAGATCGTTGGTCTGCGTGATACCCAAAAGACCACCGCGACGGATATTGAAATGTTCCGCAAGTTGCTTGATTCGGCAACGGCTGGTGACAACGTCGGTGTGTTGTTGCGCGGTATCAAGAAGACTGACGTTGAGCGAGGGCAAGTTTTGGCAAAACCCGGTTCAATCACCCCGCACAAGAAATTCAAGGCTGAGGTCTACGTTCTCTCTAAAGACGAGGGTGGGCGCCACACGCCATTCTTCACCAACTATCGTCCGCAGTTCTATTTCCGTACGAGTGACGTTACGGGAACCGTTGCTCTGCCGGAAGGTGTGGAAATGGTGATGCCTGGCGATAACGTTTCGGTTGACATCGAGTTGATCTCACCGGTGGCTATGGAAAAAGGTCAACGCTTCGCAATTCGTGAGGGTGGCCGAACCATCGGTGCCGGTCGTGTCAGCGAAGTTGTAGAATAAGCATTTCCGGTGACGCCGTCGCTTTGGTGGCGGCGTCTTTGTATTTGCCGGGAAATAGAAGGACGGTAGCTCAATTGGTAGAGTAGCGGTCTCCAAAACCGTCGGTTGGGGGTTCGAGTCCCTCTCGTCCTGCCAGTTTCAAAAGTCAGTCATCGGAGGGGTGGCAGAGCGGTTGATTGCGACGGTCTTGAAAACCGTTAAGGCGAAAGTCTTCGGGGGTTCGAATCCCTCCCCCTCCGCCATCGGGAGAAGTAATTAGTGGACTATACATTTGTCATTTGGATTGCGATAGCCGCGGGTGTTTTCGCGTTACTGTGGAATAAGGGCTACTTGCTCAAGCTTTCGCAGTTCGTTGGTCAGACTCGGGATGAGTTGAGGAAATGCGCCTGGCCGACCAAAGACGAGCTTAAGGGGTCAACGGTAGTGGTTGTTGTTTCAACCGCGATCATCGGTGTGTTTACGGTGAGTGTTGACTTTGTAGTGATGAAGTTGATGCAACTGATCATGTAGCAAATGAGACAAGATTGGTCAGCATCATGAATAGCCAGTGGTTCGTCATACATACCCTCGCGGGGCAGGAACAGAAGGTCAAGGACAGCATCGAACGCCGTCTGAAGTCTGAAGAGATGGGTGAGTACATCCGAGAGGTGCTCGTGCCCATGGAAAAAGTTGCTGAAGTCCGCGGCGGCAAGAAAACAGTAACGAATCGCAAGCTTTATCCCGGTTATGTCTTCATCGATATGATCTTGCTCGACGAAGAGCAGAGAATTGTCGATAAACCTTGGTATTTCATTCGGGACACTCAGGGTATCATTGGCTTTGTCGGCGGAGATCGTCCAACACCGACTCCAGCCGACGAAATCGAGTCAATCAAGGCTCAAATCTCCGATGCTGAAGATGCGGAGAAGCCGAAGATCAACTTCGAAGTCGGAGAGACGGTCAAGATCAACGACGGGCCGTTTTTGAATTTCAGTGGGGTCATTGAAGAGATTGAGCCCGAACGTGGTAAACTTCGGGTGACCGTAAATATATTTGGTCGAAACACGCCGGTTGAATTGGAATACTGGCAAGTTGAGAAAGCGTAGTAAGCGATGGCAAAGAAGGTCACAGGAATGATCAAGCTGCAGATTCCTGCAGGGCAAGCGAATCCGGCGCCGCCGGTCGGTCCGGCGTTGGGTCAGCAGGGTGTTAATATCATGGGATTCTGTAAGGAATTCAATGCGCGGACCAAAGATCAGGCTGGGATGGTGATCCCGGTGGTGATTACCGTTTTTCAGGACAAGTCCTTTACCTTTATTACCAAATCACCTCCTGCTGCGATCTTGCTTAAAAAGGCTGCAGGGGTGGCTTCGGGCTCGAAGACACCGAATAAGGACAAGGTCGGTTCTGTGACCCGTGAGCAGGTCATGGAGATTGTCAAGACCAAGAAACAAGATTTGAATGCGACCGATGATGAAGCCGCGTTCCGAGTGATCGCGGGGACGGCTCGTAGCATGGGGATCGATATTAAAGGATAATCAACAACGCGGGAGCGCTCCTCGAGAGTGCGCTAGGACCGCCAATTAATATGCCAAGTAAGCGATACCGAGAGGCCTTGAGTCTCGTAGAACAAGGGAAGCAATATAGCCTCGATGAGGCGATTGAAACCCTGGGTAAATTCCCTAAGACCAAGTTCGATCAGACAATCGATTTGGCGGTGCATTTGGGGGTCGATCCTAGGCAGTCCGATCAGATGGTGCGAGGAACCGTGCCGCTTCCTCATGGAACCGGCAAAGAGGTCAAGGTTCTCGTCTTCGCAGCCGATGGTTCCGATGCTGCCAAGGCCGCTTCGGAAGCTGGCGCCGAACATGTCGGTTATGACGAGTATTTGAAAAAGGTCCGCGATGGGTGGGTCGATTTCGATGTAGCCGTTGCAACGCCTGAAGCGATGGCTGAGGTTAGAAAGCTCGGTAAAGTTCTCGGTCCACGTGGTTTGATGCCAAATCCAAAAACAGGAACGGTGACCGATGATACCGCCAAGGCGGTTCAGGAGGTGAAAGCCGGGCGCGTTGAGTTCAAGATCGACAAGACAGCCAATATTCACGTTCCGGTAGGTAAGTTATCTTTTTCTGCAGACCAGATTCGTGAAAATGTCGAGGTTGTGCTTGATGCTCTCGTCAAAGCCAAGCCGTCCGGTGCCAAGGGGACTTATCTCCAGACTTGCACCTTAAGCGGCACCATGAGCCCGGCGGTTTCCCTGGATGTCAAACCTTTCACTAAGGCCCCTTAACCCGAAGCACTAAGAGGAGAAAAACGAGATGCGTGAAGAAAAGAAACAGATTAGTGCTGATTACTTGGAGCGGCTGCAGTCCTCTCCTTATTTCATCGTTGTTGATTACAACGGTCTGAAGGTGGATCAATTCGCCGAACTGCGTTCACGTTTGAGCGGGGCAGGCGCTGAGGTCCACGTTGTTAAGAACTCGATCTTCAAAATTGCTGCTGCCGAGTCCGGAATTGAAGACTTGGGAACTCCATTGCGAGGGCAGGTTGCCGTGGTTACCGGGGAACAGGAAATTTCCGGAGCAGCCAAGGTGCTGAAGAATTTTGCCGGAGAATTTGAGAAGCCGGAAGTACATTTCGGTTTCATGGGTTCGGAGCGTTTGGATGCTGATGGGGTTCGCCGAATCGCTGATTTGCCGCCTTTGGATGTGTTGCGCGCCAAGTTGGTTGGGCTGATCCAGACCCCGGCCCGGCAGATCGCAACTATTTTGCAGACCCCTGCGCGACAATTGGCTCAGGTCATCAAGGCCAAGAGCGAACAAGGGTAATCATCACTTTTGGTATCTCGTGGAGAGATGCCGAATTCGTAAAACAACACTAACAAGTAAATCGTCGATCGGATTTCGGTTTAAATCAGTGACAATAGTGGCTGGCGACGACACTTAAGAAAATGGCAGACCTAGATAATATTGTAGAAGAACTTAGCAAGCTGACGGTGATGGAAGCCGCAGACTTGGTGAAGCAATTGGAAGAAAAATGGGGCGTCAGTGCCGCAGCGCCGGTAGCAGCCGTTGCTGCAGCGGGCGGAGGCGACGGTGGAGGCGGTGAAGCGGCCGAAGCGAAGACCGAGTTCGATGTCGTTCTGGCTTCAGCTCCTTCTGACAAGAAGATTCCTGTGATTAAGGCGGTTCGAGAGGTTAAAGCCGGTCTCGGTTTGGCGGATGCCAAGAAGCTGGTTGAAGGTGCTCCCACCACCCTCATTGAAGCTGCTCCCAAGGAAGAGGCTGAAGCAGCCAAGAAGAAGCTCGAAGAGGCAGGTGCCACGGTCGAGCTCAAGTAGTCCCAGACTGCATTTTGAGCCAGGTGCCGGCTCTCTTTTATCGGCACCTGGCTTTACGTTTCTGGACGAGTCAGAGACATTTTTGAACAGACGTCGGAGAGATAGCGTCAGAACGGTTTCGGCCTTGTCCGGTTGGTGTCAACCGGCTTGGGCCTATTTGTGTAGACACACGAGTTGTTAATGGGGCTCGCAGCGGGCGAGACAGTCTGAATACAGAGACATGCCAACAAAAAAACCTGAGCGGAAAAATTTCGGCAAGATTCAGGAGATCATTGATCCACCGAATTTGATCGAGGTCCAACTGGATTCTTACAAGGACTTTTTGCAGTCCGATATCGTCGCGAGCAAGCGACGAAACCTGGGCCTGCAGGCCGTGTTTACCGAAGTTTTCCCGATCGAGAGTTATGATGGTAAGTGTGTCCTCGATTTCCACTTTTACGAACTGGGCGAACCCAAGCTCGATTGGCTTGAGTGTCTCCGTGAGGGGCTTACTTTCGGGGCGCCTCTGTATGTCACTTTTCGTCTGAAAGACGAGCAAGGGACGAAGGAGGAGAAGGTGTTCATGGGCGAGTTGCCGCTCATGACGCCACAGGGAACTTTTGTGATCAACGGCGCCGAGCGAGTCATTGTAAGTCAGTTGCATCGTTCCCCGGGGCTGGCGTTTGAGGCGACACAGCATCCGAACGGCAAGACCCTTCACTCGTTTCGAATCATCCCGGATCGCGGTTCCTGGTATGAAGCCCAATTCGATACCAGCGATATGCTCTACGTCTATCTTGACCGGAAGAAGCGTCGGCGCAAGTTCCTGACGACTACTTTTTTTCGTGCGCTGGGCTATGGGACGGATGCTGAAATTTTGAATCTCTTCTACAATATTGAAGAGATCCCGGTGAAGAAGGCGGCTGGTCTCGACGATATTCAGAACAAGGTCCTGACCGAGGATGCACTCGACTTGGATAAGGGAGTTGTGGTTGCCCGTGCCTTTGAGCCCCTGTCCAAGGCGGTAGTTAAGCAGATTGCCGAATTGGGTGTGAACAAGATTCGGGTTGTCGATACGAGTCATGACGATGGGATCATCATTAAGTGTCTGAAGAAGGATCCTACCACCAATGAAGAAGAGGCTTTGAAGGATATTTATCGGCGGTTGCGGCCTGGTGATCCGCCGACTGCGGCCAATGCCCGCGCGCTGATCAAACGTTTGTTTTTCGATCCGAAGCGGTATGATTTGGGTCGAGTGGGGCGGTACAAGATTAATCAGAAGCTTGGTTTGGAAGCTGAAAACGATTCGAGGATTCTTGAGCGTGAGGATTTGGTTGCCGCCACGAAATACCTGCTTCAACTAAAAAAGGGTGAGGGTAGTATCGACGATATTGACCACTTGGGTAGTCGTCGCGTTCGTACTGTTGGTGAGCTTCTCGCGAATCAATGCCGGGTTGGTTTAGCCCGTACTGAGCGGCTTGTGAAAGAGCGTATGACCTTGTTCGATCAAGGTCTTGATACCATGACGCCTCAGAAGCTGATCAATCCCAAGGCCCTTTCTGCGGTCGTTCGTGATTTCTTCGGTCGAAGCCAACTGTCCCAGTTTATGGACCAAATTAACCCGCTGGCCGAGCTCACGCACAAGCGTCGTCTCTCGGCGTTGGGGCCAGGAGGTTTGTCGCGTGATCGGGCTGGCTTTGAGGTCCGTGACGTTCATCCGTCACATTATGGTCGTATTTGTCCGATCGAAACGCCTGAAGGTCCAAATATCGGTCTGATCGCTTCTTTGGCGACTTTCGCACGTGTGAATGACTTTGGATTCATCGAGACTCCTTACCGAAAGGTGGTTAAGGGGCGTGTGACTCAGACGATCGATTATCTGACCGCCGATCGCGAGGAGCAGTTTATTGTGGCTCAGGCCAATGCTCCCATTGATGAAAAGGGTAACTTCATCAATCCACGGGTGATGTGTCGATCCAAGGGGGATTTCATCGACGTCGAGCCGACCAATGTCGATTACATGGATGTGTCACCAAAACAGTTGGTTTCGGTGGCTGCCGGACTGATTCCTTTCCTCGAGCACGATGATGCTAACCGCGCTCTTATGGGGTCTAACATGCAACGTCAAGCCGTGCCGCTCCTCGTGACCGAGGCTCCGTTTGTAGCGACCGGTTTGGAAGCGAGAGTAGCGCGCGATTCCCGGTCGGTTCTGGTTTCCAATGAAGGAGGCAAAGTCGCCTCAGTGACGGGTGGCCAGATCATCATTACCGAGGACGGAAAACTTCCTGAAGGTAAGCGAAAGATCAAACACGATCCTGGCAATGGGGTGCAGGTTTATGGCGTGCGCAAATTCATGCGTTCGAACGCCGCGACTTGTATCAATCAAAAGCCCTTGGTTGAAAAAGGCCAAGCGATCAAGAAGGGTGAAGTGATCGCCGATGGACCTTGCACGGACAACGGAGAGTTGGCTTTGGGACGAAATGTTCTCTGTGCGTTCATGCCTTGGAATGGGTACAACTTTGAGGACGCTATCCTTATCAGTGAACGTATCGTTAAGGATGACGTGTTCACTTCCATTCACATCGACGAGTTCGAAGTGAGCGCTCGGGACACGAAGTTGGGGCCGGAAGAAATTACCCGAGATATCCCGAATTTGGGTGAGGAAGCCTTGCGGAATCTTGGCTTGGACGGAGTGATTCGAGTGGGTGCTGAGGTGAAACCGGGCGATATTCTCGTTGGAAAAATCACCCCGAAAAGCGAAACCGAATTGGCCCCGGAAGAACGTTTGTTGCGAGCGATCTTTGGTGAGAAGGCGGCTGACGTGAAGGACACGTCTCTTAAAGTACCTTCGGGAACCTACGGCATCATCATGGATGTCAAGGTGTCGGCCAAGAAGGATTCAGAACGGTCAATGCGTTCTGCAACCAGTGAATCCAAAAAGGAATCGAAGAAGGTCGAGGACGACTTCAAGAAGAAGATGGACGAGCTTCGGGAGCAATTGACCGAGGCTTTGAGCAATATCCTTCTCGGTGAAAAGATTCCGCTGGATGTGATCAACTCTGAAACCGGAGAGATCATCATTCCGGCGAATCGCAAGATCACCAAGACTCTCTTGCGCAAGCTGGCTGGGGTTTATGATCGGATCGAAATTGATCCGTCTCCCATCCGCAACAAGATCAACGAGATCATTGGGACGTTTAAGAAAAAGTTCGACGATCTGCAGATGCAGCACGACGAAGAGATGGAACGGGTCGAGTCGGGTGATGAGGTCGACACCGGGATCATCAAGTCCGTGAAGGTCTTCATTGCTTCGAAGCGAAAGTTGTCCGTCGGAGACAAGATGGCTGGACGACACGGAAACAAAGGTGTTGTTGCGAAAATTGTGCCGGCCGAAGATATGCCCTTCTTGGCCAACGGAACTCCGGTCGACATCGTCCTGAATCCTTTGGGTGTGCCTTCTCGTATGAATGTGGGGCAGGTTTTGGAAACTCACTTGGGCTGGGCCGCGCAAATCCTCGGTATGTCTTTTGCCACGCCAGTCTTTGATGGAATTAAGGAAAAGACCATCCGTGGTTATCTGGCGGAAGCGGGGCTTCCGGAACATGCGAAGATCCATCTCTATGATGGGCGAACCGGCGAAAGATTCGATCAGGAGATTGTTGTCGGTTACATCTATATGTTGAAGCTGGGGCATCTTGTTGCTGACAAGATTCATGCTCGTGCCGTCGGGCCTTACTCGCTGGTTACTCAGCAACCTCTTGGTGGAAAAGCACAGTATGGAGGGCAGCGTTTCGGAGAAATGGAAGTTTGGGCGATGGAAGCCTATGGGGCAGCGTACGCGTTGCAGGAATTGCTGACGGTCAAATCGGATGACGTGCAAGGCCGTACTCGCATTTACGAGAGTATTGTAAAGGGGGACAACTCGTTGGATGCCGGTGTGCCGGAATCGTTCAACGTGTTGGTGAAGGAAATCCAGTCTTTGGGCATGGATGTCGAGGTCGGCTACAATAATGCCGACGATAAACCCGGTTTGCCACCGTCTACCCCACCGTCTCCACTAACGGCACTTGGTTAAGTTCGAAGTACCCACAATAGCTGAACGAGGAAAAAATGATTAGCACGAAAGATTCCGCTCGCGAGTTGTTAGGTCTCGATAAGGTCAATTTGGTTGATCACATCACTATCACGGTGGCATCGCCAGAGTCGATTCGCTCATGGTCGAAAGGGGAGGTCAAAAACCCGGAAACGATCAACTACCGTACGTTTAAGCCCGAGAAGGGTGGTCTGTTTTGTGAACGGATTTTCGGTCCAGTGAAGGATTGGGAATGTTCCTGCGGAAAGTATAAACGGATCAAACATCGTGGTGTGGTTTGTGATCGCTGCGGTGTTGAGGTGACCCTTTCGCGAGTACGTCGCGAGCGCATGGGGCACATTGAACTTGCTGTTCCGGTTTCTCACATCTGGTTCTTTAAGTGTATGCCTTCAAGAATCGGTCTCATGTTAGACATGACAGGTCGAGAGCTCGAGCGGGTTATCTACTATGAGGACTACATGGTGATTGATCCCGGCTCGACGCCGCTCAAGCAACATCAATTGCTGAGTGAGTTGGAGTATCGTGAGGCGAGAGAAACCTACGGGGCAGATTCTTTCACTGCTGAGATGGGAGCTTCCGCGGTTCGTAACGCGTTGGCGCAGGTTGAGCTCCAGCCCAAGATTGATGAGCTTCAGCAGGCCATGACTGAGACCCGCAGTAAGCAGATTCGCAAGAAGCTGGCCAAACGGATCAAGCTCTTCCAGGGATTTCATAGCTCCCGAACTCGTCCGGAGTGGATGATTCTGACGGTGTTACCTGTCATTCCTCCAGATTTGCGACCTTTGGTGCCGTTGGAAGGGGGACGCTTCGCAACGTCGGATTTGAACGATTTGTATCGTCGCGTGATCAACCGAAATAATCGCTTGAAGAATTTGCTTCAGCTCAAGACTCCGGAAGTCATTATTCGGAATGAGAAACGGATGCTTCAGGAGGCTGTTGACGCTCTGTTTGATAACGGTCGACACGGGCGCGCGGTTACCGGGGCGGGGAATCGTCCGTTGAAATCTTTGAGCGATATGCTCAAGGGCAAGAGCGGTCGTTTCCGTCAGAACTTGCTGGGTAAACGAGTCGATTACTCGGGACGATCGGTCATTGTGATTGGTCCCGAACTGAAACTCAATCAGTGCGGTTTGCCCAAAAAGATGGCGTTAGTTTTGTTTGAGCCATTTATTATTCGACGGCTTAAGGAACTTGGGTATGTCCATACCGTAAGATCTGCCAAGAAACTCATTGAGCGTCAGTCGCCGGAGGTTTGGGATATTCTCGAAGAAGTGACCCATGGGCATCCCGTTCTGCTGAACCGGGCACCGACCTTGCACCGACTTTCGATTCAAGCCTTCGAACCGGTCTTGATCGAAGGAGAAGCCATTCGGGTTCATCCGCTGGTCTGTACCGCATACAATGCCGACTTCGATGGTGACCAGATGGCGGTTCATGTCCCGCTGTCTGTCGAGGCTCAAATGGAAGCTCGCCTCTTGATGATGGCTCCTAACAACATTTTTAGTCCGTCCAGTGGGCGTCCTATTATGACCCCGACCCAGGACATTACTTTGGGTTGTTACTATCTCACGACCGAACCTCGGGAGCTTGGCAAGAGTAAGAAGACTCGTCTGAAGCTCTTTGGTAGTAAGGAGGAAGTCATTTTCGCGTTGGAAGACGGAGGTTGCCGGATCCATGAGCGGATTCGGTTGAAGAATCCTGATTATGGCACGGAAACGGTCTTTGGTGATGCTAAAAAGAAGGTCATTGAAACCACTGTTGGTCGCGTGATTTTCAGTGAAATCTGGCCTTCTGAACTTGGCTTTCCGAACAAAGTTATCGGGAAGAAGAAAATCGGTGACATCATCTGGCATTGTTACAAGCACTGCGGGCATAGCAAGACGGTTGAAACCCTTGATCGTTTGAAGGAAATCGGCTTCCGGGAAGCAACCCGAGCCGGAGTGTCAATTGGTATCGATGACATGATTATTCCGGATGCCAAAAAGGACGAAATCAGCCAGGCACAGAAGCAGATCGAAGACGTAGAGAAGCAGTATCGGAAGGGTGTTATTACCCCGGGTGAACGGTACAACAAGATCATCGATATCTGGACCCACTGTACGGATCAGATCGCGAACGTGATGTTGGCCACCTTGTTGGATAATCAAGGGAAGGATGAATTCAACCCTGTCTGGCTTATGGTTGATTCTGGGGCTCGAGGTAATCGCCAGCAGGTGCGTCAATTGGCAGGTTTGCGCGGTTTGATGGCCAAACCTTCCGGTGACATTATTGAGCGGCCAATTCTCTCCAACTTCCGTGAGGGTTTGACGGTGCTTGAGTACTTTATCTCGACCCACGGGGCTCGAAAGGGCTTGGCTGATACGGCACTAAAGACGGCCGACTCAGGTTACATGACCCGTAAACTGGTGGACGTGGCTCAGGACGTCATCGTCCGTGAGCATGATTGTGGAACCTCGAATGGTATTTGGGTTGGTGCGATCTATGAAGGCGAGGACGAAGTGGTCAATTTGGGCGAACGTCTCATTGGGCGAACTTCCTGCGATGATATCGTCGATCCTGCCGATGTGAAACGAGTGATCGTGAAGTCGGGAGAAGAGATCAACGAGGAGCGGGCCAAAGCCATCGAGTCGGCTGGGATTGAACGAGCCCGGATCAAATCTGTGCTGACCTGTGAGAGTAAAGTAGGTCTCTGTCGGATCTGTTACGGGCGCAATTTGGCCACGGGGCTGTTGGTCAAAGAAGGGGAAGCGGTAGGAATCATTGCTGCGCAATCGATTGGTGAGCCGGGAACCCAGCTTACCATGAGAACGTTCCACATCGGTGGGACAGCATCACAGATTTTCAAACAACCTCGGATCAAGGCTCGATTCAAAGGGCGAGTCGTTTACCAGGATATTCGCAAGGTGGAGCTTGAGGATGGCAACAGTATTGTTCTAAACAAGAACGGTACAATTGTCATCCAAGACGAAGAAGGCCGGGAGCTTGAATCGTACTCGGTTGTCATTGGGTCGGTAGTTTCGGTCCGCGATGGAGAGGTTGTTGAGAAAGGTGAAACCTTCGTTCAATGGGATCCATACAACGTGCCTATTCTCTCGGAGAAATCGGGTAAGGTTAAGTTCCATGACATCATTGAGGGGGTAACGATGAAGCAGGAAATGGACGATGCAACGGGGCAGGAAGCTATGGTGGTTATCGATCACAAAGAAGACCTGCATCCTCAAATCATGATTCAGGATAGCAAGGGCGAGATTCTCGCGAACTATCCGATTCCGTCCGGTGCGCACATCGTGGTTCAGGAAGGGACCAAAATCGGGGCTGGAACTCTGATGGCCAAGACACCTCGCCAAACCTCTAAGACCAAAGACATTACCGGTGGTTTGCCTCGTGTGGCGGAACTCTTCGAGGCTCGTCGACCGAAAGATGCGGCGGAGATCTCCAAGATCGACGGGATCGTGGACTTTGGGCCGAGTGTTCGAGGGAAACGGTGTGTGATTATCCGTGATGCGGAATCAGGGCTTGAGGAGGAGCACCTTATCCCTATCGCCAAACACGTGATTGTCTTCAAGGGGGATTATGTGAAGAAGGGGCAACAATTGACCGAAGGCCCGGTTGTACCGCATGAGATTCTGGATGTCTGTGGACCACAAGAGTTGCAAGAGCACTTGGTGAACGAGGTGCAAGAAGTCTATCGACTTCAGGGTGTGACCATTAACGACAAGCACATCGAAGTCATCGTTCGTCAAATGTTGCGGAAAGTGCGAATCACCGATCCAGGGGATACGACTTTCCTCTGGGGCGAGCAGATCGAGAAGAGCACCTTCGAACGGGAGAACGAGCGAATGGATCAGATGGGTGGTAAACCGGCGGAAGCGCAGCCCGTGCTTCTCGGGATCACCAAGGCCTCTCTGGAGACCGAGAGCTTCTTGAGTGCTGCCTCCTTCCAGGACACGACGCGCGTCCTCACAGAGGCGGCTACGATGGGGAAAGTGGACAATCTGCGAGGCTTCAAGGAGAATGTCATCATGGGGCACATCATCCCCGCGGGGTCCGGTTACAAGGATCATCGCAATGTTCGAGTGAAAACCTTGGTCGACGTGCTTCCGGTGGAAGAAGAAGTAGTCGAGGAGAGCTCTCCGTTGGGTGAGCCTTTGGCTGGTTAAAACGAGGTTGGAACAAAATTAAAAACTTTTTCGAATAATCTGTTGCACCCGGAAAAGGTTTTGATAACATCCGCCTTCCGTTTCTCAAGTAGTGGCGAGATTGGGTATTTTGATACTTTATTAGAGCAGTAATGCCGACAATTAATCAACTAGTCCGAAAGGGACGAAAGAAGATTCGCGAGAAGTCCGGTTCTCCGGCTTTGGAGAGCTGTCCGTTTCGTCGTGGGGTATGTGTTCAGGTTATGACCAGAACGCCCAAAAAGCCAAACTCTGCCATGCGGAAGGTCGCAAAAGTGCGCCTGACCAATGGGTATGAAGTCATTGCTTACATCCCAGACGAAGGTCATAACCTTCAGGAGCACTCGATCGTTCTGGTGCGGGGTGGACGCGTTAAGGACTTGCCTGGTGTTCGGTATCACATTGTTCGAGGGACCCTTGATGCTGGTGGCGTTGAGAAGCGGCGCCAGAGCCGGTCAAAATATGGTGTTAAGCGGCCGAAGGAAAAGAAAGACTAACCTTAGATTGGTCTAGTAGGATTTTATGTCTCGTCGTCGACAAGCAGTTAAAAGAAGCGTTTCGCCGGATGGTAAGTTTGACAGCCAATTGGTTGCCCGGCTCGTAAACGTCGTCATGATTGAAGGGAAGCGAACGGTTGCTGAACGCGTCGTTTACGGAGCCTTCGATGTGCTCGCTGAAAAGAATTCCGATTCGACTCCGTTGGAGATTCTGCAGCGGGCGGTGGACAACGCCAAGCCTCGCTTGGAAGTTAAGCCCCGCCGAGTTGGGGGTGCCACTTATCAAGTGCCCTTGGAAGTATCGTCTGACCGACAAAATGCACTGGCATTGCGATGGTTGGTGAAATTTGCAGGGACTCGTAAAGGAATTCCTATGAAAGATGCCCTCGCGAGCGAGATTATGGATGCCTACCGGGGGCAGGGAGCATCAATTCGTCGGCGGGATGAAGTTCATAAGATGGCGCAGGCCAACAAGGCGTTCGCACACTTCCGTTGGTAGAGAATAGATCAGAATTTTATCTGCCCCGGGTATGTTCTACCGGGGCAATTTTAGTCTCTAGTTAAAATGGGCGTTGTACCCGAAAATATATCTGCTGCAAACTCGCCGGAGCGCGAGTACCCGATGGAGCGTACGCGCAACATCGGAATCGCGGCGCATATTGATGCGGGAAAAACGACGACGACCGAGCGGATCCTATTTTATACGGGGTTGATCCATCGGATGGGCGAGGTTCATGACGGAAACACCGTCACGGACTGGATGGAACAAGAAAAGGAGCGAGGTATTACGATAACCTCGGCCGCGATTACTTGTTTTTGGACACAGAGTGACGACGGGGTCTTGAAGAGTTACACGGGGCAGCCCTTCCGGATTAATATTATCGATACTCCGGGCCACGTTGACTTCACCGCTGAAGTTGAGCGCTCAATGCGGGTTTTAGATGGTGCCGTTGCCGTTTTTTGCGGGGTTGCGGGGGTGCAGCCCCAATCAGAAACGGTTTGGCGTCAAGCAACCAAGTATCGGGTTCCTCGGGTCGCTTTTGTGAACAAAATGGATCGAATTGGTGCCAATTTTGAAAACGCGGTCGAAGAAATGCGTCTCAAACTAGGGGCTTATGCCTATCCGGTAATTATTCCCATTGGCAGTGAAGATAATTTACAGGGCGTAATCGACGTCGTGAGTCAGAAAGCGATTGTTTACAACGACGACGACCCTGTAGGGGTTGAATACTCGGTGAATGACCTTACCGAAGAGCAGGCCATCCGTGCGCAGTCCGCATTGGATCAATTAATTGCTGCGGTTGCAGACAAGGACGATTCCATTGCCGAGCTTGTTATCGAGGATAAACCGATCGATCCGCAGGTTCTGAAGGCAGCGATCCGTCGCTTGACCTGCGAGCTTGAGTTGGTGCCGGTGATTGGGGGCTCGGCTTTCAAGAAGAAAGGGGTTCAGCCTCTGGTTGATGCGATTATCGACTATTTACCGTCGCCTCTCGATGTGCCAGCGATGGAGGCGCACCCAGCTGACGATTTAAGTTCGCTGGTCAAAGTTGAGGCTGATGATGCTTCCTCTTTTTGTGGCTTGGCCTTCAAGCTGTGGACTGATCCTTTTGTGGGGAAGCTTGTTTTCTTCCGCGTGTATCGTGGTTCGCTGAAGAAAGGCGCGACTCTTGTGAATACAGCGACGGGGAAAAAGGAACGGATTAGCCGAGTTCTCATGATTCAAGCTGACAAGAGGACCGATGTTGACGGCATTTATTCAGGGGATATCGCTGCCTTGGTCGGTTGTCGAAATGTGGCGACCGGGCAAACGCTGTGCACCCCGAAAGAGCTCCTCATGTTGGAGCCTCCGACTTTTCCGGAACCGGTGATCTCGATGGCGATCGAGCCGCGAACCACCGCTGATCGAGACAAATTAAGCGACGGCTTGAAGCGGCTTTCGGATGAAGATCCTACCTTCAAGTGTTTTACCAATGACGAGACCGGGCAGTTGATTATTGCCGGCATGGGCGAGCTTCATTTGGAGATTATCCGTGATCGCCTGCTCAAAGAGTTTAAAGTCGGTGCCAACGCCGGAACGCCGCAGATCGCCTACCGCGAAGCCATCACCAAGAGAGCTCGGGGGGAGGGGAAGTTTGTTCGTCAATCAGGCGGCAAAGGTCAGTACGGGCACGTCATAATCTCAATGGAACCTAACCAAGCTGGTGCTGGGGTTGAGATTGAAAACAAGATCGTCGGCGGAGTGATACCGAAAGAGTTTATCCCGGCGGTTGAGGCGGGGCTGAGAGAGTCTGTTGCAGGTGGCGTTTTGGCTGGTTATCCGATGGTCGATGTTAAGGTTGTCATCGTTGACGGATCATTTCACGATGTCGATTCCAACGAGCTGGCTTTCAAAATGGCTGCCATCTTCGCTTTCAAAGATGCCGCCAAGGACGCGGGGATGATTCTGTTGGAGCCGGTTATGAAGGTGGAAGTGAGTACTCCCGAAGAGTATCAGGGGGATATTCTCGGAGACTTGAATCGCCGC
>Ga0129340_1165752_pt1 | contig 15698 bp, 28 predicted proteins | sample CPBNA1_8_FD_109911 | JGI IMG/M metagenome (GOLD analysis project Ga0129340, IMG submission 109911) | Freshwater to marine salinity gradient microbial communities from Chesapeake Bay, USA - CPBay_Sum_15_0.8_RNA1 (Metagenome Metatranscriptome) | ecosystem: Environmental > Aquatic > Marine >...
CAACGACTCTTCGTCATAGGTCTCTGCTTGAGCAATTTCGTCGGCCTCCAATGTGATGCGCTCGTCGGAGAACAACAGAAAGTGGTGAATTAGGGTTTTGGCCGCTTCTGTTAATGCATCTTTTGGATGAATAGAACCATCTGTTTCTATTTCAATCAACAACTTCTCAAAGTCTGTCTTTTGCTCAACGCGATAGTTCTCAATGCTGTAGCGTACATTCTTTATAGGCGTATAGATTGAGTCAACAAAAATAGTTCCTATTGGGGCGTCAACTTTTTTGTTTTCTTCCGCTGGAACGTACCCGCGACCTTTTTCGATGGTTAATTCCATCTCGATAGTCACAGAAGGATCCATATTGCAAATTACAAGCTCAGGGTTTAGAATCTGAAAAGCTGATATATACTTACCCAAATCGCCTGCAGTAAGTTGTTCTTGACCGCTGATTGATGCTTTCAAGGTTTCAATTTCCTGCTCGTCTATTTGGCGCTTAAAGCGAACTTGCTTAAGGTTAAGGATGATTTCAGTAACGTCCTCTACGACACCTTTGATTGTAGAAAATTCATGATCAACACCCTCTATACGAAGCGAGGTAAAAGCGAAGCCTTCTAATGAAGACAACAACACTCTACGCAACGCATTGCCTACCGTTAAACCATATCCCGGTTCTAATGGTCTGAATTCGAACTGGCCCTCACGGTCTGTGGAGCTGTTCATTATTACCTTATCGGGCTTCTGAAAGTTTAATATGGCCATGATTATTTACTATTGTTTATGAGGTGAATGTATCGCTAAGGATTACTTAGAATACAATTCCACGATTAACTGTTCTTTGATGTTTTCGGGTATAGCTTCACGCTGTGGAACAGACAAAAACTTACCTTCCATTTTGGCGCCATTCCACTCAATCCACTCAAACTTGCTACCACCTCCACTTAGGGAGTCAGTAACTACTTGAAGCGTTTTTGACTTCTCACGCACGGCAATTACTTCACCAGGACGTACAGAGTACGAAGGAATGTTCACGATCTCTCCGTTAACTGTGATATGACGGTGGCTTACCAACTGACGAGCCGCCATTCGCGTAGGAGCGATACCCATACGGTATACAACATTATCTAAACGAGATTCACAAAGCTGAAGCAAAACTTCACCAGTAATACCTTTAGAACTTGATGCTTTTTCGAACATTTTACGAAACTGGCGCTCAAGGATACCATAAGTATATTTTGCCTTTTGCTTTTCAGCAAGCTGAACTGCGTATTCAGACTTTTTACCACGCTTACGTGAAAAGCCATGCTGCCCTGGAGGATAATTACGCTTATCTAAAGCACGGTCAGGACCAAAAATAGCCTCGCCAAATTTTCTCGCAATCTTAGTTTGAGGGCCTCTATATCTAGCCATTTCTCTCTACTTAATTAATTCTGTTAAACTCTTCTACGCTTAGGTGGACGGCAACCGTTGTGGGGTATAGGTGTTATGTCTACAATCTCTGTTACCTCTATGCCTGTATTATGAATAGAGCGTATTGCACTCTCACGTCCGTTACCTGGACCCTTTACATAAACCTTAACCTTTTTCAATCCGGCCTCCATTGCATTGTTACTGCAATCTTCAGCCGCCATTTGGGCAGCATAAGGGGTGTTCTTCTTAGAACCTTTGAAACCCATTTTGCCAGCAGAAGACCAAGCAATAACCTGGCCTTGCATATTTGTTAGCGAGATAATGATGTTGTTGAAAGTCGCGTTTATGTGCGCTTCACCAACTGCCTCAACTTTTACCTTGCGCTTTTTGGTTTGTTTTGATGTCTTAGCCATACCTCAAATATTATTTAGTTGCCTTTTTCTTATTCGCAACAGTTTTTCTCTTCCCTTTACGAGTACGTGAGTTGTTCTTAGTTCTCTGTCCGCGTAATGGCAAGCCAATACGATGACGGATTCCACGATAACAACCAATATCCATAAGGCGCTTAATATTGAGCTGTACTTCAGAGCGTAATTCACCCTCTACCTTGTATTGCTCATTTATAATTCCGCGGATGGTCGTTAACTGCTCATCGGTCCAATCTTGAACTTTAGTGTTGAAATCAACACCTGCTTTTTCAAGAATTTCACGGCTGCGGTTGCGGCCAATACCGAAGATGTAGGTCAAACCTATCTCTCCACGTTTGTTTTTGGGTAGATCAATACCAACTATCCTTGCCATACTTATTGTCTTTTAGCCCTGACGTTGTTTAAATTTCGGGTTTTTCTTGTTGATTACATATAGCCGCCCTTTTCTGCGAACGATTTTGCAATCCGCACTGCGCTTCTTTATGGATGCACGTACTTTCATCTTTCTTCAGTATTAATACCTGTATGTTATTCTAGCTTTTGACAAATCATAAGGAGACATCTCCAACTTTACCTTATCGCCAGGTAGCAATTTGATGTAATTCATCCGCATCTTACCTGAAATATGGGCCGTTACAATGTGTCCATTTTCTAACTCTACACGAAACATCGCATTGCTCAATGCTTCCGTGATTACACCATCCTGCTCTATTGCGTTTTGTTTTGCCATTTTATAGAGCTGAAACAGTTGATCTTCCGCCTATTCTTCCCGATTTCATTAAGCCATCATAATGACGGGCCAATAGGTAACTTTCTATTTGTTGTAGTGTGTCTAAAACAACACCAACGGTAATGAGCAGTGAAGTACCCCCGTAGAAATAACTCCACTGAGCATTCATCCCAACAACCATTGCAATAGCTGGCAAAATTGCCAGTACCGCTAGAAGAATAGAGCCGGGAAGTGTGATTTTTGATAAAATATTATCTATAAATTCTGCAGTTGAGCGCCCTGGTTTAACACCTGGAATAAAACCACCGCTGCGCTTTAAGTCTTCAGCAATGTTGTTAGTGTTAACTTGAATAGCAGTGTAGAAATACGTAAACAATATAATCAGCACCGCAAAAACCATGTTGTACCAGAAACCTTGAATATTGCCGAATATCGTTACTACCCAACTTATACTATCACCTTGAGCACCGCTGTACTGTAGAACAGTAATTGGGATGAACATTATGGCTTGAGCGAAGATAATAGGCATTACACCAGCAGCGTTAACCTTTAACGGTAGATACTGTCTTGCTCCAACGGTATTCGTTGCAATTCTTCCGCCAGCGGCACGCTTAGCATACTGCAGCGGTACTTTGCGTACAGCCTGAGTTAAAGCAATGGCAAACATCGTTACCAAATAGAGTGCCGCGATTTCTAATACAAACAATACCCATCCACCGCCACCGGCAGCTATTTGTGACATTAATTCTTGGAAGAAAGACTGCGGTAGTTTAGCCAAGATACCCACCATAATTAAAAGTGAAATACCATTGCCTATACCCTTATCTGTAATTCTTTCGCCCAACCACATGGCGAAGATTGTTCCTGTAATCAGCACTATCCAAGAGATAAACCAGAAAGTACTAGGATCAATGGTGTACTGAACACCCTGCATTCGCAAATTAGCGAGATAACCTGGCGCCTGCGCAGCACAGATTAATATAGTTAGGTAGCGTGTGATTTGGTTCAATTTTCTTCGACCACTCTCACCCTCTTTTTGCATTTTCTGTACACTCGGTATTGCCATACCAAGAAGCTGAATAATAATAGACGCAGAGATATAAGGCATAATACCTAAAGCCATTACAGATGCATTAGCAAAAGCACCACCCGTAAAGGCATTAAGGATTCCCATTAACCCGCCTTCTGTTTGGGTAGCCAAACCGGTAAGACTGTCAGGGTTAATACCAGGCAGAACAACGTTCGATCCTACCCTGTAAATCAATAATAAGCCAAGGGTTAAGAGAATCTTATCACGAAGTTCCTCTATTCGCCAAATGTTCTTTATAGTCTCTACAAATCGCTTCATGGTATTCTTACAGCGTTGTTACGGTGCCACCCTGCGCTTCTATTGCAGCAGCAGCAGTTTTACTGAATTTATGCGCCGCTACATTTAGTTTGGCACTTAGCGCACCACGACCCAAAATCTTTATTTTATCATTTTTTCCCATCAAACCGTTAGCAATTAGCTCAGCAACACCTAAGGTGTCACCTATACGCTTATCATCTACTAACTTTTGAAGAGTGTCAAGGTTGATACCTTTAAACTCTACACGATTTGGATTTGTAAAACCAAATTTAGGAACTCGTCTTTGTAATGGCATTTGGCCACCCTCAAAACCAATTTTACGCTTGTAGCCTGAACGAGACTTGGCGCCTTTGTGACCACGTGTTGATGTACCACCATGACCAGAACCTTCACCACGTCCTATACGCTTTTCTCTGTGCGTAGAACCATTTGCAGGCTTAAGATTACTTAAATCCATATCTCAGAATATCTTTAGCTTATTTAACCTCTTCTACCGTAATAAGGTGCTTAACCTTATTAATCATGCCCATAATCTGTGGGGTAGCTTCGTGCTCTACCACCGCATTCATTTTACGAAGACCTAAGGCCTCCATAGTCAAACGTTGACGCTTTGGGCGATCTATTACACTGCGAACTTGCTTAACTGTAATCTTGGCCATGATTGTCTTTTTAACCGTTAAATACCTTGTTCATTTCGATACCACGTTGACGTGCCACCTCTTTCGCATCACGCATCTTCAAGAGTGCATGAAAAGTTGCTTTTACCACATTGTGTGGGTTTGACGACCCCTTGCTTTTGGCAAGTACATCATGAATACCTACACTCTCTAGCACTGCGCGCATTGCACCACCAGCGATTACACCAGTACCGTGACTTGCCGGGCGAAGGAACACTCTTGCGCCTCCAAACTTACCAGCCTCATCATGAGGAACAGTATCGCCAACAAGTGGAATACGAAACAAGTTCTTCTTGGCATCTTCTACAGCTTTGCTGATCGCTTCAGAAACTTCCTTTGACTTGCCTAAGCCAAAGCCTGCTATTCCGCTTTCATTACCAACAACCACTATGGCCGAAAAACCAAATGTGCGCCCGCCCTTAGTAACCTTTGTTACACGGTTTACTGCAACTAGCCTATCAACTAATTCCAACCCGCTAGGCTTAACTTTCTTAATATTTTTAATTCCTTTAAACATGTCTGTTTAGAATTTTAGTCCACCTTCTCTGGCGCCTTCTGCCAATGATTTAACCCGACCATGATATAAATAACCAGCACGATCAAAAGCACAAGCCTCAATGCCTTTAGCTAGTGCTTTAGCAGCAAGTGCTTTACCTACCAATGCTGACTTTTCAATTTTTGTAGCTGTTACAGCTGCAATATCCTTTTCACGTGATGAAGCGGATACCAGAGTATGCCCACTTACGTCATCAATAAGCTGAGCGTAAATCTCTTTATTACTTCTAAAAACCGATAAACGGGGAATAGAAACAGTTCCTGTGATAGTTTTTCTAATGCGAAAGCGAATGCGCTGTCTTCTATCTAATTTTGTTAAGGCCATCCTAGCTATTATTTTTTCGCTGCAGACTTACCTGCTTTTCTTCTAATAATCTCTCCTACGTAACGCACACCTTTACCCTTGTAAGGCTCTGGCTTGCGTAATGATCTAATTTTAGAGGCTACCATACCTAACAACTGATTGTCATAAGAGCTTAACATTATCATGGGGTTTTTACCCTTTTCAGATACTGTCTCCACCTTTACTTCATTAGGCACTAGCATCAAAATGTTGTGTGAGTAACCCAAAGACAAGTCTAGAACCTGACCTTGGTTGCTTGCACGGTATCCAACACCTATCAATTCCAATTTTTTGGTAAAACCCTGAGACACGCCAGTAATCATGTTGTTGATTAAAGAGCGATACAAACCGTGCATAGCACGATGCTGTGGCGCATCACTAGGACGCGATACGGTAATAATTCCGTTGTCAATTTTAACTTCTATATCAGGGTTAACTTCCTGATATAATTCTCCAAGCTTACCTTTTACCGTAACAACATGGTTGTTATAGCTTACTTCAACGCCTTGGGGAATACTAATGGGTAACTTTCCAATTCTAGACATCTCGTAGTGTTTTAGTATACGTAGCAGAGTACTTCGCCACCAACATTTTCTTGACGGGCTTGCTTATCAGTCATTACGCCTCTAGACGTAGAAACTATAGCAACACCCAAACCATTTTTTACTCTTGGTAACGCATCGCTACCGGCATATTTACGCAAACCAGGACGACTGGCTCTGTGCAAACCACGTATTGCCGGTACGCGGCTACCACGATCATATTTCAGTGCAATTTTGATAGACCGCTGAGGGCCTACATCTTCCACTTTGTAATTGAGCACATAGCCTTGCTCCATAAGAATACGTGTGATATCAATCTTGATATTAGAGGCTGGAATTTCCACAACTCTATGCCCTGCCTTCATGGCATTGCGTACACGTGTTAAAAAATCTGCTATCGGATCCGTAATCATCGCAATTCTATATTATGCTTACCAACTAGCTTTCTTTACTCCAGGAATCAACCCTTGGTTTGCCATTTCACGGAAAGTAACACGTGAAATACCAAACTGACGCATATAACCACGTGGGCGACCCGTTAATTTACAACGGTTGTGTTTGCGCACAGGGGATGCATTCTTAGGCAGCTTTTGCAACGCTTCATAGTCGCCAGCTTCTTTTAAAGCAGCGCGCTTCTCAGCGTATCTTTCTACCAACTTTGCTCTTTTGACCTCGCGGGCCTTCATTGATTCTTTTGCCATGCTGTTGCTTACTTTTTAAAGGGCAAACCAAATTCTCTTAATAAAGCTTTTGCTTCCTTATCTGTTGTCGCAGTAGTCACAAAAGTTATGTCCATACTGCTTATGCGGTTCACTTTGTCTATATCAATCTCTGGAAAGATGATTTGTTCTGTAATGCCAAGCGTATAGTTTCCACGGCCATCAAAACCATTTTCTTTTATACCTCTGAAGTCGCGAATACGTGCTAAGCTAGATACGATCAAACGATCTAAAAACTCATACATTCTATCTCCCCGTAAAGTAACACGTGCACCAATGGGCATGCCTTTACGTAATTTGAAGTTTGAAATGTCCTTCTTAGATTTTGTAGATACCGCACGCTGCCCAGCAATAATCGTCATTTCTTCAATGGCGCTTTCTACCATTTTCTTATCAGCAACGGCTGCACCAAGACCTTGACTTAGGCAAATCTTTGTTAAACGCGGAACCTCCATTACGTTACCGTATGAAAACTCATCGCGTAACTTGGCAACGATTTCCTCGTTATATCTTTTCTTTAATCTAGGTATTGTTTCCATACTTACTTAACTATCTCACCAGACTTTTTAGCGTAACGGGCACGCTTACCATTCTCATCACTTTTTCTCCCTGTACGTGTTGGCTCACCTGATTTAGGATCTACCAACATGAGGTTAGAAATATGCAAGGGTGCCTCCATTTCTATACGTCCGCCCTGCGGATTAGTTGCACTCGGCTTCTGATGTTTGTACACCATGTTGATGCCTTCTACAACTGCACGATTTTGTTTTGGTATCACACGGATTATTCTCCCGCTCTGACCCTTACTCTCGCCGGCTATTACCATTACGGTGTCGCCTTTTTTAATGTGAAACTTTGCCATGCGTGCAAAATCTTTTCTCAAGTTATAATACTTCTGGTGCTAATGATACTATCTTCATGTACTGCTTATCACGCAGTTCTCTTGCCACTGGACCGAAAACACGTGTACCACGCATTTCACCGGCAGCATTTAATAGTACACAAGCATTATCATCAAAACGGATGTATGATCCATCAGGACGTCTTACTTCTTTCTTAGCTCTTACCACTACAGCGGTAGATACTTGACCCTTCTTTACGTTTCCAGAAGGAGTAGCTTCTTTAATTGTAACCACAATTTTGTCACCTATAGACGCATATCGTCTTTTGGTACCACCCAGCACACGGATACATAAAACCTCTTTGGCTCCGGTATTGTCTGCTACTTTTAATCTCGATTCCTGTTGTATCATGATTACTTGGCTCTTTCAATAATTTCTACAACTCTCCACTTCTTGGTTTTGCTCAATGGGCGAGTCTCCATTATACGTACGGTATCGCCAGTGTTACAGTCATTGGCATCGTCATGTGCATGAAACTTCTTTGTAAACTTCACAAACTTGCCATACTTCGGGTGCTTAACTCTACGCTCAACAGACACTACTACTGTCTTGTCCATTTTATTGCTCGTTATAACACCAACACGCTCTTTGCGCAAATTCCTCTTATTTTCCATCTTACTCTGGTACTGAGGTTATTTTGTATCTTCTTCTAATTGACGCTTACGCAATTCTGTTTCAATGTGCGCAATATCTTTTCTGGTATCCCGTAACTTTACCGCATTCTCTAGTTGAGAAACAGTGTGCGTTAAACGCAACTTTGCTAGGTTACCTTTCTCATCCACCAACTTCTCACGAAGCTCTTGTGTGGTTAATTCTTTTATCTCTGAAGCTTTCATATTGTAAACCGAATTAAGCGTCTAAATCACGTCTTACGACCATCTTTGTACGAACAGGCAGCTTCTGTGCAGCTAGACGTAACGCTTCCTTAGCAATATCGCCGGGAACACCATCAAGCTCAAACATTATTCTACCTGGTTTAACAACTGCCACCCAGTATTCAACAGCACCTTTTCCCTTACCCATACGTACCTCAAGAGGCTTCTTCGTAATAGGCTTATCTGGAAAAATACGTATCCATAACTGGCCTTCACGCTTCATGTATCGTGTAGCGGCAATACGTGCAGCTTCTATCTGACGAGACGTTAGAAACTCGCTATCTAAAGACTTTAAACCATATGAACCAAAAGCCAAGGTGTGACCACGCTGCGCGTTGCCCTTCATACGGCCCTTGAACATTTTTCTATGCTTCGTTTTCTTCGGCTGTAACATCGCCTCTATCTTTTAACGTTGTGCTTTATTTCTTCTTCTCTTCGGACCATTGTCTGGACGATTGTTAGCGGAACCCGCCTTCTTTGCCGTACCAATCATGTTCGACAAATCACGCTTTCCATAAACCTCACCCTTCATGATCCAAACCTTAACACCTAAACGGCCATAAGTGGTATGTGCCTCACTAATATGGTAGTCTATATCTGCTCTAAACGTATGCAACGGTGTACGACCATCTTTGTACATCTCTGAACGCGCCATTTCAGCACCATTCAAGCGACCGCTTATTTGAATTTTTATACCCTCAGCGCCCATTCGCATTGCTGCTGCAATTGCCATTTTAACAGCGCGTCTGTAAGATATACGACCTTCAATTTGACGAGAAACACTATCAGCAACCAATTTGGCATCCAACTCTGGGCGCTTAATTTCAAAGATGTTAATCTGAACATCCTTGTTGGTGATTTTCTTTAGCTCCTCTTTCAGTCTATCTACCTCTTGGCCACCCTTACCTATAATAATGCCAGGGCGAGCCGTAGTAATAGTTACTGTAACGAGTTTAAGGGTACGCTCTATTATTATACGAGATACACTAGCTTTACCTAATCTAGCATATAAGTATTTTCTAATCTTAGAGTCCTCAGCAATTTTATCACCGTAATTACGGCCTCCAAACCACTGCGACTCCCAGCCACGGATGTAGCCTAATCTATTACCTATCGGATTGGTTTTTTGTCCCATCTTCTGTACCGTGGATTAATTTTCTTTACTTCCTAAGATTATTGTAACGTGATTAGAGCGTTTGCGAATACGATGGGCTCTTCCCTGTGGGGCAGCCTGAATTCGCTTTAACATTCTAGCACTGTCTACGCGGATTTCGCGAACAAACAAATTCGCTTCTTCTACGCGCTCGCCTTCGTTCTTCTGCTGCCAATTGGCAAGGGCTGAACGCACAAGCTTTTCCAAATTCATAGAGGCATGCTTCGGACTATTTTCTAAAATGAATAGTGCCCTCTGCACATCTATACCTCTTATCTGATCAGCTACCAAGCGCATCTTTCGGGGCGATGTAGGACAGTTACGCAAAGAAGCAAAAGCCACTTCCTTACGCGCCTCCTTCATCCTATCTGCCATTAATTTCTTTCTAGCACCCATCGTCTTAATTTATTAGCGTTTACCCTTATCTTTTTTATTACCTGCATGGCCACGGAAAATACGCGTTGGTGAAAACTCACCTAGCTTATGCCCTACCATGTTTTCAGTTACATAAACTGGAATAAAGGTTTTGCCGTTGTGTACGGCAATGGTCTGACCAACAAAGTCAGGTGAAATCATAGAAGCCCGAGACCATGTCTTGATCACTGTCTTCTTACCAGAGTCCACGTTGGCCATTACTTTTTTCTCAAGCTTGTAGTGGATATAAGGTCCTTTTTTTAATGAACGTGCCATACTATCCTTTGCTTACTTCTTACGTTTTTCAATAATATACTGGCTTGAAGCCTTCTTGGGCTGACGTGTCTTGTAGCCCTTTGCTGGAATGCCATTGCGACTGCGTGGATGACCTCCTGAAGCACGGCCTTCACCACCACCCATTGGGTGATCAACCGGGTTCATAACAACACCACGTACACGAGGACGTCTACCTAACCAGCGGCTGCGACCAGCTTTACCACTAACTTGCAAACCGTGATCTGAGTTAGAAACCACACCTATGGTTGCAAGACATGTTGTTAGGATCATGCGCGTTTCACCAGAGGGCATTCTTATGACAGCATACTTGCCGTCACGAGCAACCAGCTGCGCAAAAGTACCAGCACCACGAGCTATGATTGCACCTTGTCCAGGACGCATTTCAATACAGCTGATAACGGTACCTAAAGGAATATCACTTAGATACATGGCGTTACCAACATCAGGTGTGGCGCCTTTTCCTGAAAGTACAGTTTGACCAACTTGCAAGCCGTTTGGCGCTATGATATAACGCTTCTCTCCATCAGCAAAACTTAATAAAGCGATGAATGCTGTACGGTTAGGATCATACTCCACAGTTTTCACAGTGGCAGGAATTCCAAATTTATTTCGCTTGAAGTCAATCTCGCGATACAATTTTTTATGACCACCACCAGTGTAACGCATGGTCATACGACCTTGGTTATTTCTACCACCGGACTTTGACTTCCCTTTTACCAGGCTCTTCTCAGGCTTATCAGCCGTAACAGCATTAAAGTCATTTACAACTCTAAAGCGTTGACCTGGGGTTATCGGTTTTAACTTTCTTACACCCATTACTTTTAGATATTGCCGAATAGGTCAATTACTTCACCACTTCTCACTTCTACGATAGCTTTCTTATAGGCCTTTTTACGACCTTCAATCATACCTGCTTTTGTGTAACGCACACTGCGCTTAGCAGGCACTATCATAGTTCTAACACGCTCGATATTTACACCATAGAAAGCCTCAACAGCCTTTTTGATCTGAACCTTATTTGCACGTCTGTCCACTTCAAATGCAAACACATTGGCATCCTCACTCTGAGCAGAAGCTTTTTCGGTTATTATCGGTCTAATCAAAATATCCATGACGATAAATCAGCTTAACAATTGTTCAATTTTCTCTATCGAGCCTTCAGTTAAAACAACGCTATTCGCATTTAAAATAGTGTATGTGTTTAATTCTGAGGCTGTTACAACTTTTGACCCCTGTAAATTTCGGGATGACAAATATATGTTTTTATTGATACCATCAAGCACTAGGACAGATTTTTTATTCTCTATCCCTAAAGCAACCATCATATCGATATATGCCTTGGTCTTTGGTGCCTCCATTTGTGGTGTCTCAATAATTACAATTCCAGCATCTTTAACCTTCTGGCTAAGCGCGCTCTTTCTTGCGAGCTGCTTTACCTTCTTGTTTAGCTTAAAGCTGTAGTCACGTGGACGTGGACCGAAAGCCGTACCACCACCCTTTTGCACAGGGCTTTTTAACGAACCGGCACGCGCGCCACCAGTACCTTTTTGCTTGTGATGCTTTTTGGTTGTACGCGCAACCTCAGCACGCTCTTTAGCCTTGTGCGTACCTTGACGCTGGTTAGCTAAATATTGCTTTACATCTAAGTATATGGCATGTTCATTTAGCTCAATACCAAATACTGCATCGTTTAAAGTAACCGATCTTCCGGTTTCTTTACCTTCTGGGGTTAATACCTTTAGCTCCATAATTTCTCTACAATTACGGTTGAGTTCTTTGCTCCAGGTACAGAACCCTTAACAATGAGCAAATTCTTTTCTGCATCTACCTTTAGTACAACAAGGTTTTCAATTGTTATACGCTTTCCACCCATACGTCCGGCCATTTTCATGCCTTTAAATACACGGCTTGGATCTGAACCTGCACCGATAGAACCAGGTGCGCGTAAACGGTTGTGCTGGCCGTGTGTGCTCTGACCCACACCACCAAAACCATGACGTCTTACAACGCCCTGAAAACCTTTACCTTTTGATGTTCCTACAACATCGATGTACTCTCCTTCTTTGAACATAGAAACTGTTAACAGCTCGCCTTGCTCAATAGGATGACCTTCGTTGTAGAATTCAACCAATTTCTTTTTAGGCGTTGTGTTCGCCTTTTTCGCATGTCCTACATCAGCCTTAGAAGCGTGCTTAGCACTTTTTTCTCCCCAACCGATTTGAACAGCATCGTAGCCATCGACATCTTTTGTCTTCACCTGTGTAACAACACAAGGTCCAACTTCTAACACAGTACATGGCATGTTTTTACCATCTGCGTTGAAGATGCTGGTCATTCCGACTTTTTTACCAATTAATCCTGGCATTATATCAGATTGTTAATTATTACTTAAACTTTGATTTCTACTTCTACACCACTAGGAAGCTCTAACTTCATAAGGGCGTCTATCGTTTTACTTGAAGAGCTGTAAATATCAAGTAAGCGCTTGTAGCTACTTAACTCGAATTGCTCACGACTCTTCTTGTTTACGTGAGGCGAGCGGAGTACCGTATAAATGCGCTTATTTGTTGGCAATGGTATAGGACCATTTACAACTGCACCGGCACTCTTCACAGTCTTTACGATTTTTTCCGCGCTCTTATCAACGAGGTTGTGATCGTATGACTTTAACTTAATTCTGATTTTCTGACTCATTTCAGATTATTGTATTAAACCAGTTCTCCTTTACTTTTCGCAATCACAGTCTCCTGAATGTTATTCGGGGTCTGTGCATAATGACTAAACTCCATAGAGCTTGCAGCACGACCAGAAGAAATGGTACGAAGTGCTGTTACATATCCAAACATTTCGCTCAATGGCACGTCAGCCTTGATAACTTGAGCACCATTGCGCGAATCCATGCCTTTTACCATACCTCTACGCTTGTTCAAGTCACCTACTATATCACCCATATATTCTTCGGGTGTTACAACCTCAAGCTTCATAATTGGCTCTAGTATTACTGGGTTGGCCTTTTTACCAGCCGTTCTCCAAGCCAATTTAGCCGCCAATTCAAAAGAAAGCTGATCAGAGTCTACAGCGTGGAAAGAACCATCTAACAAGGTAACTTTTAGTGCATCAACACCATAACCAGCTAAAGGTCCATTATTCATCGCTTCTTTGAAGCCTTTTTCTACAGAAGGGATAAATTCTTTAGGAACGTTACCACCTTTTACTTCGTTAACGAATTCAAGACCAACCTTCTCTGCCGCTGCAGGCTCTAGTTTGATAATGATATCAGCAAACTTACCACGACCACCTGTTTGCTTTTTGTAAACTTCACGGTGTTCTACAGTAGCTGTAATAGCTTCTTTGTATTGTACTTGCGGTGCACCTTGATTACACTCTACTTTAAATTCGCGCTTAAGACGATCTACAATGATTTCCAGGTGTAATTCACCCATACCAGATATTACTGTTTGACCAGTCTCTTCGCTTGTATTTACACGGAATGTAGGATCCTCTTCAGCCAACTTGGCTAGAGCAGTACCCAATTTATCCATATCTGCTTGGCTCTTAGGTTCTACAGCAACACCAATAACAGGCTCTGGAAACGACATTGATTCCAAAACAATTGGATGCTTTTCATCACAAAGTGTATCACCTGTTCTGATATCTTTAAAACCTACACCTGCACCAATATCGCCAGCCTCAATCATATCGATTGGGTTTTGCTTATTGGAGTGCATTTGGAAAATACGTGAAATACGTTCTTTTTTATCGGTACGCATATTCTGTACATAGCTACCCGCGGGCAACTTACCAGAGTATACACGGAAGAAGCATAAACGGCCTACAAAAGGATCTGTTGCAATCTTAAAAGCTAGCGCTGCAAAAGGCTCATCAGGATCTGGTTTGCGTGATTCTTCCTCGTCTGTATCAGGATTCATGCCCTTAATGGCATCCACATCAATTGGTGATGGCAAGTAAGCCATAACCGCATCCAACATCGTTTGAACGCCTTTATTTTTGAAAGCAGACCCACAAAGAATAGGCGTGATTTTCATATCAACAACCGCCTTGCGGATAGCGCCCATCATTTCTTCACGGGTAATGCTATCTGGATCTTCAAAAAACTTCTCTAGTAGGTTATCATCGTATTCAGCAACGGCCTCTACTAATTTCTCACGATATTCTTCAACCGTTTCAACCAAATCAGCGGGGATTTCAATCTCAGTGTAGGTCATACCCTGGGTTTCATCATCCCATACAATAGCCTTTTTATCCAAAAGGTCTACAACACCTTTAAAATCTTGTTCAGCACCAATTGGTATTTGAAGCGGCACGGGATTTCCGTTTAAACGCTCACGCACCTGCTCAACCACGTTAAAAAAGTCTGCGCCAGAACGGTCCATTTTATTAACGAATCCAATGCGTGGCACTTTGTACTTATCAGCTTGACGCCAAACAGTTTCACTTTGTGGCTCTACACCACCAACAGCACAGAACAATGCAACAGCACCATCAAGTACACGTAAGCTACGCTCAACTTCAACTGTGAAGTCAACGTGACCGGGTGTATCAATGATGTTGATTTTGTACTCCATGGTATCATCTGTCTGCTGGCCATTTTCTGTAGGGTACTTCCAAAAACAAGTTGTTGCAGCGGATGTAATGGTAATACCGCGCTCTTGCTCCTGCTCCATCCAGTCCATGGTTGCTGCACCATCGTGCACTTCACCAATCTTGTGACTCACACCAGTATAATAAAGAATACGCTCAGTAGTGGTAGTCTTTCCGGCATCAATGTGTGCCATGATACCGATGTTACGCGTAAATTTTAAGTCTCTTTTTGCCATGATGTTTCTAGCTAATAATATATTTTAGAAGCGGAAGTGTGAGAACGCTTTGTTTGCTTCGGCCATTCTGTGTGTATCTACACGCTTTTTAACCGCTGCACCTTCTTCTTTGCTGGCCGCGATGATTTCTCCGGCCAACTTAGCAGCCATGCTTTTTTCATTGCGCTTGCGTGCATAACTGATTAACCACTTCATGGCCATAGTTACCTTGCGGTCTGGACGAATCTGCATGGGGATTTGGAAGTTAGCACCACCCACTCTGCGGCTACGTACCTCTACGTGCGGCATTACGTTAGTGAGGGCTTGTTTCCAAGTTTCTAAACCGTTGCCTTCTGTTTTTTCTGATACGATATCAATAGCATCGTAGAAAATATCAAAAGCAAGGCTCTTTTTGCCATGAAGCATCAAGTTGTTTACGAAACGTGTTACCAACTGATCATTAAATCTTGGATCTGGTAAGAGTTCGCGCTTTTTAG
>Ga0129340_1137927_pt1 | contig 15545 bp, 9 predicted proteins | sample CPBNA1_8_FD_109911 | JGI IMG/M metagenome (GOLD analysis project Ga0129340, IMG submission 109911) | Freshwater to marine salinity gradient microbial communities from Chesapeake Bay, USA - CPBay_Sum_15_0.8_RNA1 (Metagenome Metatranscriptome) | ecosystem: Environmental > Aquatic > Marine > Coastal...
CTTACGAGGACAACCTTCGCCGTCTAGACGGTGGGATAGACCACAATAAAAACTAAATACTCTGGATCCAGAGGGGCGTACATAAACCTCTTTAAAAAACAATGGCATTTCAATCTTCTGTGAACCCCGCACAACTGACTGTACCGGGTTCAGATAATTTCGGCGCTGATCGCCGTGCACTTTATCTCAAGCTGTTTAGCGGTGAGATGTTCAAGGGTTTCCAAAACAACACGATCGCTCGTGATCTGATCATGAAGCGTACCCTGAAGAACGGCAAGTCCCTGCAGTTCATCTTCACGGGTCGTACCAAGTCTGAGTTCCACACTCCTGGCAACAGCATTCTGGGTGATACCAACGGTGCACCTCCGGTGGCTGAGAAGACCATCACTTGTGATGACCTTCTGATTAGCTCTGCTTTTGTCTACGAATTGGATGAAGTCCTTGCGCACTACGACTTGCGCTCGGAGATCTCACGTAAGATCGGCTATGCTTTGGCTGAAAAGTATGACCGTCTTGCTTTCCGTGCTATCACCCGTGGTGCACGTAAGGCATCTCCTATCACCGCTACCAACTATGTTGAGCCCGGTGGTACTCAGATTCGTGTTGGTACTACCGCTAACGATTCTGACGCTTATGCGGCTGCCAACCTGGTGTCTGCATTCTACGATGCTGCTGCTGCCCTGGATGAAAAGGGTGTGTCTAGCGATGGTCGTGTGGCTGTGCTTAACCCCCGTCAGTACTATGAGCTGATTCAAGCTGTTGGTACTAACGGTCTGGTGAACCGTGACGTTCAAGGTACTGCTCTGCAGTCCGGTAACGGTATCATCGAGATTGCTGGTATCAAGATCTACAAGTCCATGAACATTCCGTTCCTGGGTAAGTACGGTACTGCTTACGGTGGTACCACTGGTGTGACCGATCCTGGTAACACTGGTTCGTTCGTGGCTGAAGCTCTGGAGAATGCTTCGGATGCTTCTACTGGTATCAACAACGATTACGGTACTGCTGCTGAAGTGGGTACCAAGTCCTGCGGTCTGATCTTCCAGAAGGAAGCCGCTGGTATGGTGGAAGCTATTGGTCCTCAAGTGCAAGTGACCAGCGGCGACGTGTCCGTCATCTACCAAGGTGATGTGATGCTGGGTCGTCTGGCTTGCGGTTGTGATTACCTGAACCCTGCTGCAGCTGTTGAGCTGTACGTGGGTGCTGCCGCTCCTTCTACCTTCTGATTTATATGGGGGTCTCTTCGGAGGCTCCCCTTTTTTTTAATTATTTATTGAGAACAATTCTCATTATCAACTATGCCTTTCCCTACTACTGGCTCCAACACTGAGCTACAAGCTGTTAATCAGATCCTGGCGTCAGTTGGTCAGGCTCCTGTTACTACGTTGACAACTGAAGAAACCTTTGTAATGAGCGAGGTTAGTCGTTTTACTGGATCTATTACTGGTACTACGCTAACTACTACAACTGCTAACATCCCCATCGGTACCTACATCGGTGGTGAGGATGTCGTAGCTGGAACTTCTATTGCTACTGCAGGTGTAGCACAAGCGACTGATCCTGTAACGTATGAATACACTGTGAATATTTCACAGACTGTATCAGAGCGTTCAATGACTCAAGCCGCTGTTACAAGTACAGTTGAAACACAAACCAACCCGGACGTTGCGATTGCACTCAGCACTCTTCGAGAAGTGTCACGTGAAGTACAGGCAGAAGGCTGGTCTTTCAATAAAGAATATGATTTCCCCCGTACACCAGACTCTAATAATGAGATCCTGATTCCTAACAATGTCCTACAGATGGACTTGAATCAGAATTATCCAGTCAACCTAAATCGAGATAGTGTCAATCGTGGAGGTAAACTCTATGACAGAACAGCACATTCATATACTTGGGATGATGAAACTGTTTATGTAGACATTACTTGGTACTTTGATTGGGAAGACATTCCTACCCCTGTTCAAGCCTTCATCGTAGCTCGTGCTGCTGCTATTGTATCTAGTCGTATTATTGGTGACCCAAATCAGTACCAAATGCTTCAACAAAAGGAAGCCTTTGCACGGTCTATGGCTCTTGAGTATGAGTGTAATCAAGGGGACTATACATTCTTTGGTAGTCCACAAGGTCAGAACTATTATCAAAGTTATCAACCTTATCACACATTGTATCGCTAATGCCTGCTGTAACCCAACTAACACCAAATTTTCTTGGTGGTGTCTCTCGGCAAAATGATGACAAAAAATTAAACGGACAAATAACTGAGTGCATTAACGGTTACCCAGATCCTACCTACGGTCTTCTTAAAAGAACCGGGATGAAGTTTACTAATGTGCTAAAGAAAGCTAATGGTACTAACTTCACCAAAGCTGAACTCGATGGAGCTGCTTGGTTCTTTATTGAACGTGATGCTGCTGGGTCTTACATTGGTGCTATTAAAGGTACAAACATTTATGTATGGACTGCAGCTAATGGTACCTGGTGTACAGTAACTAACACAGGTACTGGTTACCTAACTGGTACCAAGCAAAGTGACTACCACTTCCGTAGTGTACAAGATACCACAGTCATCACTAATAAGACAATCCTTACTGCTATGCAAGCAGCGGGTACCTTTATACCTAACACAGTAGCTACTGTTGTCTTGACTACGTTGACTGCTGACTTTGAGTATTCAGTAACTTTGCAAGGTGTTACATTTACTGTGACTCCGCAGACAAACAGCACATACGATGATATGTTGCTGTTTAATGCAGCTGATATTAACACTAATCACCACTTAGTTGATGCTGTTAGAGATGGTATCCTTGCTCAACAAGCAGCAAGTAATCCTGACTTTGATGGTATCTGGTATCTTGAAGGCTACACCAATAGCCTTGTTATTAAACGTGGTACAGGTACTAATGCTGTTGTCACTGATTACTCAGCAGTAACTGGCACACCTACTGCATTTACCGTTGATGCAAAAGGTGGTGTTACTAACACTACTTTGTATGCATTTGAGGATCAAGTAGAGAACATCACAAAACTTCCTACTGAATCTTTCAACAACCATAACGTAGAGATCCTTAACAGTGCTGCTGAGGAAGATAATTACTACGTTAAGTTTGTAGCCTTTGACGGTGTTAAAGGTCGTGGTTATTGGAAAGAGGCACCAGCACGTGATGCCTCACCTGGTCTTAATGCTGCTACAATGCCTCACCAGCTTCTTGCTACCAGTCCAACTTCCTTTGAGTTTAAACCACTTGTTTGGAATGCACGTCAAGCTGGTGATGATGTAACCAGTCCTATACCTTCCTTTATTGGGTATCCTATTACTTGTACATTCTTCTATAGTAATAGATTTGGTGTACTATCTGAGGATAATATCTTCCTTAGTACAGCTAACAATCCGTTTAACTTCTTTGTTAAGACAGCTCTCACTCAAACAGCTTCAGATCCTATTGATTTGAACGTTGCTAGCATTAGACCTGTTACCTTGTCTGAGGTGTTACCATCACCACAAGGTTTGTTGGTCTTTAGTGAACGTCAACAGTTCCAAGTATTTACTACTGATGGAAGTGTGTTGACACCTACCTCTACTATTGTTCGTGCTATCTCTAGTTATGAGATGGACACTAACATTTCACCTGTTGATGTTGGTACTACCTCTGTTTTTGTCAGTAGTGTGTCTGGCTACAGTAAACTATTTACCCTTCAATTGAAGGACGTTGAACAAAACCCTACTGTTGTAGATATCAGTAAGGTTGTCCTTGAGTGGATCCCTGAGACTATCAGTGATCTAACTGTTAGCCCACAGAACTCTGTTATCATGTTGGTAGACAGAGGTACACAATACCTGTATCTCTTTAGGTACTATAATAACGGTGAACGGGATATCTTCCAAGCTTGGACTAAGTGGCAGCTACCTGGTAATATTCAAGCAGCTAAGATTCTTAATGACTCAGTTGTTATCATTTCTCAACATGAGGATGAGTACACCATTGGTTCTATTACCCTTGATGAGATCCCCTCAGGAGAGGTTGTAGCAGGCGCTAGTAGTGTTATAGGTAATCCGTGCCTAGACATGTTTACAAGGCCCGTACAGCCTGCTGTAGGTGTCAATGCGGTGGTGTATGATGCAGTAAATGATGTAACCAAACTCTATACACCATTTACACCATTCCAACAACGTCAGGCTGCAATGCTTCTCGCTAAACCTCAAGCAGACCTAAACAACCCATCAGAGTTGTTGAAGTCTGATGCAGGTTATTGGTTGGCTGCAACTGAACGTACAGAAATTGGTACTGGTTACCGCTATTTTGAAGTCCAAGGTGACTTCACAGCTTTTGCTGATGGCATCGTTATAGGTTATAACTACACTTTTGATGTAACCTTACCTAAATTCTACTTTAGACGGAATGATACAACTACTGATTTTACAGCTACCTTAACTATTTCTAGGGCTAAGTTCTCAGTTGGTAGGACTGGTGTTATTCAATTCCAGCTAAAAGCAGTAGGATCTAATCAATGGGTTGATGTGCAGCATGTAGCAGATGCTGACTACTATTCCGCCAATAGGAATCCTGTTGAACCTGAACATATATTTATTGTTCCTATCCACCAACGTAATACAAACTTTGAACTAAAGGTGACAAGTAGCTCACCTTATCCTGTGTCGTTAGTATCGATGATGTGGGAAGGTAACTATTCACCACGATTCTATAGGAGGGCTTAATTATGGCAGCAGCTATCTTTGCTGGTATTGGTGCAGTTACCGGGTTAGCTCAAGGTATCTTTGGTGCATCAGAAGCTAGCAAACAAAATGCAGAAGCTGATAGACGATATAAAGAGCAGGTAAAGCGTCAGAAAGAAATCGCTAAAGCTACTAACAAATACCAACGGGAAGTATTTCAAGCTGATAAAGCTAACTACTACACTCAACGTGATTATCAATTCCAGATTGCCACACAAGCTTGGCAACGTCAGAATGAGATTCAAGATTTCCAATACCTACAGGATCTACGGGCTTATCAACGTGATATCCAAATCCGTGATCAACAGCTTAACTTTAATGACCTAGCAGCTAAGCAAGCATTTGCTAACGAAAGTGCAGCTCTTGCTGGTCTTTTCACTCAACAGATGTTTGAACGTCAAGACCAAGTAATGGGTCTTCAAAAGGCACTAACTGAGGCTGCTTTGAACCGTAGGACAACACAGCTTGAAATGCAAAGTGTTGTTAATAAAGGTATCTTTGGAAGAGAGGCTATTCAACAAGACTTAGCAGAATACACAAAGCAAGTTGACTTTAAGAAGGAAAGTGCTCTTGTAGAAAGTGCTCAGAAACAAGGTAAAGCTCAATTGATGCAAGCTGGTGGTTCATTCCGTAAAGCAGGTCAAGCTACGATGGGTGAATTCTATCGTGGTATGTCTGAGATCACTTCAGCTCTTGAAGGTCGTCAACGTCAAGCAGCTCTTAAGATGGCAGAACTTGGTGTTGAGACTTCTTTGCTTGAGAAGAAACTTGGTATCCAAATGCAAAGCATTGATAACGCAGCATTGAGTGCTGTATCTGATGCTCAGTTTAACATGCGTGTTCTTGATGCTGACATTGCTAGTGCTGTTGCTCAATCAGAACGTAACATGCAAGCTATTAGTCTGCAGAAATACGGTGCTGATTTGAATGCTTCTGCACAAGTAATGATTAAACCACAACGGCTTTCTTATGCACCTGCTCCTACTCTGGCTCCTGAGCGTATTTGGGTTAAGCCTATGAAGGTTCTTCCTGGCGCTGTTGCTCAACCTGTTCAGCAAAGTGTTTGGGGTCCGTTGGTTAGTGGTGTTGCTAGTGCTGCTCAAGGTGCTATGACTGCTGCAAACATTCACTACGCTAAGAATAATCCGATCTAGGTTAATAAATTATGGCACGTCTAAAGCATAACCCTACAAGACCTGATTCAGGATTTAATCCTATTCAGCTTAGTAGGGGTGAAATCTCCCGGATGAGAGAAGAGACGAACCGGGTCGTCCAAAACATGGAGAGAAATAGACTTGCCCAACTTGAACAAGGCAAGGCTAATCTTCAAGCACTACGTGATGATGCTGATTACACCCGGAGAGCAGAAGCACGTAACTTTGAGATCCAACAAAAGAATGCTCAAGTTGACTTAATTCAAAGTCAATTAGATGCTCAAACAGCTGAACGTCAAGCCGCTGTAACGTCTGAAACAACAAGGCAAATCTTTGGTAGTCTTGCTAGTTTTAGTAAAACTGCAGCTGAGTCAGCTCAGGAAAGAGCAGTAATACAGGCAAAAAGGGAGTCAGACATTAACTATATGTCTGCTAGCCTTAACCCTGACTATACCAAAGAGGTTTGGTTTAATAACCTTTCGGCAACATTATTGGAAAATAGTGAACTTTATCAAGGTGCTCTTACTGTAGAGGAATCTAATGGCGGTGATCCTACTGCTATAGCTGATGGGCGTTTAGCTGATCCAGCAATAACACACCTTTCAAATAAAGGGAACGCTACGTTTGCTTTTAGCAATAACTACCCTATTATCTTTGAAGCCATCCTGAACTCTGATCGTGAGTTTGAGTTCAAAGGTCAGATGGTGTCCTTCGCTCAGGCACGTGGTAATCCTGAATTGATGGCCGTTGTAGCTACATTAGCTAAACGTGTTACAATTGACAAGTTTAATTTACGTGGACTTGAGGATCAATTCCTAGTCCCCGGACTTAAAATTGCTGATGAGTATGCGCAACGTCAGATAGCTAATGCTACTGTAATTAAAAACAAAAACACTTACGCAATGCGTGAGGATGATGGTTTCGGTATTCTACGGAATAACGTAAACGGTCTTCAGCAATTTGGTGCGTATGTTTTTAGACGGTGGAGTGAGGATCCTAACCTTGGTTATTCCGGAGCACTTGGTAACTATGAAAAGTTAGCTACTGATCGGGATCAAGATGGTAACTTTAGGTTCTCTATGGAGGATCTAGGTAGTTTAGATCTCAAGAGTAACGGTAGAACTTTTGCAGAAGAGTGGCCTAGTCGTTGGACTGCCATGCAATAAGCTCGGGTTAAGTCCCAAATGGAGTATGATAAGCGTGAGCTTCAACTTGATGATATTGCTTACGAAAAAGATAGCCAACGCATTCGTCAAGGTTTTGCTGAAGATCCAACACAAGCAAACGCAACTGCTGCTATTGATTTCTTTCGCAGTACTTACGCTAAAATACCACCTTGGTTGCAAAAAGCTGCATCTTCTTACACTGTAGAAGCCCTTCAAAAGGAAGAAGCTGTCAAGCAACTTGAGGCTATTCCTCCAGGTCTTGTTACATATGACGCTGTTGGTGAGGCTTATAGAATAGATCCAGCCTTGGGCGCTAGGATGCAGAAAAGGTTGGAAGCCCAAGAGGCACGTTACAACACTGGTATCTACAAGGAGACTGCAGAGTCCTTTAAGGCTACTGCAAACGGTGTTACGTCCTTTGGTACCAACAAGCCTAACACACCCTCTAGTGTCTTCCTACAGGAGCGTATGAAGGCTGAATACCGGAGACGTGTGGACCAAGCTGTGGCAGGTGGTATGGACTTCAACCAAGCTGCTACTACTATTGGTCAAACGTTGGATGCAGAAGTAAAGGCAGGTGCTAGGGATCCTAACAGTCCTTGGTATCGTAAAGCTGACTCACCTGGTGGTGCAGCTCAATTCCCTAACCTTAACAAAGGTACTGCATCAGCTCTTGAACGTGCTAACCGTCGATATGAAGAGCTGAAGAACTTTGTACGTGATAATGGTCTTCAGAAAACTCTTGATACCAAGAACACTATTATCACCGCTGAGGAAGCACCTGCTCTTGTGCAAAGCTACGGTAAGCCTGGATTCAGCATCCCTCAAGACGTACTAGCTGTGTCTGGTATGTCCAATGGGTTGGATCCTATGGTGATTATTAACCGTCAGCTTGCTCAACACGGTATTGCTCCACTTCAACCACCCCCGTCTCTTTCTACTGTTGGTCAGACTGTAGCACCTGCTTTCCAGAAACTTCTTTATAAGAGTCCTAGTGTTAACCGATCTGCTCGTGGATTGGGTAGTACTAATATGTTTAATTCGACTCTGATTCCTAATAATCTTGCTCCGATTATTCAACAAGCAGCTCAAGCAAATGGTGTAAGTCCTAGTCACATTGCAGCTTTGGCTGAAATTGAAAGTGGATTTAATCCAAACAGCACTAGCTACAATGGGTCTTCGTTTGGTGTTATGCAAATTAATCGAGCTGCTCACCCAACTTTCTTTGCACAAAATGATTGGAAGGATCCACAAGCTAATATCAACTACGGTGCTCAATACTATTCTGGTCTTCTTCGTAAGTACGGCGATCCTGTAGCAGCTGCTATGGCTTATAATGCTGGTCCTGGTAACTATGATGCTTACCTACGTGGTGAGCTACCTGATGGACCTGTTAAAAGAGAGATGCTTAGGCACGGTAAGAAGTTTGGAATAGCTATGTATAAGTACGGTGGAGCTACTGAAGCTCTATCTAATCCTGCATTAATGCGCCAAGGTTCACCCTTACAAAGCTCTGCATTGATGCGTACACCGGCTCGTGCTCTTCAATCCTTCTCACCAACAATATCCTCTATTACATTTGATACAGGTCAACCTGGGATTGATGTATTCTTTGAGGATAAACAGTTCCCAGCTGTATTACCCGGTGTTGTAAAGGATATTAGTTTCCAAGGTGGACAAGGAAAAGGCTATGGTAATTATATAGTTATTGAATCTTTGGATCCAGAAACTAATCAAACCGTAGATGTACTTTATTCCCACTTAGCTTCTAAACCCAACTTACGTCCTGGTCAAACAGTACGGATTGGTCAAATTATTGGGCAACAAGGTGGTACTGGTAGGGTAGTAAGTGCTGATGGTACAATCGCTTCTATTGACTTCTTACGTCCTGCACCACGAGGAAGTAAGGATATGACACCTTACGCTGATTATGACTCTTTACGTCGGAGAATTGCAAGTCAATTACGATCTTAATTAATTATGGCATACGATCCTAGCGAGATGTTTAGGGTTGATCCAGGTGAAATGGAACTCAATCCTGAGTTTCAAGCTGAGTTAGAACTTGAGCGGCAGGCTGAACAAGTCGCTGCTCAAGCTGCTCAGGCTGGAGCAACTACTCCTACGGGAGGACAACCTGGACAAGCTCAACCCCCGCAACCTGCTACGGCAGAGCAACAGGCTCCTTGGCAACAAGGATTTGATCTTGGTGATGCTGCCAGACAGGTAGCAGAAGGTGCACTTGCAATTCCTACAGGTGTACTTGACTTTGGTGTTGATCTAATTAATAAACTACCTAGTAAGGAAGTAGAAGGGATGGTTAATCCATTCCGTCCTGGTGGTCAGGTTCAAAAGCTTCCTGAGTTCCAAACAAAACATATCCAAGCAGTTCGAGAGATTGGTTCTGTTGTTGTACCTACTTACTTCCTTGGAAGAAGTCTTCTTGGTGCTGGAGCTGCTGCTCAGGCACGAGTAGGTTGGTCAATTGGTAACAACGCTTTTGTTAAAGCACTTGGTACTCTTGGTATTGAAGCAGCAGCTGGTGTCACTGTAGGTTCAGTTAGTTCTGAATTTACAGAAGACAACTTGACTGGTACTCTTAAACAGTCATGGCCAAAGACTTGGGACTTTATTCCTGACTCACTAGCAACTCTTAAGGATGACCCACCGGATCTTAAGCGTAAGAAGAACCTATACGAAGAAGTTGGTATGGGACCACTTACTGCTCTTGCTGGGGGACTCGTTAAGTTCGTTGGTGCTATTGGTGATCTTGGTAGAAGTCTACGTAAGTCTAATAAACTTGTAGGTGAAACAGCTGAAGCAACTAGGTGGCTTAATGATAATGCACCACCACCTAAACCTGATAATGCTGAAGACTTTGTATCTGATGTTATCATCAAACAAGAAGAGGCATTGGATGAAGTAGGTTACTACGGTCTTTCTAATAACCCTAACATGGATGTACCTATTAAAGGTATCCATGATATGTTTGACTACACTGAACTTGGTGTACGTACTGTTGATGACTTTGGTGTAGTTGGTGCTGCTATTGACCAAGCTCGTATTGCAAGGAACCTAGACACTGTTGATGGCCGTCTTGGTAACATGCTATCTGATCCTGCGTTGAAGTATGCACTTACTAGCAGTGAAAATGGTCAAGACATTGTACTTGGTCTTGCTGATCAACTAAGGCAAGCAGGTCGTGTTGGTATGGAAGGTGATGGTTGGAAGGTTACTTTCGACGATGTACTTGACTCTAACATGGATCTTGCTATCCAGTTGTTTGATCCACGGATGAGTAAAGCAGATGCTCGCCAGATCCTTGAACCGTTCATTCTTCGTAGTGAAGATGGTAGAGAGGTAATGGTAGAGGAAGGCTTTGCTATGGCATCTCGTGGTATGAGTACTCTTGGTGCTGAACTAACTAGCATGGATGCAGTCCGTGCTCAATCACTACTTGCTGGTTCTTTGTCTGGACGTATCTCTGATATTGCAGAAGGTGCACGTCTGATGGAGGGTACTGCTGCTGTTGAGGCAGCACAAGAAAAGGTAATTGATTTGATGCAATATGTCAATCAATTAGCTGGTTCTGCTAAGTACTACAAGAATCGTAAGGTAAACCTGATTCAACTTGTTAAGAGTGGATTCCGTAACATCGAAGGTTATAACCTAGCTACTGTTGAAGGAGCAGGTGATGTAGCTCAAAGTGTATTCCAAGACTCTCAACGTTTTGCTTCTACTCTTCGACAGATTGCTGAGAATCAACCACGTCTGATGGAAGAGTTCCTGATGGCTTATGAGATTAGCAATGGTGATATTGATACCATTGTTAAGATGAATAAGTGGATCAGTGAGATGACACGTGATCTTGGTAAAGGTATTATTAACCTTAACCCTGATGTTGAGAATAAGTTAATTGCTGGTGTGTGGTCTAACATCTTCAATAATATGTTGTCTGCTTTTAAGACACCTATTGAAGCTCTTGTTGGTAACTTTGGTGGTATTATTTCCCAACCTATCTCACACTTTGCAGGCGCTGCAATGAGTGGTGATGTTAAAGCTATTCAACGTGGTTGGATTGCTTACAGTTCTATTGGTGATACCTTGAAGAAAGCACTGCCGTATGCTGGTGATATCTTCATGAAGGCATCAAAAGAACCTAACTCTGTTCGATCTGCTACTCGTGTTGATCTTCTTATCTCTCAAGAGCGTGAACTTGATTTCTTAAAGACTTCTGCACGTAGACAAGCACAAGAAGGTAATGAAGGTCTTCAGTATCTCGTCAATAAAATTGAGATGTTGAATGATCTTGGTAAGGATCCTGTGTTGCGGTTTGGTGTTAATGCCATGTCATCAACTGATGGCTTTACTGGTGTATTTAATGCAGCAGCTGAGTCACGTTTCCGTGCTATGGATGAGCTTGTAGCAGCTGGTAAGCCTGTTAATCGTGAGACTGTTAAGCCTATTGCTGATAAGTACTACGCTGAGATGTTTGGTCCTGATGATCTCCTGAAGGATGAAGCAGTTAAGTACTCTACTGATGAGATGGCACTTAACATCGATAGTCCTATTGCAAAAGGTGTATCTGATCTTATTCGGATGGTACCTGGTTTGCGTCCATTTATGATGTTCCCTACCACTGGTATGAACCTTATCAGTATAGGTGGTAAGTACGGACCGTGGATGCCTTTCCAACGTGATGTTAACGAGTTGGCTTATGTCAAACTGGAAGACCTGCTTGCTGATGAAGCACGTGTGGATGAGTTACTTCGTGCACGTAATATCGATGTAGAGAACATGGATACTATTGCTAAGCAAAATAAGATTGCTGATCTTAAGTACACCACACGGGGACGTAAAGCTCTTGGTGGTCTTGCTGTAACAGGAGCTATTGGTCTTGTTTTTGCTGATCGTATCACTGGTGATGGTATTTATGACAAGGAACTACAACGGGCACGTGAGAAGAACTCTAACTGGAAACCTCGTAGTATTAAAGGTGTAGATGGTAAGTGGTACCCCTACACAGCTATGGGACCGCTTGCTGATTGGATGGCATTGGTCTCTAACATCGCAGATAACTTTGATATGCTAGGTGAGGCGATGACTGAACGTATGTTTGAAAAGGCAGCGTTTGCATTTAGTGCAGCGATTACTGATCGTACTGCATTGTCTACTGTTAAACCTTTGCTTGATATTCTAAGTGGTAACGAAGGTGCTTTGACTCGTTGGAGTGCTGGTTTTGTTAACAGCCTTGGTCCTCTTGCAGGTCAACGTGCTGAATGGTCACGTATCTTTAGTGAAGGTCTCCAGGAAGTAGATAATGAATTCTTCAGCCTTCTTGGTAACCGTAACAGCTATCTTGATCCTTCTAACCGTCACCCTTATGTTTACAGTCCGGTGACTGGTGAAAAGGCTAATGGTTACGGTCTTCTGCAACGTGTGTGGAATGCTTACAGTCCTATTAAGATCCACGCTGAACAATCCCCTGAGGAGAAGTTCCTACAGGATATGGAATTTGATATCAACACTACCTTCCGTTCAAAGGATGGTATTAAGTTGGAAGCAGCTGAACGTTCTGAGTTGTTCCGTTTGATGGGTGTTGGTGGACACTTTAAAGCTTCTATTCAAGAGATCATGCGTGATGCTGGTGATTGGGAAAGCATTGCTAAGTTACGTGATCTACGTAGGCAAGGCTTGACTTCTGATGAAGTATCTATTAAGAAGTGGCATGATATCCACACTAGGTTGTCTGAGGCACGTCGTGCTGCTGAAGAGATTGCCTATGCTGATATGAGTGCTCAAATGTTTGGTCGAATTGAACAACGTCAAATTGAACGTGATTTGACTGAAGAAGCTAATATTGTTGGTGAAACTTTGTCAATCCGTAAGTAAACGGCGCTTTATTAAATGTAATGGCAATCACACAAGATACATATACAGGTAATGGTGTCAAAACCAATTATACCTTTACATTCCCATATATTGAAGAAGACGACGTTAAGGTAAGCCTTGACGGCGTTGATACAACTGCATACACTTTTGCTAACGCCACTACTATTCAATTTAATGCAGCACCGAATAATGGTGTTGCTATCCGTATTTATCGTAATACCAGCGATGAAAACCTTTCTGCTGTATTCTATTCCGGTTCTGCAATTCGATCACAAGATCTGAATAATAACTTTACACAAGCACTTTATGTAGCTCAGGAAACAAAGAATACAACAATCCAAGCTTCTACTGGTAATTTGGCTGATGGGTCTATTACTAGTAACTTGATTGCTGATGGTGCTGTTAGTGCAGCTAAACTTTCTGATAGTGCAGTTACTACGGCTAAACTAGCTGACAGTAACGTAACCACAGCTAAACTAGCTGACAGTAACGTAACCACAGCTAAACTTGCCGGTAACTCTGTCACTACAGCTAAGATTGCTGATGGTGTTAATGTTAACTTTAACCTTGGTACTGCAGCAGCTCCATCTTTTACCTTTACTGGTGATACCGATACTGGTCTATACTCTCCAGGTGCAAATATGCTTGGTATCAGCACAAATGGTACTGAGCGTATCAGGGTGAATGCTCTTGGTGCCTTAAAGGTATCAAATGCTGGTAGTTATTTTAACTCTGCAAGTACGTCACATGAGCTTCGTACTGATGCAAGCAATTGGACTACAACAGCTACCAATACAAATGCAAGTCCATTCGGTATCCTAATTAGATATCCAGATGTCACACCAAATGGTACTGGCAATGAATTTATTTATTGCTCTGATAATGCTGCTGGTAGGTTTATTGTTAGATCAAATGGTGGTGTTGCTAACTTCCAAACCAATGATGTTAATCTTTCAGACATCAAGGTTAAGAAGAACATCTCATCAGCAGATGATACCTGGAACTGTTTAAAGCAATGGGAGATTGTCAAATATCACTATAAGGATCAACCTGATGATGCTGATCTAAACCTAGGTGTTATTGCCCAACAGATTGCTGGTGTTTGTCCTGAAGTCGTTACTATCTATCAAGAAGCTCAGGAAGCCAATGGTGATAATCCTGCTGAAGAACTTGTTGGTATTAAAGAACAACAAATGATGTGGATGGCTTTCAAAGCACTTCAGGAAGCACAACACCGTATTGAACAACTTGAAAGTGTTGTCATTGCATATGATGCGCGCCTTAAAGCTCTTGAGACCAACTAAAGGGTGAAGTAGATGACAAAGGTAGTCCTGTCTACCAAGGTATTGATCAGAGTAAGTTGGTTCCATTGTTGACAGCTGCGCTACAGGAAGCGTTGGCTGAGATCACATCTTTAAAGGCGCAAGTTACTGCGCTAAAGACATAAGCCCTATTATTTACAGGTAACAATCATGTTAGTACAAGATATCGCGGGTCTTTATATCCCGCAACATGATTACGTCATCATGACTTATGTTGCTGCTGGCAACGGTGTTGGCGAAATTGAAACAATTACATACAAACAAGGTGGAGCCAGTGGAACGACGGTTGCCGTCATGACTCTTGGATATGATTCCAATAACAAACTTGAAACCATTACCAAGGTATAATTATGACATATAAACTTAATCCATTTACTGGTAAATTAGATACTAGTGATGGACCACAGGGACCAGCTGGTGTAGTAAGTGCTGCTGGTCCTGGTAGTCAAGGCACACCGTCTATTAGTTTTGCTGCAGACCTTGATACTGGTCTTTACAACTATACTGCTAATGGTATTGCTGTTAGTACTAATGGCACGGGGCGGTTGTTTATTGATGCGAGTGGGAATGTTGGGGTTGGCACATCATTGACCACCGCATACTTTACAAATTATACACCTTTCAAACTGTCAGGTTCTGCGGGCGGTTCACTAGGGATAGAACGCGCTGGTGAGTTGAGGTTGCTTCTTACTGCCGATAATTCGTTCTCCTATGTATCTTCGTTCGGAAATGGCGGCATAGTATTTTCAGCGCAAGCTGGTGCATTTTCAGGCTCAACGGGCATTGAGAACATGCGCCTGGACTCCAGTGGCCGCTTGGGTCTGGGGACTAGTAATCCTGGAAGCTATAACGCGGCTGCCAATAACCTTGTAATCAGCGAATCTGGAGATGCAGGGATCACTATTGCATCTCCTGGATCCCAAGGGTCCATCTTCTTTGCCGATGGAACTGCAAGCGGCGCCGAGCAGGCTGCCGGTTATATCTATTACCAGCACAGCTCAGACACTTTGGTGCTGGGCACTTCCAACCAACAACGCCTAACCATTACTTCAACGGGAGCAGTAGGGATTGGCACTACGAGTCCTAATAGACTTCTTGAAGTAAGTGGATCTGGTACGACGACGAGGCTGACAAGCAGCACCAATACAAGCACTCTTGAGTTTTCCACGCCGGGCGGTTTTGCTTACATTGGCAGCAAAGATGGACCTAATGTTTATGTAGAAACAAACGGCAGCGAACGCGCCCGCATCACATCGGACGGGAAGCTGGGTGTGGGGAC
>Ga0129340_1220337_pt1 | contig 13173 bp, 9 predicted proteins | sample CPBNA1_8_FD_109911 | JGI IMG/M metagenome (GOLD analysis project Ga0129340, IMG submission 109911) | Freshwater to marine salinity gradient microbial communities from Chesapeake Bay, USA - CPBay_Sum_15_0.8_RNA1 (Metagenome Metatranscriptome) | ecosystem: Environmental > Aquatic > Marine > Coastal...
ATAAAAAATTAAATATTTTAAGATAAAATTTATATATTTGCACGCATTTTAAAAGTAATAAAACATTATATATTATGGCTAAGGAAACATTTGACCGTTCGAAACCCCACTTAAATATTGGAACTATCGGACACGTAGACCACGGTAAAACAACCCTAACTGCTGCTATTACAAAAGTATTAGCTGATGCAGGTTTATCTGAAGTAAAAAGCTTTGATCAAATTGACAATGCTCCTGAAGAAAAAGAAAGAGGGATTACAATTAACACATCTCACGTTGAGTACCAAACAGTAAATCGTCATTATGCGCACGTTGACTGTCCAGGTCATGCTGATTATGTGAAAAATATGGTAACTGGTGCCGCTCAAATGGATGGTGCAATTTTAGTTGTTGCAGCTTCTGACGGACCAATGCCACAAACTAGAGAGCACATCTTATTAGGAAGACAAGTTGGTATTCCTAGAATAGTTGTTTTCTTAAACAAAGCTGACCAAGTTGATGATGAAGAATTATTAGAGCTTGTAGAAATGGAAGTTAGAGACTTATTAAATTTCTATGAATATGATGGAGATAATGGTCCTGTGATTTTAGGTTCAGCACTTGGAGCTCTAAATGGAGAAGCTAAATGGACTGATTCTGTAATGAAATTAATGGAAGCTGTTGATACATGGATTGAATTACCTAAAAGAGATGTTGATAAGGATTTTTTAATGCCAGTTGAGGATGTTTTCTCGATCACTGGACGTGGAACTGTTGCTACTGGTAGAATTGAAACTGGTGTTGCTAATACTGGTGATGCAGTAGATATTATTGGTATGGGCGCTGAAAAATTATCATCAACCGTAACAGGAGTTGAAATGTTTAGAAAAATCTTAGACAGAGGAGAAGCTGGAGATAATGTTGGTATCCTTTTAAGAGGTATTGAAAAAACCGATATAAAAAGGGGAATGGTTATTTGTAAACCAGGATCTGTTAAACCACATGATAAATTTGAAGCTGAAGTCTATATTTTAAAGAAAGAAGAAGGTGGTAGACACACTCCTTTCCATAATAATTATAGACCACAGTTTTATGTAAGAACGACTGATGTTACTGGTAATATTGTACTTCCTGATGGAGTAGAGATGGTTATGCCTGGAGATAATTTAACAATTAAAGTAGAGTTAATTTCTCCAATAGCATGTAACGTTGGATTAAGATTTGCAATTAGAGAGGGCGGTAGAACAGTTGGAGCTGGTCAGGTTACTAAAATCTTATAATAATATATATTAAACCATAAAAGGCATCTACAATTTGTAGATGCCTTCTATGGCTATAAATCTTTGGTGTTTAATTGCATCTTTTTATGAGAGACGGGTTTAGCTCAGTTGGTAGAGCACTGGTCTCCAAAACCAGGTGTCGGGAGTTCGAGTCTCTCAACCCGTGCTAATTAAAATAGTTATGAATATAGTTTCATATATAAAAGAATCTTTTTCAGAATTAAAAGAACACGTTTCTTGGACAGCTATTCCTGAACTATCCAACCTCACTGTTGTTGTGCTTGTTTTTTCATTGATTTTTGCTGGTTTGATATGGTTAGCAGATAGTGTTTTGTCAAGAATTGTTAAACTTTATTTTGATTTTATTAACTAGATCATGGCTGAAGTTGTTGATATAAAAAAGTGGTATGTTGTAAGGGCTGTTAGTGGTCAAGAAAACAAAATTCGTGATTACATGGAATCTGAAATTAACAGATTAGGTTACAATAATATGGTAGAAGATATTTTAGTGCCTACTCAAAAAGTTATACAGATTAGAAAAGGTAAGAAAATTAATAAAGAGAAAGTGTATTTTCCTGGATACATCATGATAAAGGCAAATTTAACTGGTGAAATCCCTCATATTATTAAATCTCTTCCAAATGTCATTGGATTTTTAGGAGAAACAAAAGGTGGAGATCCAATTCCTTTGAGAATAGCTGAAGTAAATAGAATGTTAGGAAAAGTTGATGAATTATCTTCCGAAAGCGAAAGTGTATCAATTCCGTTTGAAATTGGTGAAAATATAAAAGTAATTGATGGTCCTTTTAATGGTTTTAATGGATCAATTGAGAAGGTTAATCAAGAAAAAAGAAAGTTAGAAGTTATGGTGAAAATTTTTGGGAGAAAAACTCCATTAGAACTTTCTTACATGCAAGTTGAGAAAATATAAATGTTACATATAAATCATTTCTTAAATAGCTTCCAATTGTTTAAGAGATAATAAATATTAATAATGGCTAAAGAAATACAAAAAGTACTAAAGTTACAAATTAAAGGAGGTGCTGCTAATCCATCACCACCTGTTGGCCCTGCGTTAGGTGCAGCTGGTGTTAATATAATGGAGTTTTGTAAGCAATTTAATTCCAGAACTCAAGACAAACCTGGAAAAGTTTTACCTGTAGCAATTACAGTATTTAAAGATAAGTCTTTTGAATTTGTTGTTAAAACACCACCTGCAGCCGTTCAACTTTTGGAAGCAGCTAAAATTAAAAAAGGATCTGGTGAACCTAACCGTGGTAAAGTAGCTACTGTTTCATGGGATCAAATCAAAGCAATTTCTGAAGATAAAATGGTAGACTTAAATGCATTTACTATTGAATCAGCTATGAAAATGATAGCTGGAACAGCAAGATCAATGGGAATTAAAGTTAAAGGTCAGGCTCCTTTTTAATTTTTAATAAAACAAGATTATGACGAAAATTTCAAAAAAACGTAAAGAAGCACTTTCAAAGTATGATATTAATAAGACATATACATTGAAAGAAGCCTCTTCAGTTATAAAACAGATATCAAATGTAAAATTTGATTCTTCAGTTGACATAGCAGTAAGGCTAGGTGTTGACCCAAGAAAAGCTGATCAAAATGTTAGAGGAGTTGTAACATTACCTAACGGGACAGGAAAGGATGTAAAAGTTCTTGCTCTTGTTTCACCTGATAAAGAAAAAGACGCTTTGGATGCTGGTGCAGATTTTGTTGGTTTAGATGATTATCTTCAAAAAATTAAAGATGGATGGACTGATGTAGACGTAATTATAACTATGCCTAGTGTAATGGGAAAGTTAGGACCTCTTGGAAGAATATTAGGTCCCAGAGGCTTAATGCCAAACCCAAAAACTGGTACTGTTACAATGGACGTAGCAAAAGCTATAAATGATGTTAAAGCTGGTAAAATCGATTTTAAAGTTGATAAAACTGGTATAATACATGCATCCATTGGAAAAGTCTCTTTTGATGCTGATAAAATTTATGGAAATTCTCTTGAACTGATTCAGAATATTTTAAAACTGAAACCTAGTTCTTCTAAGGGTGCTTATGTTAAAAGTATTTCTATGTCAAGCACTATGAGCCCGGGAATTAATGTTGACATTAATATTTAGTTAAAATTAAAAAAATGACAAGAGAAGAAAAATCTAAAGTAATTGAAAGATTAACTACTGAATTAGCTGAGAATACAAATATTTACATTACTGATGTTTCAGGTTTAGACGCTTCCGAAACAAGTAAGTTAAGAAGAGCTTGTTTCAAGGCTAACATTAAGCTTTCTGTTGTGAAAAACACCCTTTTAAGCAAAGCAATGGAAACTTCTGAAAAAGACTTTGGTAATTTAAATGAAGTTTTAGTTGGAAATACAGCTTTAATGTATTCAGAAGTTGGTAATTCACCAGCTAAATTAATCGAAGAATTTAGAAAAAAATCTGAAAGACCTCTTCTTAAGGGCGCCTCTATCGAAGATGCTATTTATGTTGGGGATGATCAGGTACAGTTTTTAGCTAACATTAAGTCTAGAGAAGAGTTAATAGGTGATGTAATAACACTATTACAATCTCCAGCTAAGAACGTTATATCCGCTTTACAATCTAGTGGATCAATAATTTCAGGAGTATTAAAAACACTTTCAGAAAATAATAAAAATTAATAATAACAATAATAAATATTTAAAAAATGGCAGATTTAAAAAATTTTGCAGAACAATTGGTTAACCTTACAGTTAAAGAAGTTAATGAGTTAGCTGATATCCTTAAAAACGATTATGGAATTGAACCAGCAGCAGCAGCAGTAGCTGTAGCAGCAGGTCCAGCAGCAGCTGGCGGTGACGCAGCTGCAGAAGAAAAAACAGAATTTGACGTAGTACTAAATGCAGCTGGTGGTTCTAAACTTGCTGTAGTTAAGCTTGTTAAAGAATTAACTGGTTTAGGTTTAAAAGAAGCTAAAGAATTAGTTGACAGTGCTCCAAGTAAAATTAAAGAAGCAGTTTCAAAAGATGAAGCTGAAGGCTTTAAAAAATCACTTGAAGAAGCTGGAGCTGAAGTTGAATTAAAATAATTAATTCAACTTTAGTTTAAGTTTTTGAGTTTGGGCATGCCCCTTCAACTTTTTATGTTTTTTTAACCTAAATTCTTTTTAATGTATAATACTATAAACAGACTAAATTTTGCATCAGCTACAGATATTCCTGATTACCCGGATTTTCTTGATATTCAAATTAAATCTTTTGGTGATTTCTTTCAATTAGAAACTAAATCTGATGAAAGAACTAACGAAGGTTTATTTAATACCTTCAAGGAAAATTTTCCAATATCTGATTCAAGAAACCAATTTGTTCTTGAATTTTTAGATTATTTTGTGGATCCTCCAAGATATTCAATACAAGAATGTATTGAAAGAGGTTTAACATACAGTGTTCCTTTAAAAGCTAGATTAAAGCTATATTGTACAGATGAAGAGCATGAAGATTTTGAGACTATTGTTCAAGATGTTTATTTAGGTGTGATTCCGTATATGACCCCTAGCGGTACATTTATTATAAATGGAGCCGAAAGGGTAGTAGTGTCTCAGTTGCATAGATCTCCAGGAGTTTTCTTTGGGCAATCTTTTCACGCTAATGGTACAAAATTGTACTCAGCAAGAGTTATTCCATTTAAAGGATCTTGGATTGAGTTTGCTACAGATATTAATAGCGTAATGTATGCATACATTGATAGAAAAAAGAAGTTACCTGTTACAACTTTACTAAGGTCTATTGGTTTTGAAAGAGATAAGGATATTCTTGAAATATTTGATTTAGCAGAAGAAGTAAAAGTTTCAAAGTCTGGACTCAAAAAGTTTATTGGAAGAAAATTAGCCGCCAGAGTTCTAAACTCGTGGTTTGAAGATTTTGTTGACGAAGATACAGGAGAGGTTGTTTCTATAGAAAGAAACGAAATAGTTTTAGACAGAGACACTATTATCGATAAAGAAAATATTGAACAAATTCTAGAAACAAATACAAAAACTATTCTTCTACATAAAGTTGATGGCCAACTTTCTGAATATGCTATTATTCATAACACTCTTCAGAAAGACCCTACAAATTCAGAAAAAGAGGCAGTTGAACATATATATAGACAATTAAGAAATGCTGAACCACCAGACGAAGAGACTGCAAGAGGAATAATTGATAAATTATTTTTTTCTGATCAAAGATATAATTTAGGAGATGTTGGTAGATACCGAATGAATAAAAAACTTGGTTTAGATATTGACATGGATATGCTTGTCTTAACCAAAGAGGATATTATAACAATAATTAAGTATTTGATTGAACTAATTAATTCTAAGGCTGAGATTGATGATATTGATCACCTTTCAAACAGAAGAGTTAGAACAGTTGGGGAACAATTATCCACTCAATTTGGAGTTGGTCTTTCAAGAATGGCAAGAACTATTCGTGAAAGAATGAATGTAAGAGACAATGAAGTCTTTACTCCAATAGATTTGATTAATGCTAAAACTTTATCATCTGTTATTAATACATTTTTTGGAACTAATCAACTTTCTCAGTTTATGGATCAAACAAATCCATTGGCTGAAATTACTCATAAAAGAAGATTATCCGCATTAGGTCCAGGTGGTTTGTCCAGAGAACGCGCTGGATTTGAGGTTAGAGATGTTCATTACACACACTATGGAAGACTTTGTCCAATAGAGACGCCAGAAGGTCCTAATATTGGATTAATTTCATCACTTGGTGTTTTTGCTAAAGTTAACAATCTTGGATTTATTGAAACACCATATAGAAAGGTTGAAAATGGTGTAGTTGATCTTAAAACTTATAAATTTTTAAGTGCTGAAGAAGAAGAAGGAATGTTAATTACTCAAGCAAACATTCCAAAAGACAAGAATGGAAAAATTCTTTCTGATAAAGTTATTGCTCGTCAAGAAGCAGATTATCCTGTAGTAGAACCTAATCAAGTTAATTATACTGACGTTGCTCCAAATCAAATTGCCTCAATTTCTGCATCACTTATTCCATTTTTAGAGCATGATGATGCTAACAGAGCACTTATGGGATCTAACATGATGAGACAATCTGTTCCTCTTCTAAGACCTGAATCTCCAATTGTTGGAACTGGTCTTGAAAGACAAGTTGCCTCAGATTCAAGAGTATTGATTAATGCTGATTTTGATGGAAAGGTTACATATGTTGACTCACAAAAAATTATCATAAAGTACAATTTAACTGAAGAACAAAAACTTACAAGTTTTGATAGCGATGAGAAAACATATTACCTTGTTAAGTTTAGAAAAACAAACCAAGGTACTTGCATAAATCTAAAGCCGATTGTTCAAAAAGGTGATGAGATTAAAAAAGGTCAGGTGTTATGTGAGGGTTACGCAACCCAAAATGGAGAATTAGCTCTTGGAAGAAATTTAAAAGTTGCTTTCATGCCTTGGAAAGGTTATAATTTTGAGGATGCAATAGTGATTTCTGAAAAAGTAGTAAGGGACGATATTTTTACATCTCTTCATATTGATGAGTATTCCATTGATGTTAGAGATACTAAACTTGGAATGGAAGAGTTAACCAATGATATTCCTAATGTTAGTGAAGAGGCTACTTCAAATCTTGATGAAAACGGAATGATAAGAATTGGTGCTGAAGTCAAACCTGGTGATATTTTAATCGGTAAAATTACACCAAAAGGTGAATCAGACCCAACACCCGAAGAAAAATTATTAAGAGCAATTTTTGGAGATAAAGCTGGAGATGTAAAAGACGCCTCTTTAAAAGCACCTCCTTCGCTTAATGGAATAGTTATAGATAAAAAATTATTTACAAGACCAATCAAGGATAAAAGAAAAAGATCACAAGACAAAGATTTACTTGCAGACGTAGTAAAATCATATGAATTAAAATTTGATAATTTAAAGAAAATTTTAATAGATAAACTTTATAATATTCTTTCTGGAAAAACATGTCAAGGAGTCTTTAATGATTTAGAAGAAGAAGTATTGCCAAGAGGTAAAAAGTATTCTATGAAAATGTTAAATAAGGTAGAGGAATACACTCACTTAGTTGGTGGTCAATGGACTGTAGATAAAAAAGTTAACAAATTAGTTCAATCTTTACTTCATAATTATAAAATAAAGGAGAATGATCTTCAAGGTATGTTAAGAAGAGAAAAATTTACTATTTCTGTTGGTGATGAACTTCCACCTGGAATTTTAAAATTAGCTAAAATCTATGTTGCTAAGAAAAGAAAATTAAAAGTTGGTGATAAAATGGCTGGTAGACATGGAAATAAAGGAATTGTAGCTAGGATAGTTCGTCAAGAAGATATGCCATTTTTAGAGGATGGAACACCTGTTGATATAGTTTTAAATCCACTTGGTGTACCCTCAAGAATGAATATAGGTCAGATTTATGAAACTGTTTTAGGTTGGGCTGGTCAAAAGCTTGGAAGAAAGTTTTCAACTCCTATTTTTGATGGGGCAACCATTGATCAAATTAATGAATTAACTGATGAAGCAGGTATTCCAAAATTCGGACACACATATCTCTATGATGGTGGAACTGGAAAAAGATTTGACCAAGCTGCAACTGTTGGAGTTATATATATGCTTAAGTTAGGTCACATGGTTGATGATAAAATGCATTCAAGATCTATTGGTCCATATTCATTGATTACTCAGCAACCTCTAGGTGGTAAAGCACAGTTTGGTGGTCAGAGATTTGGAGAAATGGAAGTATGGGCTCTTGAGGCTTATGGTGCATCAAGTACATTACAGGAAATTCTTACAATTAAATCAGATGATGTTCAAGGAAGAGCCAAGGCTTATGAAGCGATAGTTAAAGGTGAAACAATGCCAGATGCTGGATTACCGGAGTCTTTCAATGTATTAATGCACGAATTAAAGGGTCTAGGATTAGATATTAGATTAGAAGAATAAAAATAAACACACATTATGTCTAGAAAAATTGAAATTAATAAATCTCAAAAATTTTCAAAAATCTCTATAGGATTAGCATCACCAGAAACTATTTTAAGTTCCTCCAGAGGTGAAATTCTTAAACCAGAAACAATAAATTATAGAACTCATAAGCCGGAAAGAGATGGTTTATTTTGTGAAAGAATTTTTGGTCCTGTTAAAGATTTTGAATGCGCATGTGGTAAATATAAAAGAATCAGATACAAAGGTATCATTTGTGATAGGTGTGGTGTTGAAGTTACTGAAAAAAAGGTTAGAAGAGATAGAGTTGGTCACATTGACTTAGTAGTTCCTATAGCTCACATATGGTATTTTAGATCGTTGCCAAATAAAATCGGATATCTTCTTGGACTTCCTTCAAAGAAACTTGATATGATAATTTATTATGAAAGATATGTTGTTATTCAACCTGGCTTAGCTGCTAATTCTGATGGGGAATCAGTTAATAAAATGGATTTTCTAACAGAGGAAGAATACATTAATATTGTTGATAATTTACCGACTGAAAATCAATTTTTAGATGATGAAGATCCTAATAAGTTTATTGCAAAAATGGGAGCAGAGTGTTTAATTGATCTACTTTCAAGAATTGATTTAAATGAGTTGTCATATGAATTAAGACATAAGGCTAATACAGAGACTTCAAAACAACGAAAAATGGAAGCCTTAAAAAGATTACAAGTTGTAGAATCTTTTAAGGAATCAAATTTAAATAGAGAAAACAAACCCGAATGGATGATTTTAAAGGTAATTCCTGTAATTCCACCAGAGTTAAGACCTTTAGTTCCTCTAGATGGTGGAAGGTTTGCTACTTCTGATTTAAATGATCTTTATAGAAGAGTTATTATAAGAAATAATAGATTAAAAAGATTAGTTGAAATTAAAGCTCCTGAAGTTATTTTAAGAAATGAAAAAAGAATGTTACAAGAATCGGTAGATTCTCTTTTTGATAATACTAGAAAATCTTCAGCTGTTAAAACGGAAGCTAATAGACCATTAAAATCTTTATCAGATTCTTTAAAGGGAAAACAAGGTAGATTTCGTCAAAATTTATTGGGTAAAAGGGTAGACTACTCTGCAAGATCAGTAATTGTAGGTGGTCCAGAACTAAAATTATTTGAATGTGGTTTGCCTAAAAATATGGCTGCTGAACTTTATAAGCCTTTTATTATTAGAAAGTTAATTGAAAGAGGAATCGTTAAGACTGTTAAATCTGCAAAAAAGATTATTGATAGAAGAGAACCCTTGGTATGGGATATATTAGAAAATGTACTAAAAGGCCATCCTGTTCTACTAAATAGGGCTCCAACTCTTCATAGATTGGGTATTCAAGCTTTTCAACCAATTTTAATTGAGGGTAAGGCTATACAAGTTCACCCATTAGTTTGTACAGCATTTAATGCTGATTTTGACGGAGACCAAATGGCAGTACACCTCCCATTAGGACCTGAAGCTATACTTGAAGCTCAGCTGTTGATGTTAGCATCTCACAACATTTTGAATCCTGCTAATGGTTCACCAATCACTGTACCATCACAAGATATGGTTCTTGGACTTTATTACATGACTAAGTTGTTGAAATCAACCAAAGATGAAAAAGTAAATGGTGAAGGTTTAACTTTTTATTCTTCAGAAGAAGTTAATATTGCATATAATGAGGAGAAAGTTCATCTAAATGCAATGATTAAAATCAGAGCTAAAGATTATGATGAAAATGGAGATTTAGTTTATAAAATTATAGATACAACAGTAGGTAGAGTATTATTTAATCAAGTTGTCCCTCAAAAAGCTGGATTCATTAACGAAGTTTTGACAAAAAAATCTTTGAGAGATATTATTGGAAAAATTTTAAAACTTACTAGTGTTCCTGAAACTGCGGAATTTTTAGATAAAATTAAATCTATGGGATTCGCTTTCGCTTTTGAAGGAGGATTGTCATTTAGTTTGGGTGATATTATGATTCCACCTGAAAAGCAAGAAATGATTTCTAAAGCAAATGTTGAAGTTGACAATATTATGGCCAATTATAATATGGGATTAATTACTAATAATGAACGTTATAATCAAGTAATAGATGTTTGGACATCTGCAAATGCTACATTAACAGAGCTTGCTATGAAAAGAATTAGCGAAGATAAACAAGGATTTAATTCTGTTTTTATGATGCTAGATTCCGGTGCAAGAGGCTCAAAAGAGCAAATTCGCCAGTTAACTGGAATGAGAGGATTGATGGCTAAACCTAAAAAAGCAAGTTCAAGTGGTGGTGAAATTATTGAAAATCCAATTTTATCTAATTTCAAAGAAGGACTTTCAATTTTGGAATATTTTATTTCAACTCACGGAGCTAGAAAAGGTCTCGCAGATACAGCTTTGAAAACTGCTGATGCAGGATATTTAACTAGAAGATTAGTTGATGTCGCTCAAGATGTTATTATTTATGATGAAGATTGTAATACACTAAGAGGTATTGCTGTTGAAGCATTAAAGAAAAATGAAGAGATTGTTGAAACCTTAGGGGAAAGAATTTTAGGTAGAGTTTCACTACATGATATTTATAATCCTTTAAACGAAGAATTAATTGTTAAAGCAGGAGAGGAAATTTCTGAATCAAAAGTTAAGCTTATTGAATCTTCTCCGATAGAGAAAGTTGAAGTTAGATCTTCTCTAACTTGTGAATCTAATAAAGGAGTTTGTTCAAAGTGCTATGGTAGAAATTTGGCAACTGGTAAAATGGTTCAGAATGGTGAGGCTGTTGGAGTAGTAGCAGCTCAATCAATTGGTGAACCAGGGACTCAGTTGACTTTAAGAACATTCCATGTTGGTGGAATTGCAGGTAACATTTCTGAAGAAAATAGCTTATCTGTTAGATTTGATGGTATTGCTGAAATAGAAGATTTAAAAGTTGTTAAATCTAAAAACTCTGAAGGAAAAACTGTCAATACTGTAATTTCTAGAACCTGTGAAATTAAAATTATTCATAAAAAGTCAGGCATAGTTTTAAGTACTAACATTATTCCTTATGGTTCAACAATATTAATTAAAGATAGTCAAGAGTTAAAAAAAGGTGATGTAATTTGTAAATGGGACCCATATAATGGAGTAATAATTTCTGAGTTTAGTGGCAAGATTGAATATGAAAATATTGAACAAGGAGTTACATATCAAGTAGAAATTGACGAACAAACTGGTTTTAAAGAAAAAGTTATTTCTGAATCAAGAAATAAAAAAGTTGTTCCAACATTATTAATTAATGATAACAAAGGTAAAAATTTAAGAACGTACAATTTACCTGTTGGTGCTCATTTAATGGTTGATGATGGAGAAAAGGTTGAAGCTGGAAAAATTTTGGTTAAAATACCTAGAAAATCTGCTAAATCAGGGGACATTACCGGAGGATTGCCAAGAGTTACAGAATTGTTTGAGGCCAGAAACCCCTCCAATCCTGCTGTTGTTAGTGAAATTGATGGTGTAGTTAATTTTGGTAAAATTAAAAGAGGAAATAGAGAAATAATAATTGAATCAAAAACTGGTAATATAAAAAAATATTTGGTTAAACTTTCTAATCAGGTTTTAGTTCAAGAAAATGATTTTGTTAAAGCTGGAATGCCTCTTTCTGATGGTTCAATAACACCTAATGATATTTTGAATATTAAAGGGCCATCTGCTGTTCAACAATACTTAGTGAACGAAGTTCAAGAAGTTTATAGACTTCAAGGTGTAAAAATTAACGACAAGCATTTTGAGGTTTTAATTAGACAGATGTTACAAAAAGTTAAAATTCAAGATTCTGGAGATACAACTTTCTTAGAAGGACAATTAGTTCATAAAAATGAATTTATCTTAGAAAATGATAATTTGTTTAATAAGAAAATAGTTGAAAAGGTAGGTGCTTCTGAAAACTTAAAAGAAGGTCAAATAATTAGTGCTAGAGATTTAAGAGATGAAAATTCATTACTTAAAAGAGAAGATAAAGAACTAGTTATTGCTAGAGATGCTGTTAATGCAACAGCTACACCAATATTGCAAGGAATAACAAGAGCTTCTTTACAAACTAAGTCATTTATTTCTGCTGCTTCGTTCCAAGAAACTACTAAAGTATTAAATGAAGCTGCTATAAATGGAAAAGTTGATGATTTGTCTGGATTAAAAGAAAATGTAATTGTTGGACACAAGATTCCTGCTGGAACTGGAAACAGAAAGTTTAATGATATTATAGTTGGTTATGTTGATGAATATGAGGAACTTTTATCAAAGAAAAGCTTAACTTTTAATGAAGAAATCTAATAATAACAATAATCTGAACCTTGAGCTAGATCAAAATCTAGCTCAAGGAATATATTCCAACCTTGCCTTAATCAATCATTCTGTTTCTGAATTTGTTATTGATTTTGTCAGTATAATGCCAGGTGTTCCAAAAGCTAAGGTTAAGTCAAGAATAATATTAACACCTCAGAATGCTAAAAGGTTTTCTAAAGCTTTAAATGATAATATATCTAAATTTGAGCAGTCTAATGGTGATATAAAGGATTATGAAAACCAAAAATCTATTCAACTGAATTTTGGAACAACCGGAGAGGCTTAATTAATACTCTGATTTGTAGTGAAATTGTAATGAGGGATATTTACTTTTTGTCATTTCAAGAGTAAACGAAGAGTCAGCTAAAAAAACTATCTTGCCATCTTTATCTTTTGCTAAAAATTTACTTTTCAGCTTTTTGAAATCTAAAAATTCAGAATTTTTTAAGTCTTTAGCTTCTACCCAGCATGCTTTAAAAATATTCAAATTTTCATAAGAGCACTTGGCCCCATATTCATGTTGTAATCTATATTGAATTACTTCAAATTGGAGAGCACCAACCGTTCCAATTATTTTTCTGCCATTCATTTCAAGAATAAAAAGCTG
>Ga0129340_1049148_pt1 | contig 11861 bp, 9 predicted proteins | sample CPBNA1_8_FD_109911 | JGI IMG/M metagenome (GOLD analysis project Ga0129340, IMG submission 109911) | Freshwater to marine salinity gradient microbial communities from Chesapeake Bay, USA - CPBay_Sum_15_0.8_RNA1 (Metagenome Metatranscriptome) | ecosystem: Environmental > Aquatic > Marine > Coastal...
ACGCCATTCCATAACAATTACCGTCCACAGTTTTATGTACGTACAACAGACGTAACAGGAAATATTGCGTTACCTTCTGGAGTAGAAATGGTAATGCCTGGAGATAACTTGACAATTGAGGTTGATTTAATTCAGCCAATTGCACTAAACGTGGGACTACGTTTCGCAATCCGCGAAGGTGGTCGTACTGTAGGTGCTGGTCAGGTAACAGAGATTTTAGACTAATACAATCAACGTTTTGTGTAATAAAGGTGCTGCCATGGTAGCACCTTTTGATGCACTAAACGGGTGTACCGACCCAAACAGGAGCAGTGCACCAACAGAGACGGGTTTAGCTCAGTTGGTAGAGCACTGGTCTCCAAAACCAGGTGTCGGGAGTTCGAGCCTCTCAACCCGTGCAAGGAGAAACAAATGACAGCGATTATTTCATATATCAAAGACGCTTTTGCGGAATTAAAAAACCACGTTACTTGGACGCCACAGTCCGAGCTGTTGCGCCATACAACTGTTGTGGTCGTTTTTTCTATCATATTTTCGCTTGCTATATGGGGAGCAGACTCCGTATTGTCGCGTGTTATTAAATTTTACTTCCAATTAATTAGTTAATGATGTCAACAGATACGGAAGTTAAAAAGTGGTATGTTGTTCGCGCTGTTAGCGGTCAAGAGAACAAAATCAAGTCATATATTGAGACTGATATTGCGCGCCTTGGTCTTTCTGACTATGTTGAACAAGTCCTTGTTCCTACCGAAAAAGTAGTTCAAATCCGCAATGGAAAAAAAGTCAATAAAGAGCGGAACTATTTTCCTGGATATATCATGATAAAGGCGAATCTCTCTGGAGAAGTGCCTCACATCATCCGTTCTATTACCAATGTAATTGGTTTTTTAGGTGAAACCAAAGGGGGCGACCCTGTGCCGTTACGCACTTCTGAAGTCAACCGAATGCTTGGTAAAGTAGATGAATTATCGGTTCAATCCGAAAACGTAGTTATTCCGTATAAAATTGGTGAAACCATCAAAGTTATCGATGGTCCTTTCAACGGCTTTAACGGAAATATTGAAAAAGTAAATGAAGAAAAACGCAAGTTGGAGGTAATGGTGAAGATTTTCGGAAGAAAAACGCCACTAGAACTTTCATACATGCAAGTAGAAAAAGTTTGAGTGTTACGCACACCGATGACTGTATAGCTTCCACTAATACAGTTATCACTAATGTAGAGTTAAATTAATAATGGCTAAAGAAGTAAGTAAAGTAGTAAAACTACAAGTTAGGGGAGGCGCCGCGAATCCATCGCCGCCGGTTGGACCCGCTCTGGGGGCCGCAGGGGTAAATATCATGGAGTTCTGTAAGCAGTTTAATGCGAGAACTCAAGATAAAGCTGGTAAAGTATTGCCAGTGGTTATTTCTGTGTATGCAGATAAGTCGTTTGACTTTGTTGTAAAAACGCCACCCGCAGCCGTTCAATTGATGGAAGCCGCTAAGGTTAAAAAAGGATCAGGCGAACCCAACCGCAGCAAGATTGCAAGTGTTACTTGGGAACAAGTGCGCACCATTGCAGAAGATAAAATGCAGGATTTGAATGCATTTACGGTTGAATCTGCCATGAAAATGGTAGCCGGAACCGCCCGTTCAATGGGGTTTACTGTTAAAGGAGAATCCCCTTTTTAATTGAAGTGATATGGGAAAAGTTACAAAAAAGCGTAAAGAGGCGCTCAGTAAAATAGACCGGACAAAACTGTACTCGGTACAGGATGCTTCCGCATTGGTTAAAGAAATCGCTAGTTCAAAGTTTGATGAGTCCATTGACCTTGCCGTTCGACTAGGAGTTGACCCACGTAAAGCTAACCAAATGGTTCGTGGCGTGGTAACCCTTCCGCACGGTACGGGAAAAGACGTTCAAGTTTTGGCCTTAGTTACACCCGATAAAGAAGCCGAGGCGCAAGAAGCTGGTGCTGATTTTGTGGGATTAGATGAGTATTTGCAGAAAATCAAAGACGGATGGACAGACGTTGACGTCATTATCACTATGCCAAGTGTGATGGGTAAGTTAGGTCCACTAGGGCGTGTTTTAGGACCTAGAGGATTGATGCCAAACCCAAAAACAGGCACGGTTACAATGGACGTAGCAAAAGCTGTTCGTGAGGTAAAAGCAGGGAAAATTGATTTTAAAGTGGATAAAACAGGAATTGTGCATGCACCTATTGGTAAAGCATCCTTTGATGCAGACAAGATTTCGGGCAACGCCAACGAACTGTTACAAACACTTATCAAGCTTAAGCCATCGTCGGCAAAAGGCGTTTACATTAAAAGTATCGCCATGTCTAGCACGATGAGCCCAAGCATTCTCATTGATACTAAGGTAGGTTAATAGCGTACAGAATATATGACACGAGAAGAAAAAGCAATCGTAATTGAGCAGTTAACTGCCACTCTTGCAGACAACACGAATATCTATTTAACAGATGTTTCTGGGTTGAATGCAGAGACGACTTCTAATTTAAGACGTGCCTGTTTTAAGGCAAACATTAAACTAGAAGTGGTAAAAAATACATTGTTAGCCAAAGCCATGGAGGCTTCCGACAAAGACTTTGAAGATTTATCTACTGTCTTGGTTGGAAATACTGCCATGATGCTATCAGAAACAGGTAATGCACCTGCAAAGCTGATTAAAGAATTTCGCAAAAAATCAGAAAAGCCTATTCTTAAAGGTGCTTTCATTGAGGAAGCAGTTTATTTGGGCGATGATCAAGTGGAAGCATTGGTAAACATCAAATCGAAGGACGAATTGATTGGCGAGATTATAGGCTTGCTACAATCTCCTGCGAAAAACGTGGTATCTGCCCTTCAATCGGGTGGTTGTACCCTTGCTGGAATAATTAAAACACTTTCTGAAAAGGAAGCTTAAAACGTAACACAAACACAATTAAATAGTTCAAAAATGGCAGATTTAAAAGATTTTGCAGAACAATTGGTCAATTTGACCGTAAAAGAGGTCAACGAATTGGCCGACATCCTTAAAGAAGAGTACGGCATTGAGCCTGCAGCAGCAGCTGTTGCCGTAGCTGGACCTGCTGCCGGTGGTGGTGGTGAAGCCGCTGAGGAAAAATCAGAGTTTGATGTAATCCTTAAAGCCGCTGGTGCTTCTAAACTTGCTGTAGTTAAGCTTGTTAAAGATCTTACAGGTCTTGGTCTTAAGGAAGCAAAAGAGCTTGTTGATAATGCGCCTAGCCCAATTAAGGAAGGTGTAGCAAAAGACGAAGCGGAAGGACTAAAATCTTCTTTGGAAGAGGCTGGTGCTGAAGTTGAACTTAAGTAATTAAGTTCCCGATACAAACCGAAGGTTTAAGCCTTCCGCCAGAGGCGGGTGGGCTTAAACCATTTGGTGTTTTATGCCCCTTGTACTAATTTTTTAATACGTAAACCCATATGTCCAACACAACGAGCGCAATCCGACACAATTTTGCTTCGGCCATAGGTACCCCTCCCTACCCAGATTTTCTTGATATTCAAATCAAATCATTCCAAGATTTCTTCCAACTCGAAACCAAATCAGACGAGCGTGGAGATGAAGGCTTATATAATACCTTCATGGAAAACTTCCCCATTTCGGATACCCGAAATCAGTTTGTTTTAGAATTTTTAGATTATTTCGTTGACCCACCTAGATACACCATTCAAGAATGTATTGAACGTGGTTTGACCTATAGCGTTCCGCTAAAGGCACGTCTTAAATTATATTGTACTGACCCTGAACACGAGGACTTTGAAACCATAGTTCAGGATGTGTATTTGGGAGTAATTCCTTATATGACTCCAAGCGGTACGTTTGTTATCAATGGTGCTGAACGAATTGTTGTGTCACAATTACACCGATCTCCAGGTGTGTTTTTTGGACAATCGTTTCACGCTAACGGTACTAAATTGTATTCTGCTCGAGTGATTCCATTCAAGGGTTCTTGGATTGAATTCGCCACAGATATCAATAGCGTAATGTACGCCTATATTGACCGTAAGAAAAAATTACCTGTAACGACACTTTTCCGTGCTATTGGCTATGAGCGAGATAAGGATATTTTAGAAATTTTTGACCTTGCAGAAGAAGTTAAAGTTTCCAAAACAGGTCTTAAAAAAGTATTAGGACGCAAATTGGCAGCACGTGTACTTAACACGTGGTTTGAGGATTTTGTTGATGAAGATACAGGTGAGGTAGTTTCTATTGAGCGAAACGAAATTGTACTTGACCGTGATACAGTGCTAGAAAAAGATCACATTGAGCAGATATTAGAAGCAAACGCTGCTACTATTTTATTGCACAAAGAAGAGTCGCAATCTGCGGACTATGCCATTATTCACAACACGCTTCAAAAAGATCCGACAAACTCGGAAAAAGAAGCGGTGGAGCACATTTACCGCCAGTTGCGTAACGCTGAGCCGCCAGATGAAGAAACGGCACGTGGTATTATTGACAAATTGTTCTTCTCTGACCAGAGATACAATTTGGGTGAGGTAGGTCGCTACCGAATGAACAAAAAGCTTGGTCTTGATATTGATATGGATAAGCAAGTGCTTACCAAAGACGATATCATTACCATCATTAAGTACTTGATTGAGTTGATTAACTCAAAAGCTGAAATTGATGATATTGACCACCTTTCTAACCGCCGTGTTCGTACGGTAGGTGAGCAGCTTTCATCTCAGTTTGGTGTAGGGCTTTCTCGAATGGCGCGTACCATTCGCGAGCGAATGAATGTTCGCGATAATGAGGTATTTACACCTATCGACTTGATTAATGCCAAAACGCTTTCATCAGTAATTAACTCATTTTTTGGAACCAATCAGCTTTCGCAGTTTATGGACCAAACCAATCCATTGGCAGAAATTACGCACAAGCGTCGTTTATCTGCACTAGGGCCTGGTGGACTTTCGCGTGAGCGTGCTGGATTTGAGGTGCGCGATGTGCACTACACGCACTATGGAAGGCTGTGTCCAATCGAAACACCTGAAGGACCAAATATTGGTTTGATATCTTCACTAGGGGTTTTTGCTAAAGTGAATAACCTTGGATTTATCGAAACACCCTACTACAAAGTAGAAAATGGTGTTGTTGATATGTCCCAGTCGCAGTATTTGTCTGCCGAAGAGGAAGAAGGTAAATTATTTGCACAAGCAAACATTGATAAAAGTGAGTCGGGTGAAATAGCTGCTGATAAAATTATTGCACGTTCAGAAGCAGATTATCCAGTAGTTGACAAAACTGAAGTACACTACACAGACGTGGCACCAAACCAAATTGCGTCTATCTCGGCTTCCTTGATTCCATTTTTGGAGCACGATGATGCAAACCGTGCACTAATGGGCTCAAACATGATGCGTCAGGCGGTTCCGCTATTGCGTCCGCAAGCGCCCATTGTAGGTACAGGTCTTGAGCGTCAAGTTGCTACAGATTCGCGTGTACTTATCAATGCTGAAGGGGATGGAAAGGTAATCTATGTTGATGCTGAAAAAGTTACCATCAAATACGATATGTCTGATGACGAGAGATTGGTTTCTTTTGATTCGGATGAAAAGACATATGAACTGATTAAATTTCGCAAAACCAATCAAGGTTCATGTATCAACCTGAAACCCATCGTTTCTGTTGGTGACCGTGTAGAAAAAGGTCAAGTGCTTTGTCAAGGATATGCCACAGAAAACGGCGAACTTGCCCTTGGTAGAAACATGAAAGTGGCGTTTATGCCATGGAAAGGATACAACTTTGAGGATGCTATTGTGATCTCAGAAAAGGTGGTTCGCGATGATATCTTTACATCAATCCATATTGATGAGTATTCATTGGAAGTACGCGACACCAAATTGGGTAAAGAGGAATTAACCAATGATATTCCAAACGTTAGCGAAGAGGCTACCAAAGATTTGGACGAAAATGGTATGATTCGTGTGGGTGCCGAAGTAGGTGCTGGCGACATCCTAATTGGTAAAATCACACCGAAAGGTGAATCTGATCCTACTCCAGAAGAAAAACTTCTTCGTGCTATTTTTGGTGATAAAGCGGGAGATGTAAAAGATGCTTCGCTTAAAGCATCGCCATCACTTAACGGGGTTGTTATAGACAAGAAGCTCTTTACCCGAATTGTTAAGGATAAGCGTAAGCGTTCGCAAGACAAAGAAGCCATTACGGAATTAGAGGATAACTATGAAGTTAAATTTGAGAAGTTAAAATCTGTATTGGTAGAAAAATTATTTTCTATCCTTAGTGGCAAAACATGTCAGGGCGTTATGAATGATCTCGGTGAAGAAGTAATGCCTAAAGGCAAGAAATTCACTTTGAAAATGCTTAACGCTGTGGATGATTATGCACACCTTGTCAACTCCGACTGGACAGTAGATAAGCGTATAAATTCCCTAATTAATGACTTAATGCACAACTACAAAATCAAAGAAAATGATTTACAGGGTGCCTTGAGAAGAAATAAATTCACTATTTCTGTGGGAGATGAACTACCCGCTGGAATTTTAAAGCTTGCCAAAGTGTATATCGCTAAAAAGCGCAAGTTGAAAGTAGGAGATAAAATGGCTGGGCGTCACGGAAACAAAGGTATTGTTGCTCGAATTGTACGTCAAGAAGACATGCCGTTCTTAGAAGATGGAACCCCTGTGGATATTGTACTAAATCCGCTTGGTGTACCTTCACGAATGAACATTGGTCAGATTTATGAAACCGTTCTTGGTTGGGCTGGTCAGAAATTGGGCAAAACATTTGCCACACCAATTTTTGATGGTGCTACCAACGAGCAAATTGACGCACTGACCAAAGAAGCGGGAGTCCCACAGTTTGGTCATACGTATTTATATGATGGCGGAACAGGAGAGCGCTTTGATCAGCCAGCAACGGTGGGTGTAATTTACATGCTAAAACTCGGACACATGGTTGACGACAAAATGCACTCGCGTTCTATTGGGCCATACTCGCTTATTACCCAGCAGCCGCTTGGTGGTAAAGCACAGTTTGGTGGACAGCGATTTGGTGAAATGGAGGTATGGGCACTTGAAGCATATGGTGCATCGAGTACCCTACAAGAAATCTTGACCGTGAAGTCTGACGACGTGATTGGTCGAGCCAAAACATACGAGTCAATTGTTAAGGGTGAAGCCATGCCAAAGCCTGGTCTTCCAGAATCCTTTAATGTATTGATGCACGAACTTAAAGGTCTTGGCCTTGATATTCGATTAGAAGAATAATAAAAGTATTGACATGGCACGTATAAACGAAATACAACAACAAAAAGATTTTAATAAAATCTCCATTGGGCTTTCATCGCCCGAAACCATTTTAGCAGCTTCGAAAGGGGAGGTGTTAAAACCAGAAACCATCAACTACCGTACGCACAAACCAGAGCGTGACGGTTTGTTTTGTGAGCGTATTTTTGGTCCTGTAAAGGATTTTGAATGTGCTTGTGGAAAATATAAGCGTATTCGATACAAAGGGATTGTTTGTGACCGCTGTGGGGTAGAAGTAACAGAGAAAAAGGTACGCCGCGACCGTGTTGGACACATCAGCTTAGTGGTGCCTGTGGCACACATTTGGTACTTCCGCTCACTGCCTAACAAAATTGGCTACTTGCTTGGACTTCCGTCCAAGAAGTTGGATATGATTATTTACTACGAAAGATACGTAGTTATTCAACCAGGTATTGCGACCAACGAAGAAGGAGAACCTGTTCAAAAAATGGATTTCTTGACCGAGGAAGAGTACCTAAAACATCCTGGAAAAACTTCCGCAAGACAACCAATATTTGGAAGATAGTGACCCAAATAAGTTTATTGCAAAAATGGGTGCGGAGTGTTTGATTGAAATTTTGAATCGCATTGATTTAGATGAACTTTCGTATCAGTTGCGCGATAAAGCCAACAACGAAACTTCAAAGCAACGTAAAACAGAAGCGCTAAAGCGCCTTCAAGTTGTTGAGGCGTTCCGTGATGCAAACAAAAACCGCGAAAACCGTCCAGAGTGGATGATTATGAAGGTAGTACCTGTGATTCCACCAGAATTACGCCCGTTGGTACCACTAGATGGCGGTCGTTTTGCCACTTCTGATTTGAACGACTTATATCGTCGTGTCATTATCCGTAACAATCGTTTAAAGCGTTTGTTAGAGATTAAAGCACCAGAGGTGATTTTGCGAAACGAAAAGCGTATGCTGCAAGAGTCTGTAGATTCGTTGTTTGATAACACACGTAAGTCTTCTGCGGTAAAAACAGATGCAAACCGTCCGCTAAAATCACTTTCAGACTCGCTCAAAGGAAAGCAAGGACGTTTCCGTCAAAACTTACTTGGTAAACGTGTTGATTACTCTGCGCGTTCGGTAATTGTAGTTGGACCCGAGCTTAAACTTTATGAGTGTGGTTTGCCAAAGAATATGGCTGCCGAATTGTATAAGCCGTTTATCATTCGCAAACTTATTGAGCGCGGCATTGTAAAAACGGTAAAATCTGCAAAGAAAATTATTGATAAGCGTGAGCCTGTGGTATGGGATATTTTAGAAAATGTCCTTAAAGGGCATCCTGTACTATTGAACCGCGCCCCCACGCTTCACCGCTTGGGTATTCAAGCTTTCCAGCCAAAACTGATTGAAGGAAAAGCGATTCAGTTACACCCACTGGCGTGTACCGCATTTAACGCCGACTTTGATGGCGACCAAATGGCAGTACACTTACCACTAGGTCCAGAGGCAATTCTTGAAGCGCAGTTATTAATGTTGGCATCGCATAACATTCTTAACCCAGCCAACGGTTCGCCAATCACAGTACCCTCTCAAGATATGGTACTTGGATTGTATTATATGACCAAAGCACGTAAGTCTACTAAAGACCATAAGGTTAAAGGAGAAGGCTTAACTTTCTATAGCGCTGATGAGGTAAATATTGCCTTTAACGAAGGTAAAGTTAACCTTAATGCAATGGTTAAAATCCGCGCAAAAGACTTTAACGATGCTGGTGAGTTGGTGTATCAAATTATCGACACAACTGTAGGTAGAATATTATTCAACCAACATGTGCCCGAACAAGCTGGTTATATCAACGAAGTATTAACTAAAAAATCCCTTCGTGGAATTATTGGTAATATTCTTAAGGTGACAAGCGTTCCTGAGACGGCTGAATTCCTTGATAAAATTAAGGACATGGGCTTCTCGTTTGCATTCAAAGGAGGGCTGTCGTTTAGTTTGGGTGATATTATTATCCCAAAAGAAAAAACAGTATTGATTGATGAGGCCAATGAACAAGTAGATGGCATTATTGCGAACTACAACATGGGTCTTATCACCAATAATGAGCGTTACAATCAGGTAATTGATATTTGGACATCTACCAATGCAACACTTACCGAGCTTGCCATGAAGCGCATTAGCGAAGATCAGCAAGGATTTAACTCGGTATATATGATGTTGGATTCGGGAGCTCGTGGTTCTAAAGAGCAAATTCGTCAGCTTACGGGTATGCGTGGACTGATGGCGAAGCCTAAAAAATCGAACTCTGGTGGAGGAGAAATTATCGAAAACCCGATTCTATCCAATTTTAAAGAAGGACTTTCGATTTTGGAGTACTTTATTTCTACCCACGGTGCACGTAAAGGTCTTGCCGATACAGCACTTAAAACTGCCGATGCAGGATACTTAACACGTCGCTTGCACGATGTGGCACAAGACGTAATCGTAAATGAAGACGATTGTGGTACACTTCGCGGACTTACGGTTTCTGCATTAAAGAAAAACGAAGAAATCGTTGAATCTCTTGGAGATCGTATTCTTGGGCGTGTAGCTTTGCACGATATTATTAACCCACTTTCGGGTGATGTTCTTGTTACTGCAGGGGAGGAAATTTTAGATGCTCATGTTAAGGCTATCGAAGCATCTCCCATTGAAAGTGTTGAGGTTCGCTCACCACTAACCTGTGAGGCGAAAAAAGGAATTTGTGCCAAATGTTATGGGCGCAACCTTGCAACAGGTAAAATGGTGCAAATGGGTGAATCTGTGGGTGTTATTGCTGCACAGTCGATTGGAGAGCCTGGGACACAGCTTACACTTCGTACGTTCCACGTAGGGGGTATTGCTGGCAACATTTCCGAGGAAAACAAACTCATTGCTCGTTTTGATGGAGTTGTAGAAATTGAAGAACTCAAAACTGTTGATGGAAAAGATAACGATGGAAATCCTGCTAAGATTGTAATTTCACGCACCTCTGAAATCAAGGTTGTGGATAAAAACACAGGTATTGTTCTCAGTACCAACAACATTCCTTATGGATCGTTTGTTTTTGTAAAAGATGGGCAAACAATCAAAAAAGGAGATGTGATTTGTCAATGGGATCCTTATAATGGGGTGATTATTTCTGAATTTACAGGCTCTATAGGATATGAAAACATTGAGCAAGGTGTTACCTACCAAGTAGAAATTGATGAACAAACAGGTTTCCAAGAGAAGGTTATTTCGGAATCAAGAAACAAAAAAATCATTCCTACCTTATTGATTAAGGATGCTAAAGGTAAAACGTTACAATCGTACAACTTACCTGTAGGCGCTCACCTTATGGTAAACGATGGTGAGAAAATAGAGAATGGTAAAATTTTAGTGAAAATTCCTCGTAAGTCTGCAAAATCTGGAGATATTACAGGAGGTCTGCCACGAGTTACGGAGCTTTTCGAGGCGCGTAATCCGTCTAACCCTGCTGTAGTTTCTGAAATTGATGGAGTGGTAACCTTTGGTAAAATCAAGCGTGGAAACCGTGAGATTATTGTTGAATCACGAACAGGTCAAATAAAGAAATATCTTGTCAAGCTTTCGAATCAAATTTTGGTTCAAGAAAATGACTTTGTAAAGGCAGGTATGCCACTTTCGGATGGTGCCATAACGCCTAATGATATTTTATCTATTAAAGGACCTGCTGCTGTACAACAGTATTTGGTTAACGAAGTACAAGAAGTATATCGTTTACAAGGGGTGAAAATCAACGACAAGCACTTTGAAGTTGTAGTGCGCCAGATGATGCGTAAGGTTCAAATTCAAGATTCGGGTGATACTACCTTCCTAGAAGGACAATTGGTGCACAAAATGGATTTCATCGAAGAAAACGACGCGCTATTTGGTCAAAAAGTGGTGTTGGATGCTGGCGATTCTGAAAACCTTAAAGCAGGTCAAATTATTACAGCACGTCAATTACGTGACGAAAACTCTTTACTAAAACGCGAAGACAAAAACCTAGTAGAAGCCCGCGATGCTGTAAACGCTACTGCAACGCCAATTTTACAAGGAATTACAAGAGCATCGCTACAGACCAAGTCGTTTATTTCGGCAGCGTCGTTCCAAGAAACCACTAAGGTACTTAACGAAGCCGCTGTTGCAGGTAAAATAGATACCCTTGAAGGACTGAAAGAAAACGTTATTGTAGGTCATAAGATTCCAGCGGGTACGGGTAACCGTGCCTTTAACGATATTATTGTGGGCTACACGGACGAATATGAAGCGTTAATCGCTGAAAAATCTTTAAGTGCTGATGTATAATGAGTGATAAGGCAAAAAAAGACGGGAGTATCAATATCGAGCTTGATCCGGAAACGGCACAAGGTACGTACTCTAATTTGGCGATTATTAACCATTCGGCTTCTGAGTTTGTAGTAGATTTTATTAATATCATGCCTGGCGCGCCAAAAGCAAAAGTGCGATCACGTATCATACTTACGCCACAGCACGCCAAGCGATTTTTAAAGGCCTTAGGCGAAAATGTACAACGCTTTGAAGCTGCCCACGGCGAAATTAACGACTATGAGCAACCGCCCATACCGCTTAATTTTGGTCCAACCGGCG
>Ga0129340_1316452_pt1 | contig 11608 bp, 4 predicted proteins | sample CPBNA1_8_FD_109911 | JGI IMG/M metagenome (GOLD analysis project Ga0129340, IMG submission 109911) | Freshwater to marine salinity gradient microbial communities from Chesapeake Bay, USA - CPBay_Sum_15_0.8_RNA1 (Metagenome Metatranscriptome) | ecosystem: Environmental > Aquatic > Marine > Coastal...
CGCAACCAATGCCTCCGGTTAATCCAACTAATTTCATAACAAAAAAAGGAACCGCCGCAGCGGTTCCTTTTGCAAAATCTAATTTGAATATCCTTACTTGGATACAGCTCTGAAGAAAGACTGGGACTTGCCCCCATTTTCAACACCTCGAACCTGAAGTCTACCTTCATGATTGGTTCGACCATTGTAAATCTGCTGCCACTTGTCCAATCCTTTCGATGTTTCAAGGATATATACCTGATCGGGTTGTCCAACGATTTCAAAATCAAGACCTCCTTGATCACCTTGAGAAACATACACAGAGGCGGTTTGTTGAGGTGCTGACACGATTTCCAAAGGAAGATCGATATTATCCAAGAAAACGGCATCCTTGCCTTCGCTATTGGAAAAATCTTTCACGTATCGCCATTCAAGCAAATGTTCGCCGGCATCAATGAGAAATTCAAATCGTTGCCACTCGAGATCGCCTGACCATTCATTAACCAGCCGTCCGTCAATAAGGAAAGAAACCACATCCCAACCTTCCTCAGTGCTGACCTTGATATCAAATTTGCCCCGTCCTCCTGAAAAGTTTTGACGGAGACTCAAGGTAGTCGTTTGGCCATGGCCAATTGAACCTGACATCAGTGAATAACTACCCGTGAAGCTTTCGGCGTCGGTGACTGTCCAGTTAGCACCCTCACTCTGGAATGGCTGGGAAATGACCCCTGACTCAAAGTTATCACTCACCGTGATGGGTAAAAACTGAGCCTGCACCTCGAGATTCGAATCGATTACCAAATTCAGTGGATTATCAGTGGAATCCACACTTCCTGCCCAACCGGCAAACTGAAATCCAGCATCAGGAACTGCTGTTAGCAAAACCTCAGAGCCGACGCCAAACAGTCCGGAAGCACCATCGATAACGCCTCCCTCACCGGCAATCAATATCAACTCACGTAGTTCGGTCGGTGTGTATTGGTAACGGATTCCAAAACTACCACCGGCGCCACCAAACCCGTCAATCACTATCCAATATTGTTTACCAGCTTCCAACGCCTGGGTAATTCTGCTTCCTGAGCTGCTTGGTGTTGCGTCATCATTGGAGGCGACAGCAACAAGATCAACAACCTTGGAACCGGTATAGATGGCCATTAAAGTGTCAAATCGTCCTCGGCGAACAGCTATGTCGATCTGCCCATCAGCTTCAGGAGTATAAGTATACCACATCGAACGTCCACCTGCGTTTCCTGCATGAAATGGCTCACCAAATTGTTTGGTTGCATTGGAACTGTCTCCTTCAATATCCCCCTCAAGTCCCTCCAAAACCAATGCATTTTTCAAATGATCATTAACCGGGTCCGAAACGACATATGAAACAAACACTTTAGAAATCTCAGATCGATTCCCTGCAAAATCAACTGCTTGTGCTTGGATGGTATTTAAACCTGGAACCAAATAGGCAATGGTTTCCCAATCTGATACGCCTTTGGCTGAACCACCCGAAATCTCGCCGTTAACCCGTAATTGCACCTCCTGAACACCTGAAGCGCTGGGTTCCGGATCAAATGAATAACCCTTGATCACAATTTGCTGTTGTGAGCTGATGAGTCCACTTGATGGGGATTGTATTTTAACTACAGGTGCCATTAAATCAGGAGTTCCGTTTGGCTGGATGCGAAGACGGATAGTTCCTGAAGAAGTTTCATCGTGACTTGCCACAACAATCCGGTAACTGGCACCTTTGGTTACATTAAGGTTGAGGAAACCTGCCTTGCGTGATCCACTGTTGTCCACACTGCCAACCTCCCGAAGACTATTGAGCTCATTGCCCTCGTAAACAGCCAATATAGTGTCAAAACCACTACCGGCAGTGTCAAGAATAACGGGACCAGAGACTGCTGGAGACCAGCTCCACCACAATGAGTGGTCTGAGAAAAAGAATCCACCGTGTGCTGGTTCGTCCTCTTCTTTCGTAGCAAACTGATTATTGGTAATGAACCTGCCACCAGAAGGGGACACCTTGGTTGCTAAACGAAAATCATCATTAGATGGGGAGGGAACAAGTATATAAGTTAAAGATATTTCTACAGGAGCTTTACCTTCTGCCTCCACCCTGACCACCATATCGTATTCGCCTGTATTACCCGGTAAATTAATGTTGGCACTGTAAATGGCGTCTCCTGCCTTAATGTCAGGAGCAGCTCCGTCATTGGCAAAGGTTGTAACTGTCCCGTCGGGACCTGATGCGGTAACTGTGGCATCGGGAATTCCAATCAAGTCGGTTACACGAACAAAAACAGGTTGTGCTGAACCGGTTAGCAAAACAGATTGAGAAGGTGGTGTCACCGAAGCTTCTAATGTCCCATCCGGTTCTACCTGAAGAGCATTCCATGCGTTAAGACGACCTCCGGTGGAAACTTTACTCAAAAAAGCTGAAGATTTCACAGCGGAACTAAGTATCCGTTCCTTTAATTCTGCAGCTTGCGAATCTGGAAAGACAGATTTGATAAGTGCCGCAACACCGGATACGTAAGGCGCTGCAAAACTGGTTCCGTCAAGAATATCGTAATCCTCGTCTGGAGCGACAGTTGTTGATCCGGTTCCGGTGCCAATGTTGCCAGCTTCATCCCCGCTTCCCGCAACATGAATTTCGCTACCTGGAGCCGCAATATCGACAGATGTCACACCATAATTTGAAAAATCAGCAAGAAGATCATGTCGATCAGAGGCTGCGACGGAAATGATGTTGTCGATTTCGTAGTTTGATGGGAAATGGGTAAAAATATCGTTGTTAAGACCGTCATTACCGGCTGCAGCTACAAAAAGCACTCCGTTTTCCTGCGCCAAAGCAATGGCATCAAAGAGACCTTGACCATAAGATCCCCCACCCCAGCTGGCGTTGATAATGTGAGCGCCCATTCGAACAGCGTATTCGATGGATTCAATCAAATCGGAGTCCTGACCACCGAAAGGGCCCAGGGCTTTGCATGCCATAAGCTGGACTTCCCAAGCAACACCCACAACATCTTTGTCGTCTGCAGAAGCTCCGATAATGGAAGCAACGGCGGTTCCGTGATCTTCGACATCCAATGGATCACCAGTGTCATTCACTGCATTGATGCCATAAATATCATCCACCCATCCGTTGAAATCATCATCAAGCCCATTCCCTGGAATTTCACCGGAATTGACCCACATGTTGGCAACCAATTCCTGATGAGTATAACGTATGCCTGTGTCGATAACGGCGACCAACACATCTTTGGATCCTGTTGTAATATCCCATGCTAGATCAGCATCAATATCAGCATTTTCCACACCTCCGCTCTCACCAGTGTTTTTCAAACCCCAAAGTCGGCCATCTACGTATGCTGGATCTTCTGCATCTTTATATATACGACGAATAAAATTAGGCTCTACGTATTGGAACAAGCCAGATTGTTTCAGAACATCAATTCGTGCTTGCAAGTCCTCTGCCTGCTGCTCCTTGTTAACGCCGGGACGATATCCCGCTCTGGGAGCATTGTGATTCACGGCAACATCCAAAAGGACTAATCCGGGGATACCTGGATATTGGCGACCAACCACCGAACCGGACTCCTGCAAGGCGGATCTAACGTCAGCGGATGTAAGCGCGCTTGTGTTATGATTGTTAAGCTTGGCCAATATGCGTGTGGGATGAACTTCGCCACCGTTTAAGGATATCCAAGGGGAACCTTCCTGTGCATTGGCAATCATACACATTACATAAAAAGTGAAGATCCCAGTTGTTAAAAACTTCATACCCTGTGTGCTTAGCCTTTTAAGAGAGTTTTTCATTATTATTTCAGGCAATCCGGATTGGCTCCTCATGGTGCATAACTGACCCGATAGAACCTACCGTGAATATCGGATCCTACATTATCTTCTACGCTGATGACCTGTCGTTCACGAGATGGATTTGAAACTGATTTCAAATAATTCCAACCCTGTTCAAAAATGTCATTCTTGAACTCAACTTTATAGGTTGTACTACCAGCAGCCATCCAAGAAATGCTGGCTGTTTGTTGAGCACCATTATCGACGCTTATTTCATTCAGTACGACCCCGTCGAAAGGGGTCACATCAAGACCGTTAGCAACACCATCCCCATCATCATCAAGAATCAGGCTTTCCTTACGTGCCTGGTTGACCAAAATTGAGGTTCCGTCCGATAATACGACAGGAACTCCACTTAGAGGACCGGCATACTCGGGAACCCATTGAAGTTTTCCTCCAAAAGCGCCGTCCAGCTCCTCGACAGGTATGTTGGAACTTGCAAAATAAATCATCATACCCTCTTCAATGGACACTGTGCTTTGCCAGTTTTCAGCAAAATTGTCATTGAACAGCAATCTATCCACGTAAATGGCCGCACTACCACCTCCGGAGGAGAATTTAGCTTTTGCACCGATAGGTCCTTCGATAACCAATGTGCCGATGGCAGAATTATTTTTAAAACCTGACACAGATCTACCCAAGTCCCGGCTTTTCCAAATGTGGCTCACATTGGCAAATCTGGGAATGTTACTTTCCAACCTAGTTCCCAATAAATCACCGTTTGCAGGAGTTTGTAGCATTTGGAATCCATTATTAACCCGTATATTGTTGTTAGCATTCGGCCCTGAATCGGTCAATGTACCGGTGATATCCAAAAATAATTTGGAAGATGTATCTATTTGGTTGTCTCGCAACTTGAAATTTGTTCCTTTCAAAACTAAATCTCTACCGGCTCCCACTGTTCCAGATTCTAATTTGCCATCAACTGCCTCAATTTCGACTCTACCACCGCTGGCAATCAAACCGGTGTTCTCGAAATAATCAGCTTTAAATCTCTGACTGAAAGCGACCACTGCACCATTGTTGATAAAGGAATCCAGTCCATCATCGATATCTGAACCATATTCGGCGAGCTCGTTTACGCTTAACGCTCCGTTCACTGTAATGTTGCGCGTTTCCGGCCAATTGGATTTGCCCAGTTGCTCGATGTGACCAAAGAAGTTTAATTCAGAATCCACGGTGAGATTCTCGGATTTAACCTGAAATGATTGAATGACGTTTAGATCATCTCCAATAACAACGTCCGTGGCTTCAGCAACCAATTCATGTGTCAAGACATTGGCACGCGTCCTTAGCTGAGTGGCGTCAATGACAGTCATGTGGTAAAAATATGTAATGACATTCGTGGTCATTGTCGGCTCAGCAGCAGGATCCTCTGCGGGCGTTTCTATCACGATACCAGACAAGTTTGTCCAAACGGTACTATAAGCGTAAATTTCGCCACTGAATCGATCAACCTGCGGCTTTGAAACACCGGTCATATCGAGCACACCGTTTGTGGATGCCAAACTGTAACTGATATTTTGAACATCAATTGCAGAGTTGGCTGTGTTGACCAAGTGCTTGGTGTTTACACTGATTAAACCTTCGCCTCGAATACGCGTCCCGTTTAAATCCAAAACATCGGCGTTGATTTCGACTCTCCCAGGCTGACTCTCCGATGCGGGTATCCTAGCAGAAGTGATATCTCGTTCTGTAGAACTTTCCACCAGCGCTGCATAAGCTGCATAGAAGTTGGTTACAATCGTATTTGAGAAACTGGCATTGTAAAGCAGATCAGGAGATAGCTCAGCGTTTGGTAAAGTACCATCGGACCAGCTGTAATCCTGGGTAAATGGTGCAATACGTGAGAGAGAATACGTGGAAGGTTTGTATGTGGGCTCATTTCCATTCTGCTGGAAAACAAGATTTGTATCCCAAGCCAGTGTATCCGTCATGTAGAGAGTAAACAGATCAGAGCTACCAGTAACAACGTTGGTTAATGGAACGCTGTATTCAATCATGGCTGTACTGATATTGTTAGTAACAGGACTTGTGTCAAAACGAACCTGAGTCTGAATTCTACTGTCTCCCAAGGCTGAAAAAACAGCTTGTACGATGATATTTGTTTCTGTAATAGCATTGGAGATGATAAAGGCATCCGCCCCTTGCAATGCTACAGTGGCAAATTGTGGAAACAAAGCAGTGTTCGTTACTTGATGACCAGGAGAAATGATATTGGCACTGCTACCTACAACATTTAGAAAACCGGACGAATCAACTAAACCATTTGTCAGGCCACCCCAATATTGATCAAATACACCAGCTTCGGGATTAAAATTTGTCCCAAAAGAAGATGAACCAGTTCCCCGTAAGGGGGCAACGAGTAAACCACCATCACTTAAATCGACGTGGTCACCGTTAATGCTCAATAATCCAGATGAACCGACGGAAATAAGTCCGTGGTTTTGAATATTGGTGGCATTCACAACGACTCGATTGGGAGTGTTGGAAAGAGCATTCACTTGAGCCCCCACTCCATTAAAAAATGAACTGGCTTTCGAATGTGCTCCACCGTCGCTGATATGTTCAAAAATAAAACCAGCTTGACTGTTCATCACGCCATAATTGGTATAGTTTAGCGTGTTTTGAGTATCGAATGGCAGGGGTGAAGAAAACTCGGAAAAAGATCCTTCATTTATGAAAGTAACCGCATTGACAGGGAGATCATCGAGTGCATCGACAAATCCCTTATTGATATATACATCTTGCGGTTGTGCCGAGGCGTTTAAACCACCGGCTAACATGAGTAACACCCATTTATTAATCAACTTCATATGCAAACAAAATTCCTTGAAAGGAAATTATCGAGAAAAAATCAGACTTTCCAATGCCTCTAGATCTGCCCCTTGTGGAAATACGACAGGATCATTGGTTGTCCCATCAAATGCTCCCCACATTTGCCAGCTAACTGCTCCAAAAGTGCCATTTTCCAGATAGGCACCAGTAGCATCGACAACTCCATTCCAAAAAGGAGAAACCGTATTGAACGTTAACGTAGCACCTCCAATAATCCCTGGTCCATCGTCATCACCAGTTGTTCCATCAAATGTGTCACTATTGATCCAGTTGACATTGCCAAGTTCCACTGGATTGTAAGTCACCGGATCCTGGGCGAAAGCTCCTTGTAAATCCCGAGCGTCAAATGTAAGATCTGGCTGGATCAAATTACGAATCAACCTCTGTGATCTCCGCACTCCATTGGTAACGTAGTTGTCGGTAAAATTAACCGTCATTGGCGTAAAAAATTCACCCAGTAGGGAATCATAATTGGCTTCCACAAAATCCAGGACACCAATACCACCCCTAACAGCAGGGTTGATAAAAGTTGTCGTTCCGGCACCTGCACCACCAGCTGGTTGGTTTCCAGTTGTTACGGTAGCAAGCGCATTGGTTGCAATAACGGCTGAATCATAAGCGCCGCCCCCTGAACCACCAGGGAATCCGCTGTAGTCATAAATGCCCCCACCTCCAACAGCACCACCACCACCAGCAACGACACCGCCCGTACCGGTCACATCTGGAATCGATGTTTCCATGTTGTAGTTTTTAGAATTGTAGAGATACTTTATGCCTCCGACATCATCTCGGCTGAGGCTGGAAATATAGAGGCCTGATAGCAGTTGAACTGGACCACTACGAGCGGATGAAGCAGGTGTGGTTGTTGTAAAAAATCGTTCGGAAGGATCTACCGGGAAGACAGACGGACACCCTTGCCGATTATAAGTGTAAAGGGTACCGTTGACATACGGACTCATTAAATAAGTCACCGGATCAAAATTACGGACAGTGAGGTAGTATTCAACAACAGCACCATTTTGAATCCACGCATTTCTTGGCGCATAAACGTAGGCTGTTGGATCTTCTAAACCTAGGGCACGCATGGTGCTTTGGATTGCAATTGATTTGACATCCATCAACCCTAAGGCGCGCGCACGGTGATTGATCCTCATACTCTGAGTTGGATAATCATCGATATTGAGTTGATCGGCACTGGGCAATTCATCAAGAACAGCTATGGCCTTTTGAATTTCCTCTACACCACGCGCACCAAAAAAACTCGCGAAGTCGGAAGTAACACCGTAAGTGATAATGGGAACGTTAAACCGGTATTCCTCATCAATGTTCATCGGCCCGGTAAGACCACTATAACACGCATTGCTAGAGGGAATTGCCTCAGACATCCAAGGGGGTCGAGGACCTGCCAGCGAGAAGGCGTTTGTGTCACTGGTAGAAACCAGAAGAACAGTCAAAGCTACTAAATTGAAAAATCTTGTCATAGTTTGTATTACTTCAGTCTGACAACTCGATAGATGTTCTGTGCTTCAGAAGCAGTTATGGACATTCGTTCACCGACGTCACCTGCCACCTTGGGACCTGTGACGTTACCCCACTGAAGGAGATCTCCGGTACTTTGAATTTGATATACTGCACCGGGAATTGTATCCCAAGTCAGCCAATAATCGCCATCCAATTTCTCCATACCGACCTGGAGAACACTGCGAGGGTTCAAAGGATTGGTTCCAGCCAGCAACTCTTCCAAATTGGTGAGCCCATCGCCGTCACTATCCATTTGTGAGTCATCCCATTGTTTCGGGTTAAAACCCCAAAATGTTTGCTGAAAACTGTCGGGCAAGCCATCGTTGTTATTATCATCCCCCCACGTAGTTCCCTCACCGGGTGCGCTCAAGGTTGATTTAACTCCAGCGGTTGTCACATAGGAAATGCTGGCACTATGACGTGAGCCTGCGGGTAGATCAGTAATTTCAATGAAATTGGAGCTTGATATGATCGGGGAACTCGAATCATCCAAAGTCACCTCATAATGTTTAACGTCAGCGTTTTCAACAGCTGGCCAAGTGATTCCAAGTTTATTGAAACCAAGCCCATATACAAACGGGGTCGAAGGATTTTCCAACTGAACACCCGAGCTTGATTGGCTACCTTCAAATTTTAATGCTCGCAGGTCGAAACTCTGCACACCACCCAAATATGAACTCCAAACGGCCACAAAATCACCGCTGTCAGTGGCGGCAAGCGAGGGCATGTATTGTAAGCTGGATTGGTCCTGATTTACAAATGCTGGAGAACCGGAAACTGATCCATCGTCATTCAGCATGACACCATAAATATCTGAACCATTACCATCACCGCCAAAGCCGGTCCATGCAACCATCAGTTGATTGCCGCTACGAGCGATTACTGGAACCGCTTGATCATTACCAGCATCTATGGATATTTGCTGAGATGAGTTTATGGATCCATCCGAACCAATAATAGATGCAAAAATTGCCCAGTTACCTGGCTCACCTACAAGAGAAACTTCCTGGAAGGCGGGATTCTGCAACCCTGAATAAACAAGCGCCAAATCGCCACTACCATTGAGAGCAATGGAAGGATTTGCAGCCAAAGTGTTTGTTTCAGTGAGTTGAAATTCGTCTCCCTTGGGCTTGCCATTGTAATAAAAATGACGACCCCACACACTCACGGAAAAGTTTGAACCTAGACCACCAACAGGAGCCTCGGAAACCCAGACAACAAAAAAGCCTCCGTCCGCAGTCTTAGTAATGCCCGGACTTCTTTGGTTGAGGAAAGAGCTTTGTGGAACGGAAAATTCAGGACCAATTTTTGCGCCTTCCGTACTAATGATTTGTCCGAAAACACCTAACCGGTCTCCATCCTGGTCTTCACTTTCCCATACAACAACAGCATTTCCATTGTCTAAAACAGTAATAGAAGGATTTTTTTGGTTGTGATCCGTATACGAATTGACATCAAAATCATCAGCCAAAAACGCCCCATCCTCCCCCATCAATCGGGCTCTGATATTACCGTCGCTTTCCCATATGAAAAAAGCCCCATTGTCACCAGTTAAGGCAACATCCGGATTTTGCTGGTCTCCATCTGTGGTCATATTAACCACAAAAGGTTCAAAAACGGGATGGAGTTCCTCGTTTAGCCGAACGGCACTGATGCCTTGACCATCACCGTCCATTGCATTTCCCTCCCAGATCACGTATCCACCGTTGGGACCCAATGCGATCTTACTGTTGATCTGATCACCAGGTAGGGATGTTGCGATGGAAAATTCGCTCCCGATGGGAGTGAGCTCAGCCATACAATTGCCTATGCAAACAGCACCAATAAGTGTGGTAAGCACGGGCTTTGTCAGACTGATGATGGTATTTCGATTCATTTCCAACATGTTCTGTAATTAGATTTGCCTCTTTGACTCTATCTACGAGCAATTTCAATTCCAAATAGTAGTAAACGCTCGTTTAGTCGTTAAATGATTGGTTCAGCCCTTATTCACCTGCTCCACTCTGGGTAGGATAACTTAAGGGATCGTAAGGCAGATTCTTGTCATCATGCACTCGATTTCCAGCAGGATCGATGATGGTTGGAGTCACAAAGATCGCAAGATTCTTTTTCTCAGTGAAATTTGATTCACTTCTGAAGAAACGACCAAAGAAAGGAACGTCGCCCAAGACTGGAACCTTGTCCTTGTGTTTGGCTACATCTTCGGAGATCAATCCACCCAAGACAACTGTTTGACCATCCCATACAACAACACTTGTCAATACTTGACGGGAGCGTAGACGAGGCAATGGCAACTGTGCAACGAGAGGATTGGCAACCGTGCTTCCAGCGCCACCCTGTGCAATCACGGCAAATGGACCTGGATCATCATATCCGACGAATTGAATCAAAGTCGGAAGAATGGTCATCTTTACAGTATAGCCATCAGCCGAAACGTAAGGCACAATATCCAGTATCGGACCTTCAGGGATAACTGTGGTTTGAGGGTTGATGGTTGTTCCCAAAGGAGCATTTCCACCACCACCGACGTTGACACCGCCACCTGCAGCAGCACCACCACCGAGACCACCACCAGCACCCGTTTGATTGGCGCCGGAACCCGTCACAATTGTGCGCATGTCAACCGCACGAATACTTGCTTGGCGGCCACTGACAGTTGTGATGCTGGGCGATGCAAGCACGTCGACACCATCACGCTGATCCAATGCTCTGAGCACAACGCGGAATTGAGGGTCTGTCAGGATCCCGGTGAAAGTAGCCATAGCAGGAATCGGAGTTCCGTCTGGTCCATCCGTGCGAACACCATTAGTCAGACGCTGATCAGAACGATCAGATGGCTGAGCTGATGGTACTCCCCCACTTACTGGGAAAATACCTAAGGAATTACTGTCGGAAGGCTGACCAGTCAGTGAAGGTTGTGTTCCTCCGGCGAGCACACCTTTACCACCAAAGGTAAGAACGTTTCCAAGGAACCAGTCGAAACCAAGGGCACGGCTGTCGTTTTGTGTGAATTCAGCGAATTTAGCTTCAATGCTCAATTGAGGAGGCATTTCATTCAATGTTTGTATGGCCTTTTCGATGATGTCCAAGTCAGTCATCGTGGCTCGCACGAACAGTGTTCCATTACGGTCGTTAAAGAAAACAGCTTTTCCATCTTGAACCTGGCCACCAAGGCCACCACCAAGGCCGCCGCCGCCGCCGAGGCCACCACCTCCGAGGCCACCGCCACCACCAAGGCCGCCACCGCCGCCCTGTCCACCTTGACCTCCGACAGGACCAATAATCTGACCAGGTTGAAAATTAACACCTGCAGCTGCAAAAAAGTTTCTAACCAAGACTTGAACGTCCTGCATGAGGCGAACCGAAGCAACTCCACCAGAAGCACCGATACCTGATCCGCCGCCTTGGC
>Ga0129340_1010941_pt1 | contig 11378 bp, 8 predicted proteins | sample CPBNA1_8_FD_109911 | JGI IMG/M metagenome (GOLD analysis project Ga0129340, IMG submission 109911) | Freshwater to marine salinity gradient microbial communities from Chesapeake Bay, USA - CPBay_Sum_15_0.8_RNA1 (Metagenome Metatranscriptome) | ecosystem: Environmental > Aquatic > Marine > Coastal...
CGATCTCGACGGCGCACGTCGAGTACGAGACCGGGACGCGTCACTACGCGCACGTGGACTGCCCCGGTCACGCCGACTACGTCAAGAACATGATCACCGGTGCTGCCCAGATGGACGGCGCGATCCTGGTGTGCTCGGCCGCTGACGGCCCGATGCCCCAGACCCGTGAGCACATCCTCCTGGCTCGCCAGGTGAACGTGCCCGCGATCGTGGTGTTCATGAACAAGGTCGACCAGGTCGACGACCCCGAGCTGCTGGACCTCGTCGAGATGGAGATCCGCGAGCTGCTCAGCAAGTACGAGTTCCCGGGCGACGACATTCCGATCATCCGCGGCTCCGCACTTGCGGCCCAGAACGCCCTCGACGGCGACGGCTACAGCGACGACAACGAGGCCTTCACTCCGATCAAGGAGCTGATGGACGCCATCGACAGCTACATCCCGCTCCCCGAGCGCGACGTGGACAAGCCGTTCATCATGCCCATCGAGGACGTGTTCTCGATCAAGGGGCGCGGCACCGTGGGCACCGGTCGCGTCGAGCGCGGCATCGTGCGCGTGGGTGACGAGCTCGAGATCGTCGGCATGAGCGACGAGATCGGCAAGACGACCTGCACCGGCGTCGAGATGTTCCAGAAGACCCTCGACGAAGGTCGCGCCGGCGAGAACGTCGGTGTCCTTCTCCGCGGCGTCGACAAGAAGGACCTCCTGCGCGGCATGTGCCTGGCCAAGCCCGGCACCGTCACCCCGCACAAGAAGTTCGAGGCCGAGGTCTACATCCTCTCGAAGGACGAGGGCGGCCGTCACACGCCGTTCTTCTCCGGCTACCGCCCGCAGTTCTACTTCCGCACCACTGACGTGACGGGAGCTGCGAACCTGCTCGGCGGCGCAGAGATGTGCATGCCCGGCGACAACGTCAAGCTCGAGGTGACCCTCGGCACCCCCGTCGCGATGGAGGAGCAGCTCCGCTTCGCCATCCGTGAGGGCGGCCGCACCGTCGGCGCCGGCGTTGTGACCAAGATCATCGAGTGACGCCAGGCGGTGGTGGCGTGCCCCCCGGAGCGCGCGCCGCCTCGACCGCCACGGCTCGGGCCGGTGGGGGAGTGAACCTCTCCCGCCGGCCGGCAGCCTCCCCCCTGCTCCGCACCCCCGAACACCCCACCCTGCGGCGCGCCCATGAAGGTCAAGGAACGCTACGTCTTCCTCGAGTGCACCACCTGTAAGAACAGGAACTACACGACGCACAAGCGTCTGAAGGCTGCCTACAAGCTCGAGAAGAAGAAGTACTGCCGGTTCTGCCGGGAGCACACCGTCCACAAGGAGAAGAAGCTCTGACTCCTGGGGCCTGCGCCCCAAGTCCCGCGGCATCTGTGCCGCGCACGAGCTTCTGACCCCCTTCCCCGTCCCACCCCGTCCCCACCCTCGATCCGGAGAGCACACCCATGGCCTACAAAGCAGACCAGGGCCGCATGGCGCGCATTACCGTCTTCTGGACGGTCGCCATCCTCGTGTTCTACGGCTGCACCTCGCTCCACGAGACCCTGCAGACCTTCGACTCGCTGGCGGCCCCCCTCGGTGGGCTCGAGCGCCTCCCGGTGCTCGGGGTGGTGCCCAACGCGGCCCTGCTGATCAGCGCCCTCGTCCTTGGCCTTGGCCTCTTCCTGCTGCACCGCTGGGAGCAGACGCCGAAGAACGCCGAGCTGCTGATCGAGACCGAGCAGGAGCTCCGCAAGGTCACCTGGCCCACGATCGACGAGACCGTGGACAGCTCCCTGGTGGTCATGGCCACCGTCGTATTCTTGATGGCCTTCCTCGCTGGTGCCGACTGGTTCCTAGGCGAGGTCGCCCGTCGCATCCTCATCGGCTGATCCAAGAGAGCGACCTATGGCCTTCAAGTGGTACTTCCTGCGCTGCCAGTCCGGGCGGGAGAAGCGCATCCGCGACAACGCGATTCAGCGCCTCAAGGTGGCTGGCGTCGACGAGGTCGTACCCCAGGTCATCGTGCCCTACGAGCTCGTCACCGACATGAAGGGTGGCAAGAAGCGCACCGTCGAGAAGAAGCTGTATCCCGGCTACCTCATGGTGCAGGCCGACCTGGCCGAAGCGGATGACCCCAAGGTCATCCAGGCTCGCAACACGCTCAGGGGGGTCGACGGATTGCGCGACTTCCTGGGCAGCCGCGGCGAGCCCACGTCCATCTCCGAGGCCGAAGTGACTGCGATCCTGTCGCGGATGCAGGACTCGGAGTCGCGCCCCCAGGTCACGATCGGCCTGAATCGAGGGGACATGGTGAAGATCAACACTGGGCCCTTTGACGGCTTCGATGGAGCTGTCGAGGAGGTCAACGCCGAGAAGGGAACCGTGCGTGTCGTGGTGACCATCTTCGGTCGACCGACGCCCGTGGACCTCAAGTACTGGGAAGTGGAGGCCGTCTGAGATGGCGAAAGAAGTCACCGGCAAGATCAAGCTGCAGTGCCCTGCTGGGCAAGCGACCCCGGCGCCGCCCGTGGGCCCCGCCCTGGGTTCGCACGGCGTGAACATCGCGGAGTTCGTCAAGCGCTTCAACGATGCCACGCGCGACCAGATGGGGATGATCATCCCCGTCGAGATCAGCGTCTACAAGGACCGCACCTTCGACTTCATCCTGAAGTCGCCCCCGGCTGCTGTTCTCCTCAAGAAGGCCGCGGGCATCGAGAAGGGGGCTGGCGAGGTCGGCACCCAGGTGGCCGGCAAGGTCTCCCGCGCGCAGATCGAGGAGATCGCCAACATCAAGATGAAGGACCTCAACGCTCGGGACCTCGAGCATGCCTGCCGCATCATCGAGGGCACGGCGCGCTCCTCGGGAATCGAGGTGGAGGGCTGATATGCAGAAGCGCAGCAAGCGATACGCCCAGGCCGCCACGATGGTGGAGCGCGGCCGCGACTACTCGGCAGAGGAGGCCTTCTCCCTGCTGAAGAGCCTGCCCGGTCCGAAGTTCGACGAGACCGTCGAGGTCGCCGTCCGCCTCGGCATCGATCCGCGCAAGTCGGACCAGCTGGTCCGCGGCGCGGTCTCGCTGCCCAAGGGCCTTGGCAAGACCGTGAAGGTTGTCGTGTTCGCCGAGGGCGACAAGGCTGAGGCCGCAAAGGCCGCCGGCGCCGACGAGGTCGGCTCCGACGAGCTTGCGACCAAGATCGAGGGCGGCTGGATGGACTTCGATGTCGTCATCGCCAGCCCCGACATGATGAAGCATGTCGGGCGCCTCGGTCGCGTCCTGGGTCCCCAGGGCAAGATGCCCTCGCCGAAGTCCGGCACGGTCACGCCCGACGTGGCCAAGGCCGTCACGGACTTCAAGGCGGGTAAGGTCGAGTTCCGGACCGACGCCGGAGGAAACGTGCACGCCCCCCTGGGCAAGCGTTCCTTCGCCACGGAGGACCTCGTCGCCAACCTCACCGCGTTCATGGACCACCTTGCGGGCATGCGCCCCTCGGCGGTCAAGGGCGTGTTCGTTCGCAAGGTCAGCGTCTCGACCTCCATGGGTCCGGGCGCGCAGATCACCTACGGAGGCTGATCATGCCGAACATCATCAACCGCATGGTGACCGCCGAGCTGGCGGACCTCCTCGGGGACGCCGAGGGCCTGCTGTTCTTCAACTTCAGCAGCCTGACCATGGTCCAGAACGAGGCCGTCCGGATTGCCTTGGCCGAGCGCGGCGTCAGCGTCCGCATGGTCCGCAACTCCCTGGTCCGTCGCCTCCTTGCTGAGAAGGGCGTCGAGCTGGACGCGGACGCGTTCAAGGGCAACACCGCAATGGTGGCTGCCGGGGCCGAGGGCCTCATTGCGGCTGCCAAGGTCCTGACCGACAAGGACTTCAAGGCGCTGCGCGCCGACGGGAAGCTGGCCCTCAAGGCCGCGTACTTCGAGGGGCAGGTGATGGGGGCGGCCGAAGCCGCGGCCCTCGCTGACCTCCCCGACCGTGACACTGTCAACGCCATGCTGCTGGGGGTCATCTCCGGTCCCGCACGCGGCCTGGCCACGATCCTCAACGCTGTTCCCTCCTCCGTCGCCCGGGTCATCCAGGCCAAGGCGGACAAGGAGGGCGGCGCCGAGTGAGCCGTCCACGGCCGGGCCCTGCTCGGTCGTTCCCCCTTCGATCACCGGCGGACAGGCCGCCGGAAGTCCACCAAGCACACCAACACCCCTCCACCAGGAGACCCATAGCCATGTCCGAAGAGACCACCACGGTCGAGCTCGACGCCGAGCTCAAGACGATCGCCGACCAGCTGAGCGGCCTCACCCTCATGCAGGCCTCCCAGCTCGTCAAGTTCCTCGAGGACGAGTGGGGCGTCAGCGCCGCTGCCCCCGCCGCCGTCGCCGTTGCCGCCCCCGGTGGCGGTGGCGCCGCCGAGGTCGAGGAGAAGACCTCCTTCGACGTGATCCTCGAGAACGCCGGCGGCAACAAGATCGCCGTCATCAAAGAGGTTCGCGCCATCACCGGCCTTGGTCTCAAGGAGGCCAAGGAGGTCGTGGACAACGCGCCCAAGCCCGTCAAGGAAGGCGCCTCCAAGGAAGAGGCCGAAGAGATCAAGGGCAAGCTCGAGGCCGCTGGCGCCACCGTCAAGGTCGACTGAGTTCCGCGGTCCGGGTCGCTCCCTGCGGCCTGTGACCGTTGCACCCCGCACCCCGCCCGCTCTTGGGCGGGGTGGAACCTCTCCTCGACCTTGTACACCGGCACCGCGATCCTCCACTTGGCGACATCCCTCGTCCCCCGCGCTGCGCAGAGCTCTGCGTACCGCGGTGGGGTGTCGTTGTGTCGTGGTGGTACGCCTGGGGCCCCCTCTCCTCACCCCTGCTCTGGTCTGCGCTCCCCCCGGCGCGGCCTGAGCTCCCGTGCGCACTCTTCGCTGCTGGAGTGCGCGCTTCCGTCGGATCCCGGCTCGGCCTACGAGGCCTGACCGGGGTTCGCTCGCAGCGCCCCCCCTCACACCCAAGGCGCCCGCCCTGCGCGGGACGCCCGGAGACGAGACTCCATGACTCAGAACCCCGGCCGCATGGTCGCCCCCGATGTCCCCGTTCGGACCTTCGGGCGCGTCCTGGAAATCGAGTCCCTCCCGAACCTCACGGAGATCCAGACGGAGGCCTACGAGGCCTTCCTCGGCGCTGATACCCCCCCGGGCTCTCGCCCGATGGAGGGGCTCGAGGCGCTGCTCCACGAGGTCTTCCCGATCTACTCGTACGACAAGACGATGTGCCTCGAGTACATCGGCTACGAGCTCGGGCGGCCCCGGTACAACATCGACGAGTGCCGCAAGCTGCGCATGTCGTACGGCTATCCCTTCCGGGTGCGCCTGCGCCTCGTCAAGCCGGAGCCGATCGAGGAGGAGGTCTACCTCGGTGAGATCCCGATCATGCTCGGCGGCGGCGAGTTCATCGTCAACGGCTCCGAGCGCGTGATCGTGAGCCAGCTGCACCGGTCGCCCGGCGTCGACTTCCTGCTCGACACCTCGACCACCGACCGGGCCCTGCACTCCTGCTGGATCATCCCCGAGCGCGGCAGCTGGATCGAGCTGAACGTCACCAAGAAGGACGGCCTCCAGGTTCGCATCGACCAGTCGGGCAAGTTCTCTGCCGTCACCTTCCTGCGCGCCCTCGACGAGGACCTGGGCACCGACCAGGCCCTCCTGCGGAAGTTCTATCCGACCAAGGTCGTCAAGAAGACGAAGACCACCACGGCCAACGCCTTCGCGAAGAAGATCACCGACCGCATCGCGGTGGGGGACATCATCGTCCTCAAGACCGGTGAGGTCCTCGTGCCCTCGGGCATGCCGATTCCTGAGACAGCCGCGCTCGAGATCTCCGCGAGCGACCTGGCCGAGGTCGAGGTCATCGACGCCGATGTCAGCGACCTCGACATGCTGATCCTGAACAGCATGCACGAGGACTCCGGCGTGCGTTCCCACGAGGACGCGCTCCTGAAGATCTACTCGCGCCTCCGGCCGGGCAACCCGCCCCAGCTGGAGAAGGCCCGCGAGCTGTTCCACGAGAAGTTCTACGACCCGCAGCGCTACCGCCTCGGGCGCGTCGGCCGCTTCCGTCTGAACCGCAAGTTTGATCAGGACATCCCCGAGCACATCCAGGTCCTGCAGCCGCAGGACATCCTGAACTCGGTCAAGTACCTCATCGACCTGCGCAACGGTCGGGGTGAGGTCGATGACATCGACAACCTCGGCAACCGCCGCGTGCGCACTATCGCGGAGCTGGCCGGCGAGGAGTTCCGCAAGGGCCTGCTCAAGCTGCGCCGTACCGCGCAGGAGCGCATGAACCTCGAGGAGCGTGAGAAGGTCAAGCCGCGTGAGCTGATCAACTCGAAGACCTTCTCGAGCGCGGTCGAGTACTTCTTCGGTCGCTCCGAGCTCTCCCAGGTCGTCGACCAGGCCAACCCTCTCAGCCAGCTGACCCACGAGCGCCGCCTGTCGGCCCTGGGCCCGGGCGGTCTGAACCGCAAGCGCGCGGGCTTCGATGTCCGCGACGTGCACCTGTCCCACTACGGACGCCTCTGCCCGATCGAGACGCCCGAGGGCGCGAACATCGGCCTGATCTCGTCCCTGGCCCTCTACAGCAAGCTCGACTCGTACGGCTTCCTGACCACGCCCTACCGCAAGGTGAAGAAGGGCCGCGTCACCGACGAGATCAGCTACCTGCGCGCTGACGAGGAGCTCGGCATGGTCATGGCCCCCGCCGACGTGATCGTCGACGATAAGGGCAACATCCAGCAGGAGCGTGTCCTCGCCCGTAAGGACGGCGACAACGTCGAGGTGCCGCCGGACGAGGTTCACTACGTGGACGTCTCCCCCAAGCAGATCATCGGCGTCTCGGCGGCCCTGATCCCCTTCCTGGAGCACGACGACGCAAACCGGGCCCTCATGGGCTCGAACATGCAGCGCCAGGCCGTGCCGCTCCTCATCCCCGAGGTCCCGATCGTTGGGACCGGGATGGAGAAGCCCGTCAGCGCGAACTCCTCCATGCCCCTCTATGCGAAGAACGCGGGCACGGTCGAGTACGTGGATAGCCGCCTGATCATCGTGGGGGAGGACGAGTACCCCCTCACGAAGTTCCGCGGTATGAACGAGCGGACGACCCAGAACCACCGTCCGGTGGTGAATGTTGGTGACGAGGTGGTCAAGGGCCAGCTCCTCGCGGACGGGGCCTCCAGCCACGGCGGCGAGCTCGCTCTCGGCAAGAACCTCGTGGTGGCCTTCATGCCCTGGGACGGCTTCAACTACGAGGACGCCATCCTCGTGTCCGAGCGCCTCGTGCGTGACGACGTCTTCACCTCGGTGCACATCGAGGAGTACGAGGTCGAGATCCGCGAGACCAAGCTGGGCAAGGAGGAGTTCACCCCCGACATCCCCAACGTCGGTGAGCGGGCCCTCGCGAACCTCGACGAGTCCGGCATGATTCGGGTCGGCACCTTCGTCGAGGCCGGAGACGTCCTCGTCGGCAAGGTCGCGCCGAAGTCCAAGAGCGAGCTGACCCCCGAGGAGAAGCTGCTGCACGCGATCTTCGGCAAGGCCGGCGTGGACGTGAAGAACGCCAGCCTCACGATGCCCCCCGGCACCCGCGGGGTCGTCATCGACGCTCAGAAGTTCTCCCGCCGCGTCAACCTGACCGATGCCGAGCGGGCGCAGACCCTCAACGTGATCCGCGACGCCGAGATGGCCTTCCTCTCGGCCCTCCGTGAGAACACCGCGACCATGCTGAAGAAGGTCCAGGAGGCCCTCTCGGTCGAGATCAAGGACGACCTCACCGGCAAGCCTTTCGCCCTGGACGACACCTCGACCTACGACGAGCTGCGCCGGGTCAAGGTCCTCAGCCAGCAGGCCGCCGAGGGTGCACCGGAGGGGGCCGGCCGCAACAGCGCGCTGCAGGCCATCCACGACGCCACGACCCGCATCGAGGCCCGCGAGGCCGAGAAGAACAAGATCGTCAACCGCCTCAGCCGCGGCGACGAGCTGCCCACCGGCGTGCTCGAGATGGTCAAGGTCTATGTCGCCACCAAGCGCAACATCTCGGTGGGGGACAAGATGGCCGGCCGTCACGGCAACAAGGGAGTGATCAGCAAGGTCTGCCCCGTGGAGGACATGCCCTACCTCGAGGACGGCCGCCCGGTCGACATCGTCCTCAACCCCCTGGGCGTGCCCAGCCGCATGAACGTGGGGCAGATCCTCGAGACGCACCTGGGCTTCGCGGCCCACAAGCTCGGCATCCGCTGCTACACGCCGGCGTTCGACGGCGCGAAGGAGGAGGAGATCGCCGAGGTGCTCGAGGAAGCCAAGTTCGACGCCGACGGCAAGTTCCGCCTCTACGACGGCCGCACCGGCCAGGCCTTCGAGCAGAAGGTCACCGTGGGCATCATGTACATGCTCAAGCTGCACCACCTCGTCGATGAGAAGGTGCACGCGCGCGCGACGGGGCCCTACAGCCTCATCACGCAGCAGCCCCTCGGCGGCAAGGCGCGCTTCGGCGGCCAGCGCTTCGGGGAGATGGAGGTCTGGGCGCTCGAGGCCTACGGGGCCGCGTCCATCCTGCAGGAGCTCCTCACCGTCAAGTCTGACGACGTGGACGGTCGGACCAAGATCTACGAGTCCATGGTCAAGGGCCTGAACGTGCTGGAGCCCGGCACGCCGGTGTCCTTTGAGGTGCTCACGAACGAGATCCGGGGCCTCGGCCTCAACATGCAGCTGCACAAGAAAGCAGCCACCCTCTGATCGACGGAGGTCTCTCGATGGAAGAAGTCAAGTACAACCGGATCAACGACTACGGCAGCGTGACTATCGCGCTTGCCTCTCCCGAGGACATCCGCAGCTGGTCGTACGGCGAGGTCAAGAAGCCGGAGACGATCAACTACCGGACCTACCGGCCCGAGCGCGACGGCCTGTTCTGCGAGCGCATCTTCGGTCCTGAGAAGGACTGGGAGTGCTTCTGCGGCAAGTACAAGGGCATCAAGCACAAGGGCATCGTCTGCGACAAGTGCGGCGTCATGATCACCCACAGCCGGGTGCGTCGGAGCCGCATGGGCCACGTGAACCTGGCGGCGCCCGTGTCGCACATCTGGTTCTTCAAGGCCATGCCGAGTCGCCTGGGCAACCTGCTGGGGGTCAAGGTCTCGAGCCTCGAGCGGGTGATCTACTTCCAGGACTACATGGTCGTCGATCCCGGCGATACGCCCCTCGAGAAGTACCAGCTGCTCACCGAGGAGGAGTTTCGCAGCTCGCGCGACAAGTACGGCGCCGAGTTCGAGGCGGACATGGGCGCCGAGTGCGTCAAGAAGATCCTCCGCAAGCTGGACCTGCCCGGCCTCTCCCTCGAGCTGCGTGAGGAGCTCCAGGCGACGAAGTCCAAGCAGCGCCAGAAGGACATCATCAAGCGCCTGCGCACCGTCGAGATGCTGCGCGACTCCGGCAACGAGCCGGAGTGGATGGTGCTCGACGTCGTCCCGATCATCCCCCCGGATCTGCGCCCCCTGGTGCTGCTGGACTCGGGCAACTTCGCGACGAGCGACCTGAACGACCTCTACCGTCGTCTCATCAACCGCAACAACCGCCTCAAGAAGCTCATCGACCTCAACGCACCCGAGGTCATCATCCGCAACGAGAAGCGGATGCTGCAGCAGGCGGTGGACGCGCTCTTCGACAACGGCCGCTGCCGTCGCCCGGTCCTTGGCTCGTCGAACCGCCCGCTCAAGTCCCTGACGGACATGATCAAGGGCAAGCAGGGGCGCTTCCGCGAGAACCTGCTCGGCAAGCGCGTGGACTACTCGGCGCGCTCGGTCATCGTCGTCGGCCCGGAGCTGCGCCTGACGCAGTGCGGCCTGCCGAAGAAGATCGCTCTCGAGCTGTTCCAGCCGTTCATCATCCGTCGCCTCAAGGAGCTGGGCCTCGCGGACACCATCAAGTCCGCCAAGCGCATGCTCGAGCGGCGTGATGAGGAGGTCTGGGACATCCTCGAGGAGGTCACCCGTGACCACCCCGTGCTCCTCAACCGCGCGCCCACCCTCCACCGGATGGGGATCCAGGCCTTCGAGCCCGTGCTGATCGAGGGCAATGCCATCCGCCTGCACCCCCTGGTCTGCGGCGGCTTCAACGCCGACTTCGACGGGGACCAGATGGCCGTGCACCTGCCGCTCTCCTTCGAGGCGCAGATCGAGGCCTCGACCCTGATGCTGGCGAGCAACAACATCTTCTCGCCCGCGAACGGCAGCCCGATCATCTCGCCGTCGCAGGACATGGTCCTCGGCATCTACTACCTGACCAAGGATCCGCTGCACATCCCCGAGCAGCTGCCGGTCTTCGGTAGCCGTGAGGAGGTCTTCCTGGCCTACAGCCACGGTCGCGTCCGCACCCTGGACGCCATCCGCCTGAAGCTGGCCCCGAACTCGCAGGTCAAGTTCGCCCGGGGTGCGGTCCCGGTGGACATCGACGCCACGGGCAAGTGCCCGAGCGATGGGGGCGAGGCTGCCTACGTGAGCACCACGGTGGGCCGCATCCTCTTCAACGACATCCTCCCGGTGGGGATGCCCTTCTACAACTACAAGCTGAGCAAGGGCGCCATCCAGGGCCTGATCTCGGACTGCCACCACCTCCTCGGCCGCCAGCTGACCCTCGGCCTGCTGGACGACCTGAAGGACCTTGGCTTCAAGGCCGCGACCCGCGCGGGCCTGTCCTTCGCGGCCAGCGACATCCGCGTTCCCGACTCGAAGACCGACATCCTCGACGAGACGCAGGGCGAGATCGACAAGATCGAGAAGGCCTACAACCGCGGTGTGATCACCGAGGGCGAGCGCTACCTCAAGATCATCGACCTCTGGACCCACGCCCGTGAGAAGGTGGGGCAGGACCTCATGCGCGTCCTGGCCGACGACTTCAACGACTCGACGGGCTACGTCAACCCGATCTACTGCATGGTCGACTCCGGCGCCCGTGGCTCGGTGGATCAGATCCGCCAGCTGGGCGGGATGCGCGGCCTGATGGCCAAGCCGTCCGGCAAGATCATCGAGACGCCCATCAAGGCGAACTTCCGCGAGGGCCTGCGGGTGCTGGAGTACTTCTCCTCGACCCACGGCGCGCGGAAGGGTCTGGCCGACACGGCCCTCAAGACCGCCGACGCCGGCTACCTCACCCGGAAGCTCACGGACGTTGCCCAGAACGTGGTCGTCACCATGGACGACTGCGGCACCCTCCAGGGGACCACGAAGTCGATCGTCTACAAGGGCGACCGGGTCGCCGTGTCCCTGGCGCAGGCCGTCCGCGGCCGGGTCGCCCGCGACACCATCGTCGATCCCATCCACGACGAGGTCGTGGTGCGGGACGGCGAGGTCATCACCGAGGAGAAAAGCAAAAAAG
>Ga0129340_1019689_pt1 | contig 10878 bp, 5 predicted proteins | sample CPBNA1_8_FD_109911 | JGI IMG/M metagenome (GOLD analysis project Ga0129340, IMG submission 109911) | Freshwater to marine salinity gradient microbial communities from Chesapeake Bay, USA - CPBay_Sum_15_0.8_RNA1 (Metagenome Metatranscriptome) | ecosystem: Environmental > Aquatic > Marine > Coastal...
GTTGATTAGTACGGGCGGCGGTGACTGCCCTGGGTTGAACGCTGTGATTCGTGGCGTAGCCAAATCAGCTCGCCGGACCGGAAGATGGGAAGTGTGGGGGAGTATTGAGGCATTTAACGGCATCTTCCGGGATCCGCCGGAGGTGATGAAGCTCACCTCAAGGAAAACAGCTGGAATTCATGTCAAGGGAGGAACCATCCTCAAAACGACCAACCAAGGAAACCCATTGGCCTATCCGGTACAACAGGAAGACGGCAGCTGGATTCATGTCGACCGCACAGCCGAGCTGGCAGACCGAATCCGGTCGATGGGCTTCGATGCGCTCGTCAATATCGGCGGAGACGGCAGTCAACGCATATCGCTGGCACTTCATGAACATGGGCTTCCGGTAGTAGGAGTGCCCAAGACCATTGACAATGATCTATCGGCCACTGATCTGACCTTTGGATTTTCAACGGCGGTACAAATTGCTACAGATTCGTTTGACAAGTTGGTGACCACAGCTGAGAGCCACCACCGAGTGATGATTATGGAGGTAATGGGTCGCAATGCCGGTTGGATTGCGCTCCACACTGCTATAGCCGGAGGGGCCGAGATTTGCCTGATTCCTGAGATACCGTTCAGGGTAGAAAGTGTCTTGCGCACCATTGAAAAGCGGTATCGAAAAGGAAAGGGGTTTCTCAACATTGTCATTGCGGAAGGAGCCAAGCCTGAAGGTGGAGAGGTCATTGGTCAAAAGGCATTGGATGAGCGTGATGAGCACATCAAACTTGGAGGTGTGGCCAATTATCTGCGTCGCCAACTGGAAGCTCACAACTGCCCGGCGCAGATCAGGACAACCATTCTCGGGCACATCCAGCGCGGAGGCACCCCAATAGCTTTTGACCGGATTCTGGCCACCGCAATGGGTATGAAAGCATTCGAGATGATTGAAGCCGAGAATTTCGGAAAGATGGTCTCCTACCACAATTACCGGCTCGAAGATGTGCCACTGTTAGAAGCAGTCAAGGAAAACAAGTTCATCTCCCCTGATCACTATCTCATCAAAGTGGCCCGGTCAATCGGTCTCTCTTTCGGCGACTGACGTTCGTCGAATATCTGGTACTCGTATCTGATCAAAATGTGGGGTTTTGCGTTTACACAAGCAAACTCCCGTTATGCGCGTGCTGGTTCTTTTATTATTCATGGTTGGTCTCGACTTATATGCGTGGCAGTCACTCCGCCATTTGTCGGAATCATGGCCCGGTGGTGTCAAAACTGCCGTCACGGTCACCTACTGGGTATTAAGTGCGTGTTCGCTTGCCTTTGTGGCTCTCTCCTTGTTTGTGGGAGACCTTCCCCTCGGCCGCGCCGCACTCACCATCATCAGAGCCATCATTTTCATTCTCTACCTCTCGAAGTTTATTGCATCGGCCTTTTTGCTTATTGATGACATCCGCCGTGCCTTTGGATTTTTAATTGGCAAAATTACAGGGTCACCACCCTTTGATCCCGGCCGTGCACGCTTTCTGTCTGCCACCGCTGCCATTGCAGGGGCACTACCTTTGACAGCCATGAGCTATGGCATTCTGCGCAATCCATACCGATACAAGACGTTTCGGACTGAACCATTGATTGACGGCCTTCCAGGGGACTTAGACGGACTCAAGGTGATTCAGATTTCAGACATCCATTCAGGGAGTTTCTTTTTCAAGGAGCCCATCAAACGAGCTATTGAGCTAATTAATAGAGAGGAACCGGATTTGGTATTTTTTACCGGCGACCTTGTCAACTCAAAGGCTGAAGAGATGGAGCCTTACATTGACATTTTTTCTGGCATCGAAAGCCGTTATGGCACTTTCAGTGTGCGGGGTAACCATGACTATGGCGACTATCACAGATGGCCAGACGCGGCGTCAAAAGCAGCCAATACCGCCCGTTTTGAGGAAATTCACCGCGAATTGGGCTGGGATTTGCTCAGCAACGAAAACAGGTTACTCAGTATCAGGGGCCAGGAAGTTGCAGTGATTGGGATTGAGAATATGTCGGCCATTGCCCGATTCCCGAAGTACGGTGATTTGCAAAAGGCCCGGGAGGGTACCGACAAGGCATCGTTGAGGTTGCTCTTGAGCCACGATCCTTCTTACTGGAAGACAATTTGCAATGAATTTCCGGACATTGATATTACGTTCAGCGGGCACACACACGGCTTTCAGTTTGGCGTAGAAATTCCAGGCATATTCAAATGGAGCCCGAGCCAGTATATGTATCCTCAATGGGCCGGGCTCTACACACAAGGCACCCAACATCTTTACGTCAACCGGGGACTGGGCTTTCTGGGCTATCCAGGAAGGGTCGGAATCCTTCCGGAAGTGACATCAATGACCATACGGGGGAGCATTTCCTGAGAAATCCCTTTTTATTTTTCGATGATTCCGGCTTTCTGAATCTTCTCATGCCATTCATTGATCAATGGCGATGTTGGAGAGGTCAGCGAGCTTGATCTGAATGCTTTCAGGTATTAATCCGGTTGAAATACCCGGATGTAATCAACAATCATTTGCTGCGGAAACTGAGTGGAAGCATCGGGATATCCCGGCCAATTTCCACCTACAGCTACGTTAAAGATAAAGAAGAAAGGAGCTCTGAACTCACTCAAATGAGAGGGGTTCAGGTTGATTTCATGATAGGGCTCATCATCAAGCAACCAAGTGATGCTGTTTTCATCCCAGATAATGGAGAACACGTGAAACTTTTGCTTGAAAGTGCCAAGGCTCAGTTTTTTCGAGCCACCGAATTGGGCATGCTGGTTGTTTTCGTTTGCCCAATGAACGGTCCCGTGCACACGATCTGGCTCATGGCCAACAATTTCCATGATGTCGATTTCGCCGCAAAAGGGCCAGCCGATGGTTGAGAAATTCGCGCCGAGCATCCATAATGCAGGCCAGATGCCCTGACCCTCGGGGAGAGCAGCACGAATATCAACTCTCCCGAATTGAAAATCAAATTTTCCTTCTGTTGTCATGCGGGTTGAGGTGTAGTCACGCCCGGCATAATTTTCGTTTCTGGCCTGAATAACGAGGTGACCATCACTGATCCAGGCATTTTCTTTCAGGTAATACTGAGACTCATTGTTTCCCCACCCATTGTTTCCAGTGCCGATTTCATAGTTCCAGAAAGTCTCGTCAATGGAGGGACCCTCAAATTCATCCTGCCAGATGAGTGTCATCCCAGGGTACGAGAGAGGGCTGGTATTTCCTCCATCTGGAATGGTTACATCAGTGTCTGCATCATCATTAAGCAGGGTTATTGATGTACTTGAATCACCGAGATCTGCTCCTGTCGGGTTGCGGATCACAACCGTAAAGGTTTCATCGGGCTCAGCATCTTCATCTCCGAGGACTGCAACCCGGATGTCTCGCGACACAACGCCAGGATCAAAACTGAGAAACTGATTGTCGATGGCTTCAAAGTCAGAACCCGCACGCGCCGTACCCTCAAACGTCTGCACCTCAGCAGTCACCTGCTGGTTAGATGGTTTGGATAACCGCACGTCAACAAAGAGCGATTTTTCATCATCCCCTTCACTGACCGAAAGCTCTTTTGTGATATTCATGACAGGCCTATCCGACTGATTACCGGGACCATTATCGGAATCATCGCAAGAAGCAAACAAGAAAACCATACAGACAAACCAGAAAGACTTCATACTGAAAAGGTTGAATGGGAAACGAAAAAAATGGGCAGATGCATTCCTGGAGGAACACATCTGCCATTCAAAGGTGCTTGAAATTATTTCAGTGACTCCATCACGATGGTCCACCATGCTGTTCCGCTGAGGTCAGCAGAAATATCGACGGTGAGCGTGATTGTTTCTTTTGTTGGAGAGTTGGTGTACTCCAGGACACGGTACGTGATTTCAGACCTAGGAGGCGTATCGACATTGAGCTCACCTCCGTTGAAAGGCTTGCTGAAGCCGATGAATGCTCCATCACCAGTCACTGTAATCAGTGCAGGATCAGTTGCTGTCGCATCAGTAACAGAGAATGCGTGAACGCCTGATGTCAGTACGTCAAATGGAGAGGTGACTGCAGATTCGTCTGCACAAATGTTGGAACCACCCATATAGTCTTCATACCAAATCTGACCAAGCGCGTCATATTCCATAGAACCACCATCCGTGAAGATGAATTCATCATCGATGCGGCAGGACTGGAGATCTACACCAGCAGCATCCAGACCAGGCCACCATTCGGAGCTTCCTTCAAACGGCCCAACGTAGAATGAATTCTCTCCTGCAAGACGCCATACTTTTCCGTCAGCATTTGAGAGCACATCAGCTGAGAAGCTGGCCGTGCTAATCTGAACGGTTTTTGAAGTCTGGTCTGTGTTACCCTGACCATCGCCGACAGTCAATGTAACAGTGTACTCCCCTTCAGCTGCATAGGTGTGAACAGGGTTGGTTTCCATAGAAGTGGCTCCATCACCGAAATCCCACATGTATGATGTGGCATTATTGGAGGTGCTGGTGAATTCTACAGTAAAATCACCTGTCTTAACGAATGTAAAGTTTGCAGAAGGCAGTGCCATAGGGATGTCAGGCAAATTGTTGGGGTCATCATAACTCACGAGGTAGAAGTTCCAGGCGAGACCATTACCAACCAAAGCAACTGCCAGAGTATCAGCAATGGGGCCATCGGCGAGGCGCAGCACCTGATACTCTTTCACAGATTGTGGTACGTAGTTGTCGCCAGCTCCTGTTTTGTTGGCAAGTCCGATATAGGCACCCAATCCTTCAATTGTTATCGTACCGTTGTTCGCATTAAAATCATAATTGTAATCCCCGCCATTGGCGAAGGCAGAAACATCGGTTCCGTCAGAAGCTGTAAAGATACCGGGCTCGGTCTCTTCGTAGCATCCCTCTGGTGAGCCTGCAAGCCAGCCACCATTGCCTTCAGAATCAATGAAGATGGTTCCGTTGGAATTGAACTCAAACTTTCCATCACGGCGGAATGTGTACTGATCATCCAAAATACATGGACGATCACCCAGGGGAGTCACCCCACCAAATGACCAGTATGAGTTATCGCCTGCAGCTGGTCCGACGCCAAGTGCGATTCCCTCGCGCTGGAGGTACCAGGTTTTGCTGTCGGCACCTGCAAGAAGGGTCAGGACACCGTCAGGATCGTTTATTTCAATACTTTCCTGACGGACAGCCACAGTTCCGTCGCTTCCGGTTGCTGTAAGGCCCACAGTGTATAAACCGACCTCGGCATATGTGTGGACGGGATCTTTTTCAGTGCTTGTGTTGCCATCTCCAAAATCCCAGGCATATGACGCAGCATTTTGGGAGAAATTTGAGAATGTCACCTGCAGAAAATTATCTGCACTTACCTCGTACTGGAAGCTGGCAATGACATCAGCACCACCATCGGGCATGTCTTCATCTTCCTTACATCCTGTGACAAAGAGGCCAACGGCCAGCACAGGAAGGAGTGCCCATTTAAAGGATGAAAAAAAGAAACTTTTCGCTTTCATGATTCACATGTTTTAGTTTGGAAAAAAATGATTTATTGGAACAAAGAAGGATCGGGGTATTCTGTCAAATTGGGTGCCACAGAAAGTTCTTGAAGAGAAATTGGCAGCCAAAGTCTTGATTCACTAAAGTTTCCATCTCGTGGCTCGTCGCTGGCAAAAAGATCTCTTGAGGCGCGCCCTGACCGGACGAGGTCAAACCAGCGGTCGCCTTCCATGGCCAGCTCAGCGCGGCGCTCATACCAGATGACATCAAGGAGTGTCCATCCGAGCTCAGACATCAGGTCCTGAGCAGTGCGATAGTTGCCGGTATTATCACCAGGGCCTGCTGCGCGCTCGCGAACCTCATCGATATAGCCCATTGCAGCCATATCAGAGCCACTGCCACGGTGAAGAGCTTCAGCAAGCATCAACAGGACATCTGCGTAGCGAATGACATAGATGTTGGCATCTTTTGTAAGGTTTGGATCTCCGCCATTCACGTTATTGCCGACATAACTCTTGTAGTTAGAAAATTTCTCTTGCCAGTATCCTGTGTAGTCCACAGGATTTCCTTGAGTGAGATCAACCACGACATTGCAGGACTCTCCGGCATCAGTAATTTCCTGGGCGAGCTCATCAACTGTTATGATTGCAGCATCGCGACGGTAGGTATCGTCACTGAGGTAGTGATCATAGAGCGACTGGGTGGGCAGCATAAAGCCCCAGCCGGGCTGATAGAAGGGGTGGTCTTCGCAAAGACCGCGAACACCGCACAGTTGAACCATGCCATTCCCTTCAATACCCTCAAACCAGGACCAGTCACTCGGGTAGAGGTTGGACTTCTGAATTTCAAATACAGATTCACCAGGGTTTTTCACGCCAAATTCATAGAGAGACTCCATGTCATCTTCCAACTGATAAATACCAAGGTCAACAACTTGCTGGAGGTACTGCGCAGCCAAATCAAACTTTTGCGGATCGTCACCGTCTAAATCTGCCCAGTAGAGATACACCTTTCCGAGCATAGCCATGGCAGCAGCCTTATTGGCACGACCAGTTTCTCCAGCGGAAATAGTGGTCGGCAGGACTTCGATGGCCGCTTCCAAATCAGAGACAATAGCCTGGAAGACCTCACTCATGGTATTGCGTGGCAAATCAACGTCTTCTGGAGAAAGAAGCTCAGTCACAACCGGCACGGGACCGAAAAACCGAAACAGCTCGAAATGGTAGTAAGCCCTGAGAAATTTAGCCTCAGCGATATACCGATTGACCTCAGGAGTGGTCAGATCGGTTTTATTAATCACCAGATTGGCACGGAAAATACCAATGTAATTTCGGCGATACAGCGGATGGACAACAACATTCGTGTTGTTTTCCCGAAAATCGTCAATTTCCTGCCAGCCTGGTTGGTCATTGTCGGAGGCATCACCTCCGGCATGAGCATTGTCAGAACGAATTTCACCAAGCATAACCGGAGAAATCCATTGTCCGAAAGCCATGGTCCAGCCCAGCGGGTCATATGCTGCAATCAGGGCTGACTCTACCTGGGCGTTTGTTCGGTAAAAGTTTTCTGATAAAAACTCATTGACCGGATCTACATTAAGGAGATCTTCATTACATGCTGAGTGCATAGCCCCCACAAAGATGAGGGTCAAAAGGAGGTACTTATTGAAATATTTCATAGGTCTGGTATTTTACATGGTGATTTTTATGCCGCCCCCAAGTGTTCGGTTGCTTGGGTAGAATCCTTTGTCGATTCCGGTATCCAGAATCCATCCGTTGGTGCCGATATCCGGATCGAAACCGTTGTACCCAGTCACTGTAATCAGGTTATTGGCTGAGAAGTATAGTCTGAGGCCTTTCAGCCTTACTTTTTCTAAGAGTGAGGATGGAAGGTTGTAACCGACCTGAAGGTTGCGGAGTCTCAGGAAGGAGGCATCTTCTACATAGAAGCTGGAAGGGCGCTGATTATTGTTGGGATCGTTAGAGACCAATCTCGGATATGTGTTTCCGGGATTTTCAGGAGTCCAGCGATCCAGCCAGAATGTCTGATAGTTGGTAAAGGTAATATCAGAACGCTCGTAGGTCCGGTAGATATCATGGCCCAGCTGGGCTGAAAGAATGAGGCTGAAATCAAAGCCACCTGCACTTCCAGAAAGGGTCAGGCCGAGAATATGATCCGGCCATGGTGAGCCGATATCTGTGATGTCTTCAGAATCTATGACTCCATCACCATTGATATCAAGAAACCGGATGTCTCCGGGAGATGCCTTAGGCTGCAGGGGGTCTCCCTGACTGTTGATGTGTGAAAATACTTCCTGCTGGCTTTGGAAGATGCCATCTGCGACATAGCCCACAAAATGGCCGACCGGGAAGCCTTCGCTCATGCGGGTAATGGGGGTATTCCGTACAGGCCATGAATACCCTTGCAAAAATCCGGTCTCCCCTGCTACTCTGGTTACTTCGTTTGTAAAAGTGGTATAATTGAAGTTCGCAGAAAGCTTAACCTTCCCGAGGGAAACACTATAACCAATCATGGCTTCAATTCCCTCGTTGCGAATTTCTCCAAGGTTGCTGATTGGGTCATTGGTGGCACCGAGATAACCCGGAATAATCTGATTCATCAACAAATCAGATGTCGTCTTTTGATAGTAATCAAACTCAGCCGTCAGCTTATCGTCAAACATCCTCAATTCGACACCGAGGTCAAACTGAATGCTTTCCTCCCACTTGATGTTTGGGTTTGGTGGAGTAGCGAGAGCAGCACCCCGAGCCAGTGCCTGACTCAATCCAAATGGGTAGGTAAACACATTCTGGATGGTTGATGCAAAAGCCAAAGGAGCGATCCGGTCGTTTCCATTTTTCCCCCAACTCGCTCTCAATTTCAGGAAACTGACCGGATCGGCTGAGAAGAACGGCTCTTCAGTGATGACCCACCCGGCAGAAAACGAGGGGAACAAACCCCAGCGGTTGTTGGGACCGAAATTGGATGACCCATCCCGTCTCAGCGTAGCTGAAAACAAATATTTACCGTCATAGTCGTACAATACACGACCGAAATAGCTTATCAATGCATAGTCAACACCCGCATTCCCATAGGATAGATCCATGGTGTCCACCCCGGCATCAATAAATTGCCAATAAGGATCAAATTTGACTTCATCAGGGATAGAAGAAGTCGACCCACCGGCAAATTCAGATGCCGTGGAGCGGTAGGATGTTCCGGCTACCACATCGACGTTGTGCAGGCCAAAAGAACGCTGATAGTTGAGGTAATTCTCAAATTGCAGGGTCTCAAAATAGCCATACCCCTGGGCAACGTCGTTGTCGACATTGATAAACGCCTCGTGAAACTCGTAATCCGGCACAAATGAACGGAACTTAAACCAGCTGTAATCAATTCCGGCATCTGACCGAAAGCGAAGTCCGGGCAGCAGCTTGACATCGAGGTATACATTACCAAGCACCTGATCCGAGTGACCATCGTTATTGGTAATGAACAAGCGACTCAGCGGATTGACATATTCCTTCTTTACCCACTGGGACTGGCCGAATCCATATTGCTTCGACTCGTCAAAGACCGGCGTCAGTGGGTCATAAGAGAATGCATCTGCAATGACAGTCCCAAAGGCATTATTGATACCGATATTTTGGTTATTCACCCGATTTACGTAGAGATTTTCGCCAACAGTGACGAATTCATTCAGCGCCTTGGAGGCATTCAATCTGGCTGAATAACGCTCATACAGTGATTTCTCCCCACCAACTACACCTTCCTGATCCCAATATTCGAGAGAGAAGTACACATCCTCTCCGCTTGCTGTGAGCCGATGACTTTGAACTGTGGCAGGCTGAAAAATTTCATCCATCCAGTTGGTGTTCACGGTCTGTTCACCAACCTGTGGAAATCCAAGCGATTCAAGAGAACTCAGCTGATTGCCGTTGGCAAATTTTTCACGAGTGAGCATGATGTAATCATCTGCTCCGAGCATTTCGGGTAGTTTCCATGGTTCGGAAACCGAGGTAAAGCCTTCATAACTGATGGTCCCCGCCCCTTTTTTTCCTTTTTTCGTGGTGATAATCACGACCCCATTTGCAGCCCGGGCTCCATAAATAGCGCTCGACGCCGCATCCTTCAAAACATCGACTGATTCAATGTCGTTGGGGTTGATGTTGTCAATGGTATTCACCTGAAGACCATCGACAATATAGAGGGGCGAATTGTCACCATTTGTGCTAATACCACGTATCAGGATTGACTTCCCAGCGCCGGGCTGTCCAGACGATTCATTGACGATCAGACCTGAAACCTGGCCTTCAAGGGCGGATTGTACATCCTGAACCTGAAACCCTTCAAGATTTTCAGTAGAGATTTTTGAAATCGCTCCGGTAGAGACCCGTTTTTTCTGAATTCCATACCCAACTACGACTACTTCGTCAAGGCTTGCTACGTCTTCTTGCATCACTACCTCAACGACAGTTCTGCCGTTCAAAGGAATGCTGGTGGGTACATAACCGATGAAGGTCATCAGCAAGGTATCATCAGCGGCTACATCCTCCAATGAAAAGTTTCCATCGATATCTGTAATTGTCCCTTGCAATGCCCCATCTTCAGAGCCTTGCACGACCACATTTACTCCGATTAGGGGCATGCCCGTCACGTCGGTTACCGTACCAGAGACGGACATTTGTGCGATTGCGATGCCGGGGAGGAGCCACAGCAGGCAGAGCACCAGGAAGTTCATGTTGTGTTTTTTCATTGCTTTGTGTTTTACGTACAGACTTGTCATTCAGAGACCAGTTTGAAAGCCTTGTGGTCCAGTTTCTCAGAGTGAGGTCCAACCATGAGGTGGAACTCACCCGGCTCGGCTTCCCAAACTCCTTTTCGGGTGTAGAATGCAAGATCGGTTGGTGTAATGTTAAAGGTAACCGTTTGACGCTCTCCGGGTTGGAGCATTATTTTTTGAAATCCTTTCAGCTCTTTAATAGGTCTGGTGACTGAACCGACAAGATCTCTGATGTATAACTGCACTATTTCTTCTCCGGCGCGCTTGCCTGTATTTTGTACTGTCACAGTAGCAGTCAACCTACCATCGGCATTTAAGACATCTGAGTTCAGGGATAGCGGGCCATATTCAAATGTGGTGTAGCTCAAGCCAAATCCAAATGGCCAAAGAGGCCGCGAATCTTCGTCGGTGTAGTGTACCCAAAATACATTATCCTGTGGACCAGGCCTGCCTGAGCTTTTATGATTGTAATAGACCGGGCACTGACCAGCACTTCTTGGGAAGGAAACTGGCAACTTGCCGGCAGGGTTATAATTCCCAAGCAGCACGTCAGCAATTGCATGTCCTGCCTGCGAACCGAGATGCCACGCCTCCA
>Ga0129340_1024299_pt1 | contig 10754 bp, 9 predicted proteins | sample CPBNA1_8_FD_109911 | JGI IMG/M metagenome (GOLD analysis project Ga0129340, IMG submission 109911) | Freshwater to marine salinity gradient microbial communities from Chesapeake Bay, USA - CPBay_Sum_15_0.8_RNA1 (Metagenome Metatranscriptome) | ecosystem: Environmental > Aquatic > Marine > Coastal...
AAAAATATGAAAACAATCGTAAAAAAACCGACCCGCCTGGGGTTTTTCCTGGCGCTTTATGGTCTACTTTACTGGGGGCTGAGCGCGGCTTCGGCGCAGATGCCAGTCCATGTGAAGCAAAGCCTCGATCGGTTGGTGGGGCATTGGGAGACGGTGACGCAGCTTGGGGGGCGTCAAATCATTGAACACGCGACCCTCGAATGGAGCGCCGATGAGACCACTCTCTTTTATGAGGGAGAAGGAGAGAAATTTGCCATCAAAGGGCAAAAAAACCATTTCTCGGGAGTCTTTGGATGGGATGCCAAATCGCAACTGGTTCGGGAGTTTGGCTTTGATAATCAGGGTGGGACGTTCTTTGCGGATCACTCTATCACGGCCGATTCCTGGTCCGACATAGTGACGGCCACGTCCATTGGGGCGGATGGTCAGACCGTCTCTGAGGTTTTTAAACGGACTTTTCATTTTGAGTCCGCAGACACCTTTGTTCTGGAATCCAAGAATCGGGTTTTGAGGGGGCAAAAAGGGTTCAAAACGGTATTCAGAAGAGTTGCTAGTAAGGAGACAGAGGCGACCGATAGCCCCTGTCCCTGGGAGTGGATGTTGGGGCATTGGACGGTCGAGCGGAGTGACGGTTCGTCAGCCAAAGTTCACTGGGATAAACCAAGATCGAACGTCGACTCGGTAGTGGGTAAATGGTGGGAGTCCGATGGCAATGAGTTTCAAGAGCTTGTCGGGTGGGAGCCTGACCGAAAACATTTAATAGCCCATGGCTACGGCTTCAAGGGATCCTATTTTAGCGTGCGATTTAACGAAGTAAGCCGCAATGTGATGCGTGGTTTCCTTCGTAGCCGGGATATGGAAGGGGTTCTTCAAATGTCAGTGGTCCATTTAAATCGGGTTTCCCAAAAAGAGGTTCAGTCCAAAATCATCATGGCTGATGGCTCCATTGTCTCTGAAACATTCCGTCGATCAAAATGAAGGTTAATCCTTACGGGGTTACCTGGATTTGTCCCTTTTGATAACGCCTTGTTCATTCAGCAAGAAGGGCATTGTTGCCAACGGAGAGTTAGTTGAAATCGGAGGTTAAGAACGAATTAAAACACACGCAGAAAAAACAGACAGTTATGAATAGACGATTAAAACTAATTGGGTTTGCCGCCCTCGTTGCCGGCTTTTGTTTCGGGAAAAGCTTCAGTCTTATGGCGCAGGAAGAGGAGCCACCTCCGATGTACATCAACATTGGCTTTTACAAAGTCGATCAGGAAAACAGGGCTGCCTATGAAATGTTGATGAAGGATGTTTTTGGACCCATCATGCAAAAACGGGTTGACGAGGGATGTCTTAACAATTGGATTTTTCGACGCGTTCTCCCCAATTCTTCGCTGTTCGGGGAATTCACTCATATGACGCTTGATGTCATGCTGCCTGGTGAGGAGGGGTATTGGAATTGCGAGGCCAATCTGGAGGAGGTCTTTCCGGGGCTTAGTCCTGAGGTCAGGGAATATCTATACCAAGAGAAAAACAGTCTCAGAACCTTGGTTCAACGAGTTAGGACTTCCTATGTGGCTGGTTACACTTCGCTGACGCAGGCCCCCCCGATTGCCGTTTTCAATTTGAGTAAAACGAAATCCGACCAATACGAAGCTAAACATCGAGATGGATTTGCTGACTTTTTTGCCGAAGGGAGTAACACGGTGGCCTGGCACGCCATGAAGCGGATTGACTCCACGGCCTGGGCAAAATGGGAATGGGACTACCTCACGGTTGACTGCTACGAGACTCCGGCAAAGATGCGCGAGCCCGTTCGCTTTCCGGCTGAAAAAAGTCGGTATTACCAAGAGAACTACGGTCCCGCCTCCGATCAACGGGATATTCTTATGCGTGCTGAGACCCGCCTTTTATTCGCCACGGAAAAAAAAGAGGCTCCCCAAAACTAAGAGTAGGTCATTTTTAACAAACTGAGGCAAAAGGAAACGAAATGCGATTTAAGCAAAGTTATTCGAGCATTCTTAAAGCGTTGTTTTTGAGTGTCACGCTGGGGGTTTTGTCATCGTCCGTTGTGACCGGCGCCGAACCGAGTCCTTCATTGAATCGTGAGTTGGCTCCTTTGTCGTGGCAACTGGGCACATGGAAGTGGTCACAGCTTGAGGGTGATGTCGTGAATTCGGGCGTGGTGGAAATTCGTTCAGGCCTCAACGGGACGGCTATTTTTCATGACGGTCACAGCACTGCTGGGGGTGAGTTTCGCTTTCATGTGAGTGTGGCCTTTGATCCTCAGCGGGGCGTGCCAGTCGCGCCTGGTAGCAATAACCATGGGGAGGTTTGGCAAGATCTGGTGGGCCTATTCGAAGGCCGGTGTGTGATGAGGCGGACCTACATCAATGCAAAGCCGGTGATGAAAATCGATGGCACGCAATCGGAAGGTATGGGCATCCATACCCGCATCATCACTCAGACCAGAATCAATCATGACACCTGGAAACACGAGCAAGTGTTGATCCTTCCCTCAGGCAAGGCGGAGACACGCTTTGTTGCCCGCCTGGAAAGGGTGAAGTGATCCGTTGAACGTTGGTTTTGTCCCCAGGCCCAGTTTTCTCACTCAAACCATTGGCAAGAATGACTAATCGGCTCTGTTGGCCCATTGAATACAAACGACTGCTTACTTTCAAACCATGAACCCTCGAACACTGATCTTACTCGCGATGTTGGTCTGCTCGGCGTCTGCCCTAGCGGCGGAGAGCGACGCGCCCCTATTGAATCCACAACTTAAGCATCATGCGTGGCAGTTGGGATCCTGGATGGCCAAAGGTGGCAATGGGAACCATTGGGTGATCAGTTTTGCGCCGGCACTGGATGGGAATGCGATTGTTCTGGATGGCAAGCAGATCGATCCTCATGGGGACACGGTCGGAAGTGTGCACGCGGTCCGGATTTACGATCCCGATCTGAAAGCGTTGGTCACTCATTTTAAGGGGGCCAACACCGAAGCGGCATGGAATAACGTCGGTACTATCAAGCCCGGCCTGACCAGTTTTCGAAGGACGACTGTTGATGAAGAGGGTCAGATTCAAACCTTTCTCACTGTGGACAAGGAGATCGACGCCGAAACCTATCACAATTTCGGAGTCACGGTGGATGCTGAGGGAAACGCAACCGCTCGTGATCCTTGGGAGCACCGAAGGGTGACTCGGATCGTAAGGGCGATCGACCACGTCCGCGAGAATGAGGAAGCCTATGTCTTAAACCTGGCCGCCGGTGCTTATCAGTTCCGGCCTGAGCAGTGGGCGGCGTCCGATCTGGAAATGACCATTCCTCTGCTATCCAATGCGATTCAATCGAATCCTAACAACGCCCGGTTACGCTCCGCTCGGGCAAAGATTCATCTGCTAAGACACGAGTGGGAGTTCGCGGCAAAGGATTATTTGAAGTTTTCTGAATTAGACGAAAAGGGATTTAATGACGGACACCATGCCAGTTTAACCTGGATGGACGGGGCAGCGGCCCAGGTACAGATTGGCGATATCTCGGCTTACCAGACTTTTGTGGCGCGAATGTTGAACCGTTTTGGAGGCTCCATGAACTTGATGACCGTGGAGCGGGTCGCGAAATCGGCCCTGTTCTTTGAGTCGACGAAGGTGGATTTAAAAAAGGCTGGTGATTTGGCGGATCTTTCTTTGAAGTTCGAATGGCCTCATGCCCGATTTGTAAAGGCCTTAGTTGAATACCGATCGGGGCGGTTGAAAAGCGCCGCGGGGTTTGTTGACGAATGTCTCGCTCGAGCACCCAAACAGCAACCTTTTCTTTCTATCCAAGCCAACCTCCTGGGAGCCTTGATCGCCAAAGCCCAGGGCAACGAAGAGAAACTTCAATCCCATCAGGTCAAGGCGGAGCGTCACATGAAGGACCGGGTTTATGGTTGGTTTCATAATAAGGTCATTGGCGAGGCCTTACTCAAGGAATTGAAGAGGGGTCTTTAGATAGAAGGCCATTAAGCTTGGGGAGACGTCCGATTTGGCGGTGATATCAGACTCCTCGACGAGGTCTCTCTGGAGTCGGACGGCTAACTTAGAAATTTAGAATGATGAATCATAAAACAAACTTAATTGGATGTACCCTGATCGCGTGCCTGCTGTTTGCAGGCGGACGGATGATGGGTGAAGAAACGCTGCGTATGCCCTCGAGTTGGAAGGAGTTGGTGGCGTTTCGAATGGCCAAGGGGGATCTAGGGGAGTGGAAGGGAACAGGTGTGACCACCGGGATCTGGGCGGGCATTCCGGCCGGCTTGGATTATGAAATATCCGAGAGCGTGGATTGGAACGCTGACCGGACGAAACTGTTGAATTCCCATCGGTTCAAGACCAGGGCTGGTGCGATTCTCAGCACGGGGGCGGGTTTCGTCACCTTTGATGCCCAGCGCGGCGGATTCTATGCCAGTGGATCGGGTTACGATAGCGGGCAATTGTACACGGGGTTCAGTCGCCTGGTCGGCTTGGGCAGGGATCGGGAGGTCTGGACTTACACCGAATCGATCGGGGGGCAGACCTACAACGTCCGCAGAACGACCCGATGGGTGTCCGATACTGAGAAAGTGGTGACGTCACAGCGGGAGGGAGGCGCCGCGACCGCCGACGTCGTACGATTGACGAAGGTGGTGAAGGGACAGGGTAAAGGTCAGGGCCAGGGAAAGATTGCCCCCTCCTCGCTAGAGGATTTCTACGAATTCTGTGACTTGTTGGAGGGACGTTGGATGCGCGATGTGATCCTGATTGCCGACTGGCCCGGGGTCGGATTGAAACGGGGGGAAACACTGACCGGCTATGATTCGTTCTCAAAATTACTGGACGGGGAGTTACTACAGTGGCGTTCGTCTGCTGGAGAAGCGGAATACACCGCCTTTTTCCACTGGGACAGCGCGTCCTCAACCATCCAGACCACGGCCTACAACGCCTCTGGCGCCATGCATCATCTGGTGTGGTGGAAGGAGGGAGACGGTCATTATACGTTTAAGTTGGATCGAGCCTTTGAGCGAGATGGCAGGCGATTGAAAGGGCAGGCAAGTTTTGTTTTCGAGGACGATGGCCGTGCCTTTCGATTCCTCGGGGAAGGCCTCAAGCTGGGGGGTGAAAAACTGGATCCCCTCCGTGACGTGTTCCGTAAGGTTTCCAAGTAAAGGCGTGTACCCTTCACCATGTTATGGAGGGAAAAAACGCCTGTAACTGAAGCGAAGATAAAGCCGAAAAGAAATGAACAAGAGATTAGTGAGTCTGTTTTTACTGGGATCCTTTTGCGTCACGGGATGGGCGCAGGATTGGTCCGCGATGCGGGGCGCCTGGAAGAGGGAAAACCGATACCGTTTTCAATGGGATGTCGATGACACCGATCTTTCGGCCGTCATCGGTCTGCAAGTGGATGCTGAAGGCACGGTCGAGAGCATGTGGGAGGCTTGGGTAGCGCCGCCCAATGAAAACGGATTCAGCCCCCGGATGTATGTGAGTTCCGGCGGGACGGTGGGCTATGCGGCCCAAACCTTCAAAGACGGGGAGATGCATCTTTTTTGGATGCCCCGGAACGGAGGAGGGGGTGGGGGGCATGTCTCGGCCAAGCTCTCCAAGGATGGGATGTCGACGGAACAGCGGGGAGGAATGTCGCTTGGTCCGAACGGTTTTTCGGAAAACACCGGGTTGAAAATAGGCCTGACCAAGTTGCCTAACAGCGATGTGAAGGGTTGGAAAACCCTTCGCGCGCTCCGCGAATCAGGGGTGATCAAGATGTCCGATCCGAATGAGACATCCCTTTTCGAACCCAGCCTGGAACCGCTTCTGGGGCGTTGGCAGTCGACTCGGCCCGACGGCAGCCTGGCGTTGGAGATTCGCTGGAGGCCCTCTTGCCAGGGAGCATTTTTAGTGGAGCGTTACGCTTTCTTTGACGAAGCCGGCAGGGTCACCGCTTCGGGACTCAACATTAGCGGGAAAGATCCGTTTTCCGATCAGGTCTTAATGTGGGGCAACAGTGATCAAGGCTTTCACCAAAAGGGGGGGTGGGATTTTAAAGGGGATAAGAGCTTCATCCAGCGCGAGGGCAACCACCGATTGGTTCGAAACCTCAAAGAGGATGGCACGATCCAGGCCCACTGGGAGCAGAGAGTGAACGGGGAATACCAGAAGGGCAAAGACTCCCAGTCTTATCGGTTGACCAAGGTTCCCTCCAGCGATGAGGCACTCTCTGTCATAGAGACTCACATTGACCGTTTTGTCACCGTGTTCAACCGAGGGGATTTACGCGAGCTAAAAAAGCTCTACGCGAAAGATATCGTCAAGGTCACGAGTCGATCCAGGAATCCGTTGATCGGGTGGGATGCGGTAAGGGCGGATTTTGAAGGACGCGCAGGGGCGGCGGATAAATTGAAGGCCAAGGTTTTACGTGCCTCATTTTTAACGCCTGAATACGTGATGGGATCAGGTGAGTTCATGTTCGTCGGGCCGGATGGTAAGACCAAGGCTGCTGGTAAGTGGGGTAATGTTTTCCGCATTGAGAACGGTCGTTGTCTGCTGGTGCAGGAAGCGGCGTTTCTGAACCGGATCGAGGGGGCTGCCTTTGATGCTTCCGGCTGGGAGCTCGGATCCGTTCAGGCGGACAGGCTGACAAAGTCCGAGCGTTCGGCTTACCGGAGTGCTGATCGCAGTATCGCGGACTACGTTGAAGGTTGGAAGCGGCGGGAGGTCGGGGCCTTGGTTGATGTGTTTCACCATGCCGCGATCCGTTCGGTTTCAGGCGTCGAGGGAGTTCGATGGAATCACGCTTCGATTGAGCGATCTTTCAAACAGGAGTTGGCTGGATCAATAGGTCAGCAGTCGTCTGAACTTGAGGCCGTGACACTGGGTGCGCGCCCCATTGGCGGAAGAATGGTGATGGCGTTTGGTCAATGGCAGGGCAAGTCCAAGGAGGGCGGCCGGGTGACCGAGGGGGGGCTCTGGGGCAATGTCCTGTTGCAAGACGGTGACCAGGTCAAAATCATACTCGAGTCCGCAGGTGTTTATCAGCCGTAATCGGTCGCTCAAATGGAGCTTTTCGAGCCGTTCGATCAACAATCACGACAGAATTTTAAAAATGAAACAAAGATAACAGAAAAAATGAAAACAAAGATAACAGATAGAATGAAGGGGGCGGCATGGCGTTTGGGCGGGATGCTTTTCCTCGTGATGCTGCCCTTGGCCGGGTTGTCGCAACAGGGGCAGGGTCGGTCTTTTGAGGTGCGGCTCAAGGAAGCGACGAAACCATGGGACTACGGCGTGATCGCCTACGTCGCGGTCGATCCGGCGAAGGAAGATCTTTACCTGGAGTTCGTCGAGGAATGGGCCGAGGAGATCGACAATCGGATTATCGAAAAAGGCTATGCCCTTCAATCGGGTTGGAACAAAACCGATTCGGATTCAGCAGTGTCTAACTATGTCTATTGGATGGTCTCCCGGGAAGTGGAGGCCATGTTGCCTGGTAATCCTCTGGGAAGTGCCACGATGAATGAGGTTTGGCGTGAGATCGCAAAAGAGGAGGGTGAAGCGAAGGCGGAAGCGATAAAGACCCGTCTCGAACAGAAATTCGAAGCCTCTGCCAAGATGATCGGCACGCAGACCGTCGCCCTGATTGATTGGACCTATGCCACCGACTGGGAAGCTGTTGATTTTGACAAGGTCCGAATAGAGTTCGGCCAGATGGTTCCTCGCGAGGGTAAAGAGCAGGCGTATGTGGCTTTGGAACGGGATTATTTTTCAAAGCTCTGGCAGTCCCACTTAGGTTTTGACTTCTCATTCACAGGGTGGAGCATGATGAAGGAAATCGCGAGCACTGGCGTGACCCCGGAGGCCCCTTACATCACCATCCGAACCTACCGTAGTGACAAACCTTCCCCGACCGCAGCCCAGTGGGAAGCATTCAGGAAAACCAGCCTCAAACTGCCGGAAGGGACGAACATGGGGGCTTTGAGAGAATTCACGAATACCACCTATCGGGGCGTCCATACCTCTGACGCAACCCGGTCGCCTGAGGCAAAGGCTTGGTCGGACTTGGTCGGCACTTGGACGGCTCGAAATCCCAATGGCGGATGGCGGACGAAGACGATCAGTCCCTTCATTGAACAGATCCAGTACTTTGGCCCTGATGGCAAGATGGGTGGTGAGCAGCGTAAACCGATGTCGATCCGTCACATCAAGGGACTCAATTACTTTAGTGCTCACATGTCGGGAGGTAACTACACCAGCATTTTCGATGTGCATGACGGCAAATGGTATGAGCAATCCAGATCGATCTTTGAGGAGGCCAGTGGTCAGCCGGACCGCTTCTTTATTTACAGCAAATCGGACCAACCCGAGCCGATTGACCGATCCGCATTCACAAGAAGTGGACCCGAAATCGAACAGGTTAAGGCAACCGTTCAGGCCTATGCAGCGGGTGACATTGACGCCTATCTAAGCCATTTCACCGAGAATGCCACCGCCGGCCACAACAGTTGGTCGAGAGAAGGGAGTGTGCCGGTCTCGACCATCGCCGCCGTTCATCGGGATCATCACCGTCAGCTGGCTGGGAAGATCGAGATCACCAAGTCAATCTATGAACTGGTTACCCTCAAGGGAGGTGGAAAACATGCTCACGCCTGGTTGAACTTCAAACACACCTACAAGACCGGCGAGATCGTCGAAGTGCCCGTCTTTGTGGCGTTTGGGATCAATCGGCAGAACAAGATCACATACGAGTGGGCCTTCTATGACAGCGCTCTCCTGCCCAAGGCCTCGCCCTATAAAGAGTAGGAACCTCATTGGGCGAGTCCTGCGAATCGCGGCAAAAAGGCATAAATCGAACCACCATGACAATTCCCAATAGACTGAAAAAATCCCTCCGAGCGATCGTCGTCGTCGGTTGTCCTCAAGGGGCTATGGTCACGCACGCGTCCATGCCCGAGGCCGTTAAAGCGAGTCTAAACCGGATGGTGGGGCAATGGGTGCTGAGCACCGAACTCGGCGACCGTACTGTTACCGAAAGCATTACCTTTGAGTCGTCAATTCTCTCCTGAACTTGTCGTGGAAACTTTCGACATACCCGTTCTACCATGGGCTACCAGGATCAATGTAGAGCGTTTTGATACCCTGTTCCTTGAGCCACTCTCCCAATGAACGACCGATAAACTCTGGACCATTGTCCGATCGGATGAAGTCAGGTGCTCCATATTTGTCGATCATTTTTTCCATCAGTGCTTGAACCGTCTTGGAACCTATATGTCTGGCCACATGGAGACAATGGGCCTGGCGCGTGTATTCATCGACAACACTCAAAATCCGGCAACTGCCTCCTTTGAGTGTCCAGTCATGGATAAAATCCCAAGTCCTTACATGCCCGGGATAGGATGCCTTCTGCGGGTGCCGTCCAGTGGATTGCCCCAATCGCCGCTGCTTTTTCTTTGGAGGTGGAACCAGGAGCCCTTCTTGCCGACGAACCTGTCTGACTCGATCATTACTGACTCTATGGTTCTCATTACGCACTAACCTCCCAATCTTATCTGCTCCCCATTCCGGGTATTCATGACTAAGCCTGACAATGGCCTGTTCCACAGCAAAGCGGTATGGTGACGGAAACTTGGCTTCGTATCGGAACGTGGACCTATTGATTTCAAAGAAACGGCAAGCTTGCCGTTGAGAGCAACCTTCCTCTTTCTTGGCCTGTCTGGCAAGATCGCGGCGATGAGCGGGGCTCAAAGCTTTTTTTCAATGGTCTCCTTGAGAACTTTGATTCCAAGCATGGCCTCGGCATACATTTTCTTGAGCTCGGCATTTTCCTTTTCCAGGGCGTTCAACCGCTTGGCATCGGCTTCACTCATGAGGCCGTATTTTTTGCGCCACCGATGGAGAGTTGCTATGGATATTTGCTTCTGCCTACGGAACGCCTCCTGGTTCAGATCGCTCCTATCGGCCTCCCGCAACAAGCGGATAATTTCTTCTGGTTTGTGTCTTTTTTGCTTCATTGTGAGTTGTTTTGTTTATTCAAAACTTCTCACTCGCTTTGGGCCAGTTTTTCAGGCGGCGGCCATCGCCTTTGACTGAGTTTTTTCAAGTTGGGCTCAATCATTTGTCGTCGATGTCCAAACCCAACTGCACGCACTTTTTTTGCAGCCACTCCACCTCCATGGTCAACTGGCCAACCTTGGCCTGTAGGGCATTTCGCACCGGAGTAAAGTCCTTGTCCTTCTTCTTTTTCGTATCTTTCTCGAAGGCGGAATCCATGTTGTCCATCAGATGCTTCTTCCATTCACTTACCTGGACCGGATGGATCTAATATTACGCCGCAATCTCTGATGCCGTCTTGATACCCTTAATGGCCTCCATGGCCACTCTTGCCTTAAATTTGGAGCTATGGCGCCGCCTGTTCTGTTTGCTCATTCTGATTTTGTCCTTTGACTTGCGTCATCCTACAAAACCCAAGCTCTTTATCAAAAATTTAGCTTAACTCCTGGCCCAGTTTTCCGGGTCCGCCACAATAGGCAATGGAGGGGCCATTGCATCGTGTAAATATGATGGAACCTGGCATGTCTCGTGTCGATCACAAAGAGGAAGTTTGTGCAATGGATCGATGGTCTACTTGGAGCCTTTTGGGGCTGACTGCGCAGCGATGCGTTTGTGTTCGGTCGATGGCAGTTGGTTGACGCGTCCTTGGGCATCGATCTGGATTCGGATGAAAGTGTAGTTCTCATCGTCGCGTCGAATGTCCAT
>Ga0129340_1322852_pt1 | contig 10347 bp, 18 predicted proteins | sample CPBNA1_8_FD_109911 | JGI IMG/M metagenome (GOLD analysis project Ga0129340, IMG submission 109911) | Freshwater to marine salinity gradient microbial communities from Chesapeake Bay, USA - CPBay_Sum_15_0.8_RNA1 (Metagenome Metatranscriptome) | ecosystem: Environmental > Aquatic > Marine >...
AAGTAGAGAAGATGAAGGAGGGAATTGAGCAGTTCATCAAGGATTGCCAGAGATTGCCTCGCGACGCCAAACAGTTCCCCGCCTACACCGATCTCAAGAAAGAGATTGACGACATGGAAGAGCTTTTGCCTTTGGTTGAGATGCTCGCCGACAGGTCAATTAAAGAACGCCATTGGGAGGAGCTCATTGAGTTGACCAAGAAGGACATTCCTTACACCTCTGAAACTTTCCTGTTGAAGGATTTGCTCGCTGCTGATCTACTCGCCGTCAAAGAAGACATCGAGGATATTGCTGATTCGGCCAACAAGCAAATGAAGATTGAGAAGCAATTGAGAGAGGAAATTGATGCCTATTGGGATGAGGCAGAACTCGAAATCAAACCCTATCAAGCTTACGATTACCCTTGCACCATTGGTGGAACTGTGGCCGAACATTAGGAGAAGCTTGAAGAGCACCAGATGATGCTTATGCAGATGGCTGCCATGAGATAGGTCACGCCCTTCAGAGTTGAAGTGCAGAGCAAGATTGATCTGTTTGCCTCCGTGCTTGAAACTCTCGAAAAGTGGCTCAAGGTTATGTCCTACTGGATGTCGCTCGTTTCCGTGTTCATGGGCGGTGATATTGCCAAGGATATGCCTGTGGAGTCGAAGATTTTCAAGACCACCGACTCGCAGTGGAGAAAGATTATGGAGCGGGCTGCTGAGCAAAAGAACCTTATCGCTTGCTGCCAGAACGATCTCCTCGTGAACTCGCTCCCCAAGTTGCAAGAAGATCTCGAAATTTGCCAGAAGAGACTTGAAGGTTACCTCGAAACCAAGAGAGGACTCTTCCCCCGTTTCTACTTCTGCTCCAACGCCGATTTGCTCAAGATTCTGTCTATGGGATCTGATCCGCACCAAGTTCAGGACGATTTCGAGAAGTTGTTCGATGCTATTAACCGCGTCACCTTTGACAAGACCGACCGCAGAAAGATCATGTCGATCCATTAGGAGTTCGGTGGATCTCACGAAGACGTCGATCTTGAGGACCCCGTTAAGTGCGGTCTCGAAATCGAGCAATGGCTCTGCCAACTCGAAGCTGAAATGTAGAAGTCTATGCGCGCCATTTGCCAAGCCGGAGCCACTGAGTGCTTCTCACAGCCCCTCCTTGCTTTCATTGCCAAGTACCAATCCTAGGTCGCTCTGCTCGGAATCCAGCTCATTTGGACCCAGAAGGTCACTGAGTGCCTCGAGCGTCAAAAGGACCGTAACCAGGCCTTTGGAGCTAAAGGAAAAGAAATTTAGGCAATTATGAACGACTTGACCCAACTTTGTCGTGGTGATTTGCCCAACATGCTCCAGAGAACCAAAGTTGAGACCCTTGTCACGATCCATGTGTACTAGAAGGAGCTCTTCACGCGTATCCAGGGAGCCGCCACAGCCGGCAGAATTAAGGAAATTACTGATTTCGACTGGACCAGAAACACTCGTGTCTACTGGAAAGCCGAACAGGGACAGGAAGGTCAAATTGTGATCTCTATCACTGATGTGGACTTCACCTATCAGTACGAGTTCCTCGGAGCCAAGGAGCGTCTCTGTATTACCCTCTTGACTGAGCGTTGCTACACGGCTCTTGCTCAGGCTTTGGGTATGAAATATGGAGGTTCGCCTGCTGGACCTGCCGGTACTGGCAAAACTGAAACTGTCAAAGATTTGGGACGTACTTTGGGTATTTTCGTCGTCGTTACGAACTGCTCTGGCGAGCACAGATTCAGAGACATGGCCAAGATTTTCAAAGGTCTGTGCCAGTCGGGCCTCTGGGGTTGCTTCGATGAATTCAACCGTATTTCGCTCGCTACGCTGTCCGTCGTGGCCGCTCAGGTCGAGTCAATCACTATGGCCAAGAAGTAGGGTCTGAAGACTTTCATCTTCCCCACGGACCCCGACAAACCAATCCGTTTGATCCACGCCTGCGCCTACTTCATCACAATGAACCCCGGTTATGCCGGTCGTCAGGAGCTTCCCGAAAATCTTAAGGTGCTTTTCAGAGGTGTCACGATGATGGTGCCCAACAGAAAGGACATTATGAAGGTCAAGCTGGCCTCCGTTGGATACCAACAGTTCGACGGTCTCGATCGCAAGTTCAACATTTTGTACAGACTTTGCGAACAGCAGCTGTCCAAACAACGTCATTACGATTTCGGTCTCAGAAATATTCTTTCTGTGCTGCGTTTCGCAGGTACCGTCCTTCGTGAAGACTCGAAGAAAGCAAAGCAAAACTCGGAAGAATACTTGCTCGCTTCAACGCTTACCACTATGAACATGTCCAAGTTCGTCATGCAAGATAAGTCGCTCTTCACTGAGCTCATCGGTGATATTTTCCCCAATGTTGCCTCTTCAATTAAGCGTACTCCCAACGAAGCTGTCGAAGCTCAAATTCACCTCAAACTTGAGGAGAAGAATCTCTAGAAGAAGGACGACTTCCTTTTGAAGATCATTCAGCTTTACGAAACGTCGACTGTGCGTCACGGATTCATGGTTGTCGGAACTGCCGGTTGCGGTAAGACCACCATCTACAACGTGCTTACTGAGGCTCTCTCCAACGTCGAGGGCAACAACAAGTACTACATCTGGAAAATGAACCCCAAAGCCATCACTGGTACTGAAATGTACGGTGTGATGAACGCTGTCGGCGAGTGGGAACCCGGTGTATTCTCCGAAATTTGGAAAGCGAGAAACGCCAAATCAAACAAGTTCAACAATTGGATTAATTGTGATGGACCTGTCTACGCCATTTGGATTGAGAATTTGAACACTGTCCTTGATGATAACAAGATTTTGACTCTCGCCAACTCGGAGCGTATCCCCATGAGTGACACCACCAAGATGACTTTCGAGGTTGAGAATCTCAGAAATGCCTCCCCTGCTACTGTCTCTCGTAACGGTATCGTTTTCGTGTCCGACACTGATCTCTACTGGGAGGCCCTCATTCACACTTGGGTCGCCGATAGAGTTGACAAGTCTGAGGCTTCGCAGCCGTGCAACCCTGAAGAGGGCAAGTGGGTCAACGCTTTGATCACCAAGTACTTCAAACATAAGAGTTTCGACAATTAGGCTGGCTCGAATGATCCCACCCAAAAGTCCGTTTTCAACTTCATCCGCAAGAATTTCCAATACGTGATGGAAACCCCCGAAGTTGTTCGCATCTTCCAAATGCTCAACTTGCTCACTTCCATGCTCAGCGAGTACACTGAGAAGCGCTAGGAGCAAATCGATCTTGACCTCTTCGAAAAATGCTGGACTTTCTGCTTTGCCTGGTCTATGGGCGGTCTCATGGAAAATGAAGACCGTATGAAATTCCACAAGGAAGTTCTTGAGCGCGTAAACGGCAACTTGCCCTCCATTTCTGCTCAGAGACAGAACTTCGACAAGGAGACTGTCTTTGACTACTACATTAACCCTGACACGCGCCAGTGGGAAAACTGGAAGCCTTCCGAGTGGACTGCCCCCAAGAGACTCGTTTTCTCGCAACTGCTCATTCCTACTCCCGACTCGTAGCGAGCCGAATACATCATTGACAAGATTGCTGCCTTGAAGGAAGTACGCTCTGAAAAGAGAAAGGAACCTGCTATGCTTAACACTTTGTTGGTTGGAGGTCCCGGTACCGCCAAAACTTCGATCATCATCATGAACTCGCAACGTTTGGACGAATCCAAGATGGCCTTCAAGAGAATCAATTTCTCCTACTACACGCAACCCATCAATTTCTAGGAATCCATCGACTCTGAGGTTGAGAAGAAGAACGCGAAGAATTATCGCCCCTTCAACAACAAGAACCTGAACGTTTTCTTGGATGACATCTCAATGCCCGAGGTTAACACTTGGGGCGATCAGATTACCCTCGAAATCACCCGTCAGCTTATGGACCAGCGCGGTTACTACACTCTCGAGAAGGACGAACGTGGTCAGTTCAAGACTATCTCCGGCCTCAGATTCTTGGCTGCCATGAACCATCCCGGCGGCGGTAGAAATGACATCCCCAACCGTCTGAAGAGATTGTTCTTCTCCCTGAACACGCCTCCTCCATCCAACAAGGCTGTCGAGAGTATCTATGGACGCATTTTGACGGAATTGCTTCCCAAGAAGAAATACTCGGAAGAAATCGTGTCCATGATCCCAATGTTGGTCGATGCTACTATCGCACTTTGGGAGGCAACCTCGAAGAGACTGCTTCCTACGCCCACCAAGTTCCATTACAATTTCACTATTCGTGAGTTGGCTCGCGTGTTCGGAGGAATCGCTCGCGTTGCGCAAGCTCACCAATACAAGGTTATTGCTAATCGTGAAAAGCTGAAGGATAAGCCTGATTCGCGCCTCTTTATGGTCGGTCTGTGGCGTCACGAAGCCCAACGTACCTTCGTTGACAAACTTATCACCGAATAAGACAAGAAGACCTTCGAAGATATGCTCGACAAGACTACCAAGGATAAGTTCAGAGAACCTCTTGGATTCGAAGACGAACAACTTTTGACTCAGTATCTCTTCGCTGACTTCATGAGAGACGACATCTATGACGATAACGAAGAACTTGTTGAGGAGGCTCCATATGTGTATGAAGCTTGCCCTTCGACTGAATACATTAAGAAGCGTGCAAATGAACGCCTCGCTCAGTACAATGAGAAATACCCCAACAAGAAGATGGACTTGGTCATTTTCGACGACGCTCTCTACCATTTGTTGAGATTGACTCGTGTCATTAACAGCCCCAGTGGACACGCCATGCTCGTCGGTGTGGGTGGTTCCGGAAAGCAGTCCCTGACTCGTCTTGCCGCCTCCATCGCAAAGCACTTCCAATTCTAGATCACCCTTTCCAAGACCTACAATCAGACTAACTTCTTCGATGATGTGCGATCTTTGTTCGAAACTGCTGGTCCCGGCGGTCAAAACGTCACCTTCCTTATGACCGACTCTGAAATCAAGAAAGAGTCGTTCCTTGAAGCTATCAACTCTTTGTTGTCAACAGGTGAAATTCCCGGTCTTTTGGGTAAGGACGACAAAGAACTGATGCCAATGTAGTGCAAGAATGAGTTCATGAAGGCTGGTTTGGGCTAGAAGGGTGAAGACCCCAACCCTGCCATCTTGTGGAACTACTTCGTTTCGTGCATCAAGGACAGACTTCACTTGGTGCTTGCCTTCTCGCCCGTTTCCCAGAAATTCAGAGAGCGTGCTCAGAAGTTCCCCTCACTCTTCTCCACGTGCTCCATTGATTGGTTCCTCCCCTGGCCCGAGGAAGCTCTCATTTCTGTGTCGACCAAGTTCCTCTCCAAGGTCGAGATCGATTGCAAACCGAACATCAAGCTCGAACTTATGAACCATATGGGAATAGTCCACAAATTGGTTGACGGAATGTGCCAAGTGTACTTCCAACAGATGCGTAGATATGTCTACGTGACGCCCAAATCCTATCTCTCTTTCATTTCTGCGTACCAAGAACTTTACAACAAGAAGTACAGCGCCATTGACTTGGAAGAGCAGAACATTACCAAGGGTCTCGACAAGCTAGATGAGGCCACCTCTGACGTCGACAAACTCAAGGTTGTGCTCGAGGATGAGAACGTCAAACTTGAGGCAGCTACCGAAAGCACCAACAAACTTTTGAAGGAGCTCGAGGTTGAGAACAAGAACGCCGATGTGAAAGCACAAGAAGTCAACGGTGTTACCATCGCTTGTCAAGAGCAGGCCGATTAAATTGAGGTCGAAAGAGCGGAAGCTAACAGAGATCTCGAAGTGGCCCTTCCTTATCTAAAGAAGGCCGAAGGTGCTGTCGGATCCATTAAACAGGCCGATATTACCGAGCTGAAACAAATTAGACAAGCCAAGGACATTGTCAGAATCATTTTCGACACGGTCAACATTCTGTTCATGCGTGAATTGGTGCCCGTATCCCCTAGACAGGTCGAACTTGCCAGAGCCCAACATCAGTTCATCTCTGACTCGTACGACGAGTATGGTTCCAAGAATCTGACTGGTCCCCTCCTTTAGAACTTGCTGACTTTCTCGCAAAACGAGAAGGATTTGATCAACGAAGAGACCATTGAGTTGCTCGAGCCCTATCTCACCCTCAAATCTGAGGAGGGTAAACTCCTTTTCGACCCCGAAATTGCTAAGACCACCTCAGCTGCGCTTTGGGGTCTTTGCACTTGGGCTGCCGCTATGAGCGACTATCACAAACAGTCCAAGATTGTGAAGCCCAAGCTTATCCTTTTGAACCAGAAGACCATTTCACTTCAGGAGGCCCGCGCCAAATTGCAAGCAGCCCAGGAAGAGCTCAACGCTGTCAACGAACTGAAGGCTGAACTCAAGGCCAAGTTCGACACTGAGGTTGCTAAGAAGCAAAAGCTGGCCGATTAGGCAGCTAAGACGCGCAAGAAGATGGACCAAGCCAATCGTTTGATTGGATCTCTCCAGGAGAACAAGGTTCGTTGGATTGAGAACCGCAAGCAATTTGTGCAAACAAAGACCCAATTGGTTGGTGATGTGGCGAAAGCGTGCGCTTTCGTATCCTATTGCGGTCCCTTCAACTACGAGTTCAGAATGCAGCTGACCATTGAGAAATTCCAGAAAGATTTGGAGGCGCGTGGCATTCCCTGCACCGACAACCTTCTCCTCACCGAATTCCTGGTCGACCCCGCCACGGTTGGCCAATGGAATTTAGAAGGTCTCCCCTCGGATGAACTTTCGACCCAGAACGGTATTATGGTTACCCGTTCAACGCGTTATCCCCTCATGATCGATCCTCAGGGCCAGGCCGTCTCCTGGATCAAGAAGAGAGAGGACGAGCTCGTGAAGCGTGACTTCATCTTCACACTCAAGACTAAGGACTTGAAAGACAAGCTGAAGATTCCGCTCCAAGATGGATCTCCATGCATGATTGAGAACATTGAGAACGAAATTGACCCCATGTTCGACCCTATTCTCGAGAAGCAATACATCTAGAAGGGCCGCAACAAGATTATGTTCGTTGCTGACACTGAGATGGACTTCGATGACAAATTCCGTTTGTTCCTCACGTCGCGTCTCGCCAACCCTCACTTCTCCCCCGAACTTGCTGCCAAGACTACCATTATTGATTTCACTGTCACTCAGTCGGGTCTCGAGTCACAGCTCCTCGGTCGCTTGATCGGTAAAGAGCAGAAATCGCTCGAAGATCAGCTCACTCAGCTCCAGGAAGATGTCACCATGAACATGAAGACTTTGGCTCAGTATGAGGCATCTCTTCTTTCGAGACTTGCTGGTGCTTCGGGTAACTTGCTTGATGACACGGAACTGATTGATGTGCTTGCCGAGATTAAGGCCAAAGCCAAGGAAGTCAAAGAAAAGTTGGATGAGTCGGCGGAGAAGAAGATCGAGATTAACGAGAAGAGAGAACAGTTCAGACCTGTGGCTGCCAGAGGTGCTGTCCTCTACTTCTGCATCGTTGAGATGTCCCTCGTTAACTGGATGTACAACACTTCGCTGCAACAGTTCCTCGATCTGTTCGATTATGGTATTGATGCCTCGCCCAAGTCCCAACTTGTCAAAGATCGTGTCGCAAACATCATCGAATGGATGACTCGCAAGGTCTACAGATACATTAATCGTGGTCTGTTCGAAGCTGATAAGACTATGTTCAAATTGTTGATGTGCCTGAAGATTTTGATCAAGGCTGAGAAGCTGGCTGTGGCTGATGTGAACCTGATGTTGAAGGCTGGCTCGGGTATTGACGACCGTAACAAGAAGATTGGCTGGATGAACGACAAGGTGTACCTGAATGTGCTCGCTTTGTCCAAACACAAATTCAATGGCGACTTCAAGGCCACCTTCGGAGATATCATTGAGAAGATTCAGAAGTATGGAGACGCGTGGAAGAAATTCCTTGACGAAAACTCGCCCGAACAGTGCGACATCCCCGACTATCAAGAGAAGATCCTCAATGAGCCCATTGGTGATTTCCTCCAGCTTTGCCTCATCAGATGCGTTCGTGAAGATCGTGCTGTCCTTGCCTCCTAGAACTTCGTCAGAAGTGTCCTTGGAGATGAGTACATGGCTCCTGTCACCGATTCGATTGCCGAGATTTGGGAAGAATCTACGCCCCACAAGCCTGTCCTGTTCTTGCTTGCCCCCGGTTCCGACCCAACCTCCACAATCGATGAGTTGGCTCGCAAAAAGAAGATCTCGACTTTCAAGGTTTCTATGGGAGAAGAGATGGACATGCCTGCTCGTTCCAACATCAAGAACGGCTTCAGAGACGGTTTCTGGGTCATTCTTAACAATTGCCATCTTACCCTCGAATTTATGGCTGAGATGGAAGAAATCCTCAAGCCCAAGGCCGGCCAGGAGGTCCACGAGAATTTCCGTCTCTGGATCACTTGCGAGCCCAACAAAGATTTCCCTCTCGGTCTGCTCCAGATGGCCATTAAGGTCACCACTGAACCTCCAAAGGGTATCTAGGCTGGTATTGCCAGAACTTACTCCACCATGATCAACCAGGACTTCTTGGAAAGAGTCGAGCCCTATGAAAAGTGGAGAAACATTGTCTTTGCGCTCTGCTTCATGCACTCGATTGTTTACGAGCGCAGAAAGTTCGGACCTCTCGGATTCTGCATCCCCTACGAATTTAACGCCTCCGATCTCGAAGCCTCCCTCACTTTCATTGAGAATCACATGACGCAATCTTCGAACTCGAGCATGCAAATCTCGTGGACTGCCATCAGGTACATGGTCTGCGAGGTGCAGTACGGTGGTCGTATCACTGATGATCTCGATCGTGAGATGTTTGCCACCTACGGCGCAATCTGGCTCACTGAGAAGGTCTTCAGCGATCAGACGTTCCACTTTAACCCTGCCTCCGAATACGACTACCACATCCCTGACTGCCCCGAATTCAGCAAATATGCCGAGTTCATCAAAGATTTGCCCCCCAGAGACTCACCGTCCATCTTCGGTCTGAACAACACGGCCGATCTTACTTTCCGCCTCCAAGAATCGCAGAAGATGCTTGACACGCTCATTGATACTATGCCCAAACAAAGTGGTGGCTCGGGTGGCAAGACCAAAGAAGAGGAAGTTAAGGAGAAGCTCGAGTCGGAGCTCATTAAGGCCCTCCCCGAAAACTTCGTCGAACTTGACTACAAGGAGAAATTGTCGGGCATGCCTACGCCCAAGGGTCTCGACCCCAACAAAAACGTGCCCCTTAACGTCTTCTTGCGACAAGAGATCGAGCAGTTCTAATCTGTGTTGAACATTGTGCGCAAGACGATGCATGATATGGTTTTGGCCATTGATGGTACCATTATTATGACTCCCATGTTGGTGGAGTCAATTGCACAAGTCTTCGATTTCCGTGTGCCCAAGAATTGGCTCACTGATCCTTCTGGCGCGGAGATTTCATGGCTCACTCCCACACTTGGTGGTTGGATTAAGGGTCTCGTCGACAGACACTTCCAATTGCACAGTTGGTTGAATAGAGGACAGCGCCCCGCTTCCTTCTGGCTGACCGGCTTCTACAATCCTTAGGGCTTCTTGACTGCTGCCATGCAGGAGGTGACCCGTTAGAACTCGGACAAGAAGTGGTCGCTCGATTAGGTCGAGCCGAAGACTGAAGCACAAAAGGACACCATTTAGGGAGATGACGGTCGCATTGACAAAGCAATCACGCCACCTTCCGAAGGTGTCTTCATCCATGGACTCTATCTTGAGGGTGCTTCCTGGAACAAGGGACGCTATCTTGAAGATTCAGTCGGAAAAGACCTCTACTTCGCCTTCCCTATTATCCACGTGACAGCTGTTTCGACGAACAAGGACGAAGGAGCGAACAACCGCGCCCCCGTGAACAGCAAAGAAAAGGACTTCGAGGCTTAGAAGAAGACATACTATCATTGCCCCGTGTACAAGTACCCGAAGAGGAATGACAAGTATTTGATTACGCGAGTATACCTCAAGCCCGATGCCACCAACGAGAAGAACAACAATCAGAAGTAGGACAAACAGAACGACGTTATTAGACACGCCTACTAGAATTGGACCCTCAAGGGTGTCGCTCTCCTCTGCACCAAGGAGTGAGTGTCTAAAAAACGACTCACTTTTTTGGTAAACTATGCTTGTAAGGGTGATGAGTGCCACTTTTGCTCGTTCGAATTCTAAAACAAAAATTGGATGAAAATGGAAAGTCTGCTCCAAATGGTTTAAAGAGATTTGGCTGCCACGAAAAGTGGCAAGTTGAAACTTCATTTGTGAAAGATGGCCCAAAATGTCCAATTTCTGCATGAAAACAATCAAAAGAGACTTCTTTGATCCCAAAATGCAACCTATCTGTTTATAAACTTTTTCC
>Ga0129340_1045586_pt1 | contig 10244 bp, 10 predicted proteins | sample CPBNA1_8_FD_109911 | JGI IMG/M metagenome (GOLD analysis project Ga0129340, IMG submission 109911) | Freshwater to marine salinity gradient microbial communities from Chesapeake Bay, USA - CPBay_Sum_15_0.8_RNA1 (Metagenome Metatranscriptome) | ecosystem: Environmental > Aquatic > Marine >...
CGTTTCTTCTCGGACTTGTCCGACCATAATACACCGCCGCACTCATAGTTGCAATAGAGATACCCTTCTCTCGACAGAAGGATTTAAACCCTCCAATAACTATATGCTCCACACCAGCGGGATCGGTAAAGATAAAGGTCTTTGCATTTGGGTTCTTATGCCCACTATTGCCTCCCTTAGGACGGCAAGACTTTCTCTCTTCCTCCGTTAGTCTTACGCCATACCGAGGATTATTCTTTCCTGCCGACGCCGCTTGTATTAATCTCTTGCTTTCCTCGGTATGTTTCCTACCTCGAAAACCATTTCTAAAACAACCACTAAAATCGACTTCGTTATCCTGCTCGTCTATATCTAACACGAGAGGTTCTAAATCAAAGACGGCATTTAAGTTGCTAAAATCTACTAGCATATTCAGTTATTGCAGGGGGTATATTATATAGTATAGCAAAAAATGGGTCTTATGTCAACGTTACACCCCTGCAATGTTGACTGCCCATTATAGCACACTTATTTGATTTTGTCTAGGGGCATTAGAGTTTAAACCCGCTGAACGTATCCTTCTTCACATCCTGTTTGATACCACCAACTATGTAACTCTCGTTCTCTGTCTCTTGTGGAGCAACTTGTAGTCCCTTTGAGGAGATCCAATGTTGCGTCCAGGGAAGAGGATTATTCTTCGCGGAAACATCATACACAGGTTTCATACCAATCGCTTTAAGTCTACGATTTGCAAGCCATTCAACATATTGGTTGAGCAACTTATCATTCAGACCAATCATACTACCGTCTCTGAAAAGATAATGTGCCCATTTCTTTACTTCGTTTACTGCACGATCAAACATCGCATAAGTCCACTCTTCCTCCTCCTTGGCAATCTTTGCCATCTCGGGATCATCACCTTGTTTCCACTTGTTCATAATGTTTTGTGTTATTGCCAGGTGCTGGTTCTCGTCTCTTGCAATAAGGGAGATGATCTTAGCCGACCCCTCCATAAGTTTAAGTTCACCAAATGCAAAAGAACAAGCAAAACTGACATAAAAGCGAATGCCTTCAAGGATATTGACATTTGCAACTGCTCTATAAAGTTTACGCTTCAGTTCATAACGCTGCTCTCTAAAGTTTCCTGCACCCTCTTGTGCATGAACCCAATCACTACTATTTCCATAATGTTGAGCAGAAGAAATGAAGTCGTCGTATGATTCTGTTACACTACGTGCGCGTTCCAGAATCCTTTCGTCCGAAATAATCTTATCCAAAACTTCAGTCGGATCAGAATATACGTTCTTGATGATATGAGTATATGAACGACTATGGATCATCTCCATAAATCCCCATACTTGCATACATGCCTCAAGTTCAGGAAGAGAACAATACGGCATAAATGCCATACTAGGTCCTCTACCCTGGACAGAATCAAGCATGATCTGATACTTCAGGTTTGAAGTATATATGTGCTTTTGCTCTGGGCGAAGTGTTTGATAGTCTCCTCGATCTTTTTGTAAGGAGACCTCCTCAGGTCTCCAAAAGTATCCTAATTGTTGAGTTGTAAGTTTTTCAAAAACCGGATATTTAAAAGAATCATATCTTTGAATACCTAAGGGTTTACCAAGAAACATTGGTTGTTTTTTGTGATCATGAACCTCCGTGTTGAAAACTGTCATTCCTTTGACATCACTATTAACATTATCATTCATTGAAATTTTAAACTGCACAGGATTCACACTCTCCCTCCTCTACTTGTGATAGTTCTTCGATTAAATCTTCAATTTTATTCTTTGGTTCGACTACCTCATCCGTTTTAATATCATATGTATTTTGATAATAGGATGTCTTCCACCCATACTTGTATGTAGTCAAAAAGTCATTTGCCATGATTGAAACTGGAACCTCATTGTCGGCATAGTTCTCTGGATTGTAACTCCAATTTCCACTAATTGCTTGGTCAAAAAACTTTTGAAGGACCGAAACAACTTTGATGTATCCATCATTACTCTTCATGTCCCAGAGAAGCGTGTAATTGTTTTTAAGAGTCGTGTATGAAGGAACAACTTGTTTGAGTGGACCTTTCTTTGACTTCTTAATGGACAGGTAGTCTCTAGGTGGTTCGATTCCGTTTGTTGCGTTTGACACAACGGAACTGCTCTCCGAAGGCATCTGTGCGGACAATGTGCTGTGTCGGAGTCCGTGTTCCAAAATGGACTGTCTAAGATTCTCCCAATCATGCTCATACTGAATACTGGTAATCTCGTCAACGTCCTTCTTATATGTATCGATTGGAAGAATCCCATCAGAATACTTAGTGCGTCCAAAGTATTCACAATGTCCCTTCTCTTTTGCAAGAGTATTTGATGCCTTCAGAAGATAGAATTGGAATGATTCAGAGAGTCCGTGAACAGCATCCCACGCCTCCTGAGAGTCGTATTTGTATCCAAGTTTGGCAAGGTAGTGGGCAAGACCAATGAAACCAATTCCAAGCGATCTACGTGCCTTTGTAGCAATCTCTGCTGCTTTGATAGGATAGTTCTGATAATCAATCAATTCATCAAGAGCACGGACAGATAAGTCACAGAGATTTTCTAGTTCTTCATCAGACTTAATCTTACCAACGTTAATAGCAGAAAGAATACAAAGTGCAATTTCACCAAACTCATCATCGATATGATTGAGAGGATATGTTGGAAGAGTAATTTCCTGGCACAGATTACTCATCTCAATTTTATCTTTGAATGATGAGTGTGTATTGCAATGGTCAATATTCATAATATAGATACGACCAGTCTCTGCTCTCTCCTTTAGAAGGTCCAGAATAAGATCCTGAGCACCAACTGCCTTTTGAGGAATGTCTGGGTCACCCTCGTAAGCTCTGTATAGATCATCAAATCCAGGAGTACCAAAAGCAGAATACAATCCCGGAACATCGTGTGGCGAGAATAACGTGATGTGTTCATTGTTGATGAATCGTTCATAGAACAATTTGCTAAGTTGGATACTGTAGTCCAATTTACGAACACGATTATCTTCTGTTCCTTTATTATTCTTAAGAACAATAATGTCCTCTATTTCTTGGTGCCAGATTGGGAAGTGGACAGTCGCGCTTCCACCTCGAATGCCATTTTGAGTGCAGCATCGGACAGTTGCCTCAAACTTTTTGAGGAATGGTACAACACCTGTGTGTTGAACTTCTCCGCCTCGGATTTTACTGTTGATGCCACGGATTCTACTTGCGTTGATACCGATGCCCGCCCTTTGTGCAACATATCTGCCGATAGCCATATCACTAGTAAAGATACTATCGAGGGTGTCATCGACATCAATAAGCACACAGCTAGCAAATTGTCGAAGTGGAGTTCGCACTCCTGCCATGATAGGTGTGGGAATGTTGATTTTGTGCTTTGAGATTGCGTCGTAGTAGCGTCTGACATAATTGAGTCTCGTTTCCTTTGAATAGTCTTGGAAAATAGTAAGAGCAATCATCACGTACATAAACTGGGGAGTCTCATAGACCTTTCCACTTGAACGATCTTGAACGAGATACTTATCCGCAACCTGCCTTAAACCAGCATAAGTGAACAACATATCACGTTCATGATCAATCCAGTTATTTACCTTTCCAATCTCCTCCAATGAATACTTAGAGAAAATCTCTGCATCATAGACTTGCATTGTAACACATCTTTGAATGTGATCTTTGAGATGTGGGAACTCCCAGATCTTTCCAAAGAGTTGTTTACGAAGAGCAAATAACAGAAGACGTGCGGATACAAATTGGTAATTTGGATTCTCCAAAGAAATCAAATCACTTGCAGAACGAATCAGAATCTCCTGAATCTCATCAGTTGTGATTCCATCATAAAATTGAATGCCAGAATTGATCTCAACCTGAGAAGCAGAGACTCCTGAGAGTCCTTTACATGCTACGTCCACCATCAAATGCATCTTCTCAAGATCCAGAGATTCAATTCTACCGTCTCTCTTTTTTACTTTGATACCATTACTCATATCTTTTTCCAATAATTGAATTTAATTTTTGCCTGAAGACTACTGTATACATTTGATTCTACTACACTCTGAACATCCAGTCCAGACAGAACCATATCATTGATGTCCTTTTCCATGATTGATGTAGGCCAGATAACCACCTTGTATCCCTTGTCGATAACTTTTGATATACGATTTACAATCTCTTTATTTCTTGGTTCGTTATCATAGACATAAACAGGATTTTCAATATTCCATTCATTAACATCGACATCAGCACCACACATGGCAATTGAGTTATCAATGAAGGTACTATCGAATGGTCCTTCTGTAATGTAAACGTTAGATTCTTTATTGATATTATCTAGACCATAGATTTTCGGTTCATTTTCGTTAAGCATCACGGTTATGTATTTAGTGGGAGAGTAATCAATAGATCTTCCCTGAAATCCAATCAACCTTTTGTCTTTATACAGAGGAATGATAATCCTATCTTCATCATATTTCACATCATCAAATGTTTGCTTTATAGAGTTTGTAAATTCTTTAAACCTCTCAGCATAATAGAACTTGGTGGGATCAATATTTCTCCTCTCCAAATATTCTTTTGCTCTTCTGACTTCACTTGCTTTTGGTAGTGAACTCTTGATAGGATCTTTTACGAATCTTGGTTTTGATGACTCTACGATTTCGGAAATGACTGTTGGAGAATCTGCAGTAAAACCTTTTCCACTAAATCCCGCTTTAAATTTTTCTAATGTGTATTGCTTATACAACTCCACATCAACTTTCTTTATAAAGTTATTGAAGGACAGAGATGCTCCACAATTGTGACATTTAAAATTTGTATTATTCTTTACAACGTAAAAATATCCTCTTGCTTTGTTCTTATTCCTTTGGGAATCTCCACAAATTGGACAACGAAAGTTATATAGATTAGACTTTACTCTTTTAAATTTCTGTAGTCGAGACGATACTAGACCGATATATTTACTATCGACTTGATCCATTAAAAAGAGATGCCACTGGCGTTACTATAGCACCAGAACCGGAAGATATCAAGGGTTTTAAGACTTTTATAGCATTTGGATTTGTTGTAACTACAATCAATCCAAGTGTCGCGAGTGCAGTCCACATTTTTCGTTCAAGTGATTGTAGTCTTGAAGTGACGAGGTTGTGATCGCCGTCCATTTTATCACGGAGTTTGTCAATTTTATCAAATAATACAGCGTCCGAGTCTTCTTGTTTCGTGATTCTTTCTTCATGGACGGCAAGCATCCTACTAACATTATTATTTACCTCACTTAACTTTTCTATGGCAGTATCTATCTTCTCCACAACCACAGAAAAATCTGTTACTTTTTGTTCCAGTAGAGCAATTTTTACTTCGTTATTGTTTTCCATTTCCGAAATAAGGGTTAAAGTCCATCAATTTACGCATTGATTTTTTTTCTTCCCTTTTCTTTCTCTTCTTTGTAAGTTTATCCAGATATTTTCTGACGTATTTTCTTCTTCCATCAATTTTAACGGGGGGTTGATCTGGGGGAAGACCAGCAATTTGCCCCGAGGATGCTGCATTCGTTGGAACTTCTTCTGATACGGAAAACTCATGATACATCGCATTTCGAAATGCATCAATAATTTTATCGATTTTATCCTTTTCCATGATAGATTTTTTGAAGTTCCTTTAAACAATCAAGATCAACTTGTATATCATGAATATCCGTTTTAGGATATTCCGGCAATCTATTTAAAAATATTATAAACGATTTCAATGAAGACCAAAGTTCTGGTTCAATCTTATAAAAAAGCATTGGCGTTGCTGCCTCACCAAAAACATTGTATATCATAATAAAGTGATTCAAAAGAAGATGAGTCTTTAATTCACCAGTCTTTTTATATTTTTTAAGGTGTCGCTTAACGTACTTAAAGTGATTTAAGTCTTTATCAAAATCATCCTTCGATACAGCCTGTGGATTATCGTAGTTTTGAATTGCAAATAATAAAAAGTTTTTATCATTAAGTACGTTAAAATTCATTACATCAATCAATATTATTTTGAATCATCAAACATCTGTTGGATAATTGATGCTGCCATCGCCAGTTGAGATGCCGGACATCGCAACAAGAATCTCCTTCTTAACTCTCAGGTTACCATGAGTATCAACATAGGTGGTGACGCCGACCCAACCTTCACCATCTAAACGATATGAAGATGTGGTCGATCCATAAGCAGCAGTTCTTCCTTCACTAATACCATATACAAGACTATCTTCAGTTCCGTAAGATGCCTCACTATATTTTGAGTCAAATACACTTGACTTAGGAAGTTGTGATACAGTGAAATCTGTTGCAGCAATGGCAGCACCACTCAGACCCATGGTAGAAGCAATGGTGAGTGATTCTGAATTAGCAATACTTGCAATTACAGCATCGCCAAAATAAACTCCACCACGAATACCAAAACGAATTACATCACCCTCTGCACAACCACCGGCAATACCAAATGAGGTTCCTGTCCCCGTCACGACTCTCGTGGAATAATTAAGTCCAACTGTACCAGTTGACCCCACATTGTCGTCATTTCCCCAAAGTGCCATTTTTTTCTGTCCCTAATTTTATTGCTAAGAATATTTATAAAAATAGGAGACCTACAAATTTTTAAGTAATCAAACAGTTTCTCTAGATCTGATTGCTTTGGAGACAACTTCTAAGAGTTGATCATCCATATCAGTCTTAGTCAACTTAACCGCTTTAGAAAGAATAACAAGACAGATCTCAATGAGTTTCTCACCGAGTTCTTCATTTTCTGGAATCTTTGATACAGCATCGGAAATTACCTTTGATGCAAGTGGAAGTAGAAATGCTAACATGATAAACCTCAATATGGTTATATTTTATATATGATTTATTCAATCAAATCTTGAAGTTAGTTGTTCTTTTGCTCTTTTAGCAGCAGCACGTCTTATGTCAACTTTATCAGCAGGCGACTTAGGTCCACCTAATTCACCAGCAGCAGGTGGTTTTTTACCTTTTACCTTTTCTTTTTGTCCTTCTGGACGACCTTGCATACTACGCAAGGTTTTACTTACATTTTGGAATGCCTTGTTATTCTTCATGCTTCCGCCTGTAACTCTTTCCTTACCACTCTTAAAACTTTTACCAGTTTCTTGTGCGTAACGAGTTGCTTCATCAACTTCCTTTTTATCTGGAAGACCTTTATGCTTGGTGGATGCAAAATCTTTAGCATCCTTATTCTTCATTGAGGATACTGCTTTTGCAACCTCTGATGAAGGTGCAGACATATCACCCTTCTTAACAGCATGAACCATACCCATGAAACGTTGCTGTGCCTTACTGACTGCCTTCTCCTCAATCACCTCATCCTCAGATTCAACTTCTTCGTATGCATGACCAGCAGGAAGTTTACCTGCTTTTTGCATTTGGAGTCTCTGACGATCAAGCATTTGTTGCTTCTTCATCATTTTTTCTCTTGCAGCAATCGACTGCTTCTTTTCCGATTCTTCGTTTCCTTCACTAACATCAGTCAGTCTTTCTGCTGCTTTATCAGCAAGATTGGAAACTCTCTTAGCAACTCTGTAAAGACCTTTCTTTACACCCTTTCTAACTCTCTTTCCTTCCTTACTATTGTATGCTTCCTTTCCTTTCTTGTAGGCTTTCTTCATAAAGGACTTCACTCTATCCATTTTGCTTCTCTTAACCTCATTACTATCATGACCAACCGTAACTTTTGCTTCATCAAGAATAGACATCTCAATATCAATTAACTCAATGATTGCCTTTCTTACTTCCAGAAGGTCATAACCCTCAGCAAGAATCTCTTCGTAAAATTCTACAACAACACTTTCAATCAGTTCGTCACTGATGTGGTAGAAATCAACGTCAAGAACATCATCAAAGACTCCAGAGAATTCTTCCATCTCAAGAAGTTCTCCACCCAGATTTTGAATGGACTCATTCATTCCTGAGTTTGGATGAATTTTAATTTTGTTTTTAACTTTCTTTTCTTTGACTTTCTTATCCATTTCATCTGCAACTTCACTAAGAGAATCTCTCCATGAATAAAATCCCTCAATCTTTACTTTTGTTTTAATTTTTTTCTTACCATCTGCAGATGGTAAGTATTCACCAAATCCTTTTTCTTTTGCATCATCATCATCAACATCACCATCAACATCAGAGTCAACTCTCTTTGTTGCCTTTGCTGACATTTTTTTCAGATCCTTATCGGGAACTTCATGTTTTGACTCACCAATTTCAACTTCTTCTTTACGTGAAGCAATTGCAGAACCAATTGCCTTACGACGCTTGTGAAGATACTTATCAGTCTTATCTACATCACCATCATTATCAATATCTTTATCTTCCTGACCTACTGGATCTAATTTTCCTTTCTTCTTTTTATCATCATCCTTTACTTTACCCTCTCCGGTCATCTCAACAGAAGAAATAGTTGGGTTAGAACGTAAACTAGCAATCTTTTCTCTGCTTGCACTTCTTACATAAGTCTTTCCAGTTTCCTTATCCCTTACACGAACTTTATACTTTTCTTCTTCTTCATCAACTTGTTCTAGTTCTTCACTAATCCCAAGTTTTTCTCTGACTGCTTTTATCTCTTCACCAGACATTCCACTCTTTCCACTGTATTTGGAGAATGCCTGCTTTACATCAACACCAGATTTCTTTGCTTTATATCTAATATCGTAGACTGCCTGACTAACTCTCTTAGCAGAGTCTTCCTCGGATGTCCCTCCCTTCTTTACCTTGTTGCCTCCACCACCTGCTTTAAGTTTAGGTTCAAGAACCTCGGCAACATAAACGGAAGAGATATCATTTAAAATGTTGTTTGACATTTTTCAACTACTTTGTCTTATTTCTATACTTATTTATGAAATTCTTAATTTCCATAACACCCATAAGATTCATTACATATTCTCTATGTTCATCAGTTCCAACTTCTCTCTTATCAGCAGTCACTCCCGATGGAGCACTATTGTTTACAACTGCTTCGGACACATCCTTAATCCAAGACTTGAACATGATGTCATCTTCAGTTACACAGATCAGATAATTTGCACCACGACGAATCACTCTACCGACGAGACCAGTGTTTAAATTTTCAACTAACTCACCAATACCAAACAAGTTTTTCTTAAAATAGTTTTCGCGAAGATTATTCAAATCCAACTTAGGAGCAATCTCCCATAAGTTCCATCCTTCTTCAACTTTCATTCTTTTACGAACTGTTGCCATAATCATCTTAGCAGTCTTATCATCTACATGCTTTGGAACACCTGTGCGAAATGTTTTGAAATCATTTTCTACTGCAGCCTTACGCATTTTAGATGCAGACATTCCTTCTATACCTTCTGCATCAGGGTCTCTATCTCCAGCAGAAACAGTCTCCATATCTGAAAAATCAAATATTTTTCCATTATAAGAATCTGTTTTTGAAAACTCTTTGACTCTATCTGCACCAACAACGATACGAACTTTAGTATATCCGTCTTGATATGCTTGCTTTAGAGCATCATAAACAGTTTTAACATTTGGATCATTAACAATATTATTAGAATAATCAGGAAACATTGTTTGCATTACTTCAATCTTTTCGTCAGGATCTAAAGGATTCTTTTTAGGATCTACTGAACGAGAAGGATAGATTCTTAAGTCTCCCTTTCCTGCTGCCTTCTTTGCCTGTTGGAAAAGTTTTTCATGTCCAGTTGTAGGGACATTAAATCTACCAAATGTTAAGGTGACTTCTCCGCGATCTTCTTTTTCTGAACCATCTGCATTGGTAGGAGCAGGCATTCTTCGTGGAGTGCCGTTAGAAAATGTTCCAAAGTCACTCTGCGGTTCAACTTCAGGTTCACCCTGTTGCTGTACTGGTTGAGTTTGAGTTTTTGTTTGTGTAGCAACAGGTTGTTGATTATTAGCAGTCCTCTGTTGTGGAGGATCTTGCTTACCCAGTCTTTGATTTTGATTATAAAATTTCAGCCTTCCTTTCTCTGTCTTTGCAACAAACTCTCCATCCTTATCATACCATCCACCATGACCATCAGTCGTCAAACCAAGTCTCTTCGCTTGCATGACTGCTTGCGACTCTGTTGCTTCCGAGAAAAACTGACTGAATCCTTTCATTATTTGCACTTATAATATATTATTTATTTCTCTACGCCTTTGTACCCTGCAGGGGTCTTGTCCCAGTCCTTTGTTGCGGTGAAGTTTGCTCTGGAGAATTCAAG
>Ga0129340_1098670_pt1 | contig 10204 bp, 19 predicted proteins | sample CPBNA1_8_FD_109911 | JGI IMG/M metagenome (GOLD analysis project Ga0129340, IMG submission 109911) | Freshwater to marine salinity gradient microbial communities from Chesapeake Bay, USA - CPBay_Sum_15_0.8_RNA1 (Metagenome Metatranscriptome) | ecosystem: Environmental > Aquatic > Marine >...
GAAATTTCTCCTTTTGGTCCTTTAACTGTAACTGAAGCTTCATTTACTGATACTTCAACTCCAGACGGTATACTTATGGGTGCGTTTCCTATTCTAGACATTTCTTCCTATTATTAATAAATGTAACATAAAACTTCACCACCAACATTCATGACTCTAGCTTCTTTATCGGTGATAACACCTTTAGAAGTTGACACGATTGCTATACCTAATCCATTTAATACTCTAGGCATTTCTGTTGCACTAGCATATCTTCTCAAACCTGGTCTTGAAATTCTTTCTAATTTCTTGATTGCAGGTAATTTAGTGGATGGGTGGTACTTCAAGGCTATCTTAATGTTTCCTTGGTTGCCTTCATCTTCGAACTTATAGTTCAAAATGTATCCCTTGTCAAAAAGAATCTCAGTCATGGACTTCTTTAGCTTAGAAGATGGTATTTCAACCACTTTCTTGTTAGCCATAATTCCATTACGGATTCTAGTCAAGTAATCGGCTATTGGATCTGAATACATACTAAAATTTTAATTTATTATTTACTTATTTATTTACCAGCTAGCTTTTGTAACACCTGGTATTTTTCCTGCAACAGCCATTTCTCTGAATGTTACTCTCGAAATTCCAAATTGTCTCATATACCCTCTTGGTCTACCAGTTAGTTGGCATCTATTGTGCATTCTAACTTTAGAAGAGTTCTTAGGAAGCTTTTGAAGCGCATCCCAATCACCTGCTTCTTTTAAGGCAGCTCTTTTAGCAGCATACTTAGCAACTAACCTTTCTCTTTTGCGCTCACGCGCTTTCATTGATTCTTTTGCCATATCTTAATTTTTAGCAAAGGGGAAACCGAATCCCTCTAACAATGCTTTTGATTCTTCTTTACTTTCAGCAGAGGTCACAAATGTAATATCCATACCAGTGATTTTATTCACTTTATCGATATCAATCTCAGGGAAAATGATTTGTTCTTTCACTCCAAAAGTGTAGTTTCCAAACCTATCAAAGCCCTTAGATTTTACGCCTCTAAAATCTCTTGTTCTTGGTAAAGCAACAGAAATAAGTCTATCCAAAAATTCGTACATCTTATCTCCTCTTAACGTAACGCGTGCACCAATTGGCATTCCCTTACGTAATTTAAAGTTAGAGATGTCTTTCTTTGAATAAGTAATCATCGCTTTCTGACCAGTAATTTGAGTCATCTCATTTACTGCGTATTCGATCAACTTCTTATCTGACACTGCATCACCAACACCTTGATTGATACAAATTTTCTCAATCTTAGGCACTTGCATAATGCTTTTGTATCCGAACTGTTCCATTAATGCTGGAACAACTTCTTTCTGATACTTTTCTCTTAATCTCGGTGTATAGCTCATTACTCTATGATTTCTCTGGTTTTCTTAGAATATCTCTTAATCTTACCAGACTTCTCATCTAATTTTCTGCCAACACGAGTAGCTTTACCGCCACTAACAAGCATTACATTAGAAATGTGAATTCCAGCTTCTTTTTCAGTGATTCCTCCTTGAGTATTAGCTGCTGATGGCTTCTCATGCTTTTTAACAATGTTAAGGCCTTCAATCAAAACTCTATCTGATTTACGGTTCACTTGAAGAACAACACCTTCTTTGCCTATTTCTTTACCGGCAATGACTACTACGGTGTCTCCTTTCTTTATGTGTAATTTCTTTTGCATATCTTCTAAAATTAGATCACCTCTGGTGCAAGTGATACAATTTTCATAAACTGCTTTTCTCTAAGTTCTCTAGCGACAGGGCCAAAAATTCTTGTTCCTCTCATCTCACCACCTTGGTTTAACAACACTACTGCGTTGTCATCAAATCTGATGTATGAACCATCCTGTCTGCGAACTTCTTTCTTCGTTCTTACGATAACGGCTCTAGACACTTGTCCCTTTTTAACATTACCAGAAGGCATTGCATTCTTTACAGACACTACAATCTGATCCCCGATAGAAGCATATCTTCTTTTTGTACCACCTAGTACACGAATACAAAGTACTTCTTTTGCTCCGCTGTTATCTGCAACTGATAATCTTGATTCCTGTTGTATCATGATTAATTATTTAGCTCTTTCAATTATTTCGACCAATCTCCACCACTTTCTCTTGCTCAACTTTCTAGTTTCCATGATACGAACAGTGTCACCAATGTTACACTCGTCCTTCTCATCATGAGCAACAAACTTAGTCGTCTTTTTAACGAACTTACCGTATATAGGGTGCTTTACTTTACGCTCAACCGATACAACGATGGACTTATCCATTTTGTCGCTGGTCACTACCCCGATTCTTTCCTTTCGTAAGTTTCTCTTTTCCATTACTTCCATTATTTCTCAGCCAATTGTCTGGCTCTTAACTCGGTTTTCAATCTTGCAATTGTCTTTCTTGTAGATCTGATTCTAATTGGATTTTCAATGTCAGATACAACATTATCCATCTTCATCTTGCGATAAAGTGTAGTCTGTTCGTCGATTCTTTCTTTCAAATCAGCGATAGACAATTCTCTTATTTCTGATGCCTTCATGATCTACTTTTTATTTTGATTCAACGTAATCTCTACGTACAACAAATTTAGTTTTTACCGGCAGCTTTTGAGCAGCAAGTCTCATGGCTTCCTTGGCTGTTTCGAACGGAACACCTTCAGCTTCAAACATGATTCTGCCAGGCTTAACAGGCGCAACCCAATGGCTCAAAGCACCCTTACCTTTACCCATCCTTACCTCTGCAGGCTTAGAAGTGATTGGTTTGTCTGGAAATATTCTAATCCACACTTTTCCTTCTCTCTTCATGTAACGAGTAACCGCAATCCTTGCAGCTTCTATTTGTCTTGAAGTGATGAATCCTTCGTCAAGGGTTTTTAGTCCAAATGAACCGAATGCAAGTTCTGCACCTCTCTGTGCATTACCTTTAATTCTACCCTTTTGATTCTTTCTGTATTTCGTTCTTTTAGGTTGTAACATGGCCTAAATTTTTGTCTTATTTTCTTCTCTTATTTCCTTTACCTTTTGCTCCTCCAGCTCCAGGTTTTCCATTCTGCGATCCGAAATTTGGTGATAAATCACGTTTTCCGAAAACTTCTCCTTTACATATCCAAACTTTAATTCCGATACGTCCGTAAGTTGTATGCGCTTCTGCTAAAGCATAGTCTATATCCGCTCTAAATGTGTGCAGAGGAGTTCTTCCTTCTTTATACATTTCGCTTCTTGCCATCTCAGCTCCGTTTAATCTTCCAGAGATTAAAACCTTAATTCCTTCAGCTCCCATTCTCATAGTTGAAGCGATTGACATTTTAATCGCTCTTCTGAATGAAATTCTAGCTTCAATTTGGCGTGCTATGCTATCAGCAACCAACTGTGCATCAAGTTCTGGTCTCTTAATCTCAAAGATGTTGATTTGAACTTCCTTCTTAGTAAGTTTTTTCAACTCTTCTTTTAACTTGTCAACCTCTTGACCACCTTTTCCGATAATTACACCAGGTCTAGCAGTATTAATAGTAACAGTTACCAGTTTCAACGTTCTCTCAATAATAATCTTAGAGATACTAGCTTTTTGAAGACGTGCATTCAAGTACTTTCTGATCTTATCATCCTCTACCAATTTCTCAGTATAGTCACGACCACCGTACCAGTTTGAATCCCATCCTTTGATGAAACCTAATCTATTACCTATTGGATTCGTCTTTTGTCCCATTCCTAGTGTAAATTATTGTTGGTTAATTTTATCAATTATAATTGTCACATGATTAGATCTTTTTCTAATTCTGTGTGCTCTACCCTGAGGAGCTGGTTGAATTCTTTTAAGCATTCTACCACCATCAACCATAACTTCTTTTACGATTAAGCTTTCTGGTCTCTCGTCAGGATTTTTTTGCTCCCAATTAGCAATAGCTGACATCAATAGCTTCTCCAATCTATTAGAGGCTTCTTTAGTGCTGAATTTTAAAATTGCCAACGCTTTTTCAACTTCAACTCCTCTGATCATATCAGCAACAAGTCTCATTTTTCGTGGTGAAGTTGGGCAATTATTAAGCTTTGCGAAAGCAACATTCTTTCGCTCTTCTTTCATTGCATCAGCCTTTATTTTTTTTCTCGCTCCCATTGTTCTTTAATCTTTATGAGATTACTTATCTTTTCTTATTTCCACCGTGTCCTCTGAAGTTACGTGTAGGAGAGAACTCACCTAACTTGTGACCTACCATATTTTCCGTAACATAGACAGGAATAAATTTATTCCCATTGTGCACTGCAATAGTTAATCCTACAAATTCAGGAGTAATAGTTGAAGCACGTGACCATGTCTTAATCACACTCTTCTTTCCTGATTCTTGTGCTTCATCAACTCTTTGCATAAGCTTGTAGTGCACAAATGGTGGTTTCTTAAGCGATCTACTCATTTCTCAGTTATTTTTTTCTTCTTTCAATAATGTACTTGTCCGAATATCTGTTCTTCGAACGTGTCTTATACCCTTTAGCCGGAAGACCTTTTCTAGATCTTGGGTGACCTCCTGATGAACGTCCTTCACCACCACCCATTGGGTGATCGACAGGGTTCATAGCTACACCTCTTACACGTGGTCTTCTTCCTAACCATCTGCTTCTTCCTGCTTTACCTGATCTTTCAAGGTTATGCTCAGAATTTGAAACAGATCCAATAGTTGCAACACAAGTGATTAACACCATACGTGTTTCTCCTGAAGGAAGCTTAACAATTGCAAACTTTCCATCTCTTGCGTTCAACTGTGCATAAGAACCTGCGCTTCTTGCAAGGATCCCTCCTTTACCTGGCTGAAGTTCAATATTGTGAATTACTGTACCTAGAGGAATTTCAGATAAGTAAAGTGTATTTCCCACTTCTGGAGCAATTCCTTTACCTGAATTAATCTTCATTCCTACTTTTAAACCTTGTGGTGCGATGATATACCTCTTCTCACCATCTTTATATTCCAATAATGCAATTCTTGCACTTCTATTCGGATCGTACTCAATAGTCTTTACAGTAGCTTCAACACCATGCTTATCTCTCTTGAAATCGATAATACGGTATCTTCTTTTATGACCACCACCTATGTAGCGCATAGTCATTTTACCTGTGTTATTTCTACCACCAGACTTCTTTAAAGGCGCCAACAAACTCTTCTCAGGCTTATCAGTTGTGATATCCTCAAAGTCTGAAGCAATTTTGTGTCTTTGACCCGGCGTTATCGGTTTTAGTTTTCTTAAACCCATTTTCCTTTTATTTATATGCTACTGTAAAAATCAATATAATCACCATTCGCTACAGTCACGACAGCTTTCTTCCAAACTTTCTTTCTTTCGAAAGCTACACCTTTAGTAGTGTATCTCATTTTGGCTTTACCTCCACCGTAGTTCATAGTATTTACTCTCTCAACGCTAACTCCATACATCTTCTCGATAGCTGATTTGATTTCATTCTTATCAGCATCTTTAGCAACCACAAAGCCATACTTAGTTTCGCCTCCCTTTGAAGGTTTCTCAGTCATAGCTGTTGCTTTTTCTGTGATGATTGGTTTTATAATTACACTTCCTTTCGCCATCGTTTACGCTTTAAATAGTTCGTCAACTTTCGAAAGCGAGCTCTCAGTGAAAATCACATTGTTCGCGTTCAAAATATCATAAGTATTCAACTTGTAAGCTATCGACACGTTTGCCTTTTGAAGGTTACGTGCAGACTTAGCAATGTTCTCGTTGTTTTCTGGTACAACTATTAAAGTTTTCTTACCATCAACTTGAAGAGATTTAAGGATTGCCGCAAACTCTTTAGTTTTTGGTGTATCCATGTTAAAATCCTCTAAAACTAAGATTGCTTCATCTTTTGCCTTATAAGACAATGCTGACTTACGTGCTAATTGCTTAAGTTTCTTGTTTAACTTGAAGCTGTAGTTTCTTGGACGTGGTCCAAAAATTCTACCACCACCTACACGTGTACCAGACTTAATACTACCTGCTCTTGCAGTACCAGTACCTTTTTGTCTTTTGATTTTACGTGTACTTCCTGAAATCTCAGCTCTTTCTTTTGCTTTGTGAGTACCTTGTCTCTTATTCGCTAAGTGCTGCTTTACATCAAGATAGATAGCGTGATCGTTAGGCTCAATCCCAAAAATATCGGAATTCAATTTAACCTTTTTAGAGGTCTTTTTGCCTGTAGTATTTACAACTGCTAATTCCATTATTTCTCTATGATTACAGTGCTACCTTTAGCGCCTGGAACAGATCCTTTCACAACAATAACATTGCGCTCTGCATCTACCTTAAGCACTTCTAGCGATTCAACTTTTACTCTATTTCCTCCAGTTCTACCGGCCATCTTCATTCCCTTGAATACTCTCGCTGGGTATGAAGCTGCACCTATCGAACCTGGCGCTCTTAATCGGTTGTGCTGACCATGCGTAGCCTGACCTACACCACCGAATCCATGTCTTTTTACAACACCTTGGAAACCTTTTCCTTTAGATGTTCCTACTACGTCAACTAGTTCGCCTTCTTCGAAAATATCAACACCTACAGTGTCGCCTACGTTAACATCTTGATCAAAGCCATCTACTTCAATGACCTTTGATTTTGGGGAAACCCCAGCTTTTTTGAAGTGTCCTTGTAAGGACTTTGGCGTATTTTTTTCTTTACGCTCACCCCATGCTATCTGTACAGCTTCATAACCATCCGTTTCGATAGTTCTTAACTGCGTTACATAACATGGACCAACCTCTAACAACGTGCATGGTAAGTTCTTACCCTCGGCACTGTACAAGCTAGTCATTCCCAACTTTTTTCCAATCAATGCTGGCATCTTTTTTCTTTTTAGTTGGTTATTAATTATGCTTTTATTTCTACTTCAACACCACTTGGCAACTCCAAACGCATCAATGCATCTATCGTTTTGGATGATGAACTATAAATGTCCATTAATCTCTTGTAAGAGCATAGTTGAAATTGCTCACGCGCTTTCTTGTTTACGTGCGGTGATCTTAACACCGTGTAAATTCTTTTGTGCGTAGGTAATGGAATTGGTCCACTTATTACTGCACCTGTGCTCTTAACTGTTTTTACAATCTTCTCAGCACTCTTATCAACCAAATTGTGGTCGTAAGACTTTAACTTTATTCTGATTTTCTGATTCATTATCTCGTTTGATAAATGATTTATGCTTCTACTTTTCCGTTTGCCTTAGCGATTACCTCTTCAGCAATATTCTTAGGACACTCTGCGTAATGAGAGAATTCCATAGATGATGTTGCTCTACCCGATGAAATCGTTCTTAATGCGGTAACATATCCAAACATTTCTGATAACGGAACTTTAGCTTTAACAACCTTAGATCCAGCTCTATCATCCATGCCTTCAACCATACCTCTTCTTCTGTTTAAGTCACCTACAATGTCACCCATGTTCTCCTCTGGAGTAACAACTTCTAGTTTCATCATTGGCTCAAGCAATACAGGGCAACATTTTGGCAATGCGTTTCTGTACGCCATCTTAGCAGCTAATTCGAATGATAATTGATCCGAATCCACCGCGTGGAAAGATCCATCAAACAAAGTAACCTTCAGTCTATCAACTGTAAAACCTGCTAATACACCGTTCTTCATAGCTTCTTTGAATCCTTTCTCTACTGATGGAATAAATTCCTTAGGAACGTTACCCCCTTTGATAAGGTTTTCGAATACTAATCCTTCTTTATCTTCATCTGCTGGTTCAATCTTAATTTGAATATCCGCAAACTTACCACGACCACCAGACTGCTTCTTGTAAACTTCTCTATGATCAATGCTTCCTGTTATTGCTTCCTTATAATTTACTTGAGGTGCACCTTGGTTACACTCAACTTTAAATTCTCTTTTAAGACGATCAAGGATAATATCTAAGTGAAGCTCTCCCATTCCGCTTAATACTGTCTGACCTGAATCTTCATCAGTGTGAACAGTAAGTGTAGGATCTTCTTCCGTCAATTTAGCAATTGCTGTTCCTAGTTTATCAACATCAGCTTGAGTTTTAGGCTCGATTGCAATTCCAATTACCGGTTCTGGGAAATCCATAGATTCAAGCACGATTGGTGCTTTCTCATCACACAAAGTATCTCCTGTCTTAATATCTTTAAATCCAACTAATGCAGCAATATCCCCACAGTGTAACTGGTCAATCTGATTTTGCTTGTTAGCGTGCATTTGGAAAATTCTCGAAATTCTTTCTTTCTTTCCAGTTCTTGTATTTAACACGTAAGATCCTGCTGGTAAAATACCTGAATAGGCTCTAGTGAAACAAAGTCTTCCTACGAACGGGTCAGTAGCAATCTTAAACGCAAGCGCTGCGAATGGCTCATCAGCTGATGGCTTTCTAGACGCTGGCTCATCGGTATCAGGATTAGTTCCATCGATAGCCTCAACGTCTGTAGGTGCTGGAAGAATTTCCATTACCATATCAAGCATAGCCTGTACCCCTTTATTCTTAAATGCAGAACCACACATCATAGGAACAACTTTTCCTGCAATGGTAGCTTCTCTTAATGCATCAAGAATTTCTCTTTCAGTCAAAGAATCTTCGTCTTCGAAATACTTCTCCATTAAAGTATCATCAAACTCAGCTACTGCTTCTAAAAGTTGTCCTCTTAGTTCTCTTGCCTCATCGATGATATCTTCGGGAATTTCGATTTCTTGGAAAGTCATTCCTTGATCCTCTTCATTCCATGTAATACCTCTGAAGTTGATAAGGTCTACAACACCTTTAAAACCATCTTCAGCACCAATATTTAATTGTAAAGGAAGAGCGTGGCTTCCTAACATTTCTTTTACCTGACGACAAACAGCTAAGAAATCTGCACCTTGACGGTCCATTTTATTAACGAAACCAATTCTTGGAACGTTATAATTGTTTGCAAGTCTCCAGTTAGTCTCAGACTGTGGCTCTACACCATCAACTGCACTAAATAAGAAAACCAAACCATCTAAAACTCTTAAAGACCTGTTCACCTCAACAGTAAAATCAACGTGTCCTGGAGTATCGATAATGTTTACGTGGTAGTTGTTTCCTCTATAAGGCCATGTAAGAGTAGTAGCTGCAGACGTAATTGTAATACCTCTCTCTTGCTCTTGCTCCATCCAGTCCATTGTAGCTGCACCATCATGCACCTCACCAATTTTGTGGCTAACTCCCCCGTAATATAGAATACGCTCAGTTGTAGTTGTCTTACCAGCATCAATGTGAGCGGCGATTCCAATATTCCTTGTATATGTTAAATCTCTTTTTGCCATTGTCTTAATCCTTATTCAATTAGAATCTAAAGTGAGAGAATGCTTTGTTAGCCTCAGCCATTCTATGAGTATCTTCTTTCTTTTTAAATGCGCCACCTTCTTCTTTCGCAGCTGACATAATTTCACCCGCTAATCTTTGAGCCATTGACTTCTCATTTCTAGAACGAGAATATTTAATCATCCACTTCATCCCAAGAGACTGCTTACGGCTATCTCTTACTGGAGTAGGAATTTGAAAAGTAGCACCACCTACACGTCTACTTCTTACTTCAACACTTGGAGTTACATTATCCAAAGCTTTCTTCCATACATCCAAACCTTTTTCGTCTTCAATTTTACTATCCACTATCTCGATAGCGTCATAGAAAATTTTAAATGCCATACTTTTTTTACCGTCAAGCATAAGGTTGTTTACGAACTTAGTTACCACTTCCTCATTGAACTTAGGATCCGGTAAAATCGCGTGTTTTTTGGCCGTTCTTCTTCTCATCTCTTAAGACTATTATTTTTTCTTAGGTCGTTTAGCTCCATACTTAGAACGTCTTTGTGTACGTCCCTCAACTCCTGCAGTATCCAATGCACCTCTAACAATGTGGTAACGAACACCTGGAAGATCCTTTACTCTTCCTCCTCTTACCAACACAATCGAGTGTTCCTGTAAGTTATGTCCTTCTCCTCCAATGTATGCGTTAACTTCTTTACCATTTGTTAACCTAACCCTAGCAACTTTTCTCATTGCTGAATTTGGTTTCTTTGGCGTTGTAGTGTACACACGCACGCAAACCCCTCTTCTTTGAGGACACGAATCAAGCGCCGCAGACTTGCTAGTTTGTGTCTGAGCCGTTCTTCCTTTTCTTACTAATTGTTGTATTGTAGGCATTTTCTACTCGGTTATTTTTAGTTAAATTCCCATACTCCCGAACATA
>Ga0129340_1034890_pt1 | contig 10166 bp, 5 predicted proteins | sample CPBNA1_8_FD_109911 | JGI IMG/M metagenome (GOLD analysis project Ga0129340, IMG submission 109911) | Freshwater to marine salinity gradient microbial communities from Chesapeake Bay, USA - CPBay_Sum_15_0.8_RNA1 (Metagenome Metatranscriptome) | ecosystem: Environmental > Aquatic > Marine > Coastal...
ATTTTATCAAGCTCAAATTGATAATAATGAAAAAATTATTGATTCAGTTAACCAACAATTAGAGAACTTAATTAAAAGAAAATATTTATACTCTTTAAATTTTTCTATCACAAATTCTGAGTACGAAATATCACCTTATATAGCTGTAAGTCAGATACCTGATGCTAATCGGGAATTACTTTTAAAGCTATATGATACTTTACCTGAAAAAATAAAAAATTCTAAATACGGTAAGATTCTACAAACATTAACACTAGATTAACCACTATACTCTACAAAATTTCTTGGAGTCTCATATAAAGTAATTTTTAACTTATAAGAGTCATCAAAATATTTGATTAATCTATTATAGATCAAAACAGCTATGTTTTCAGCAGATGGATTTAAATTTCTAAAATCATCAATATCTAGGTTTAGATTTTTATGATCTAAATAATCTTCAACCTCTGATTTTATAATACCTTTTAGCTTTCCAAGATCATAAACATAGCCAGTTTCATTATCAATTTCCCCTGTCAGACTCACAATTAACTCATAATTATGACCATGAAAGTTTTTATTAGCACATTTTCCAAAAACTTCATCATTTTTTTTATCTGTCCAATCAGGTCTATATAATTTATGAGCTGCATTAAAATGAGCTTTTCTACTTACTGTAACTTTCATTTCTTTAAATAATTATAAAAATAGTCAAAAGCTATTTTAAACCATACAGTGTATTGATCTGGATTATTATCAATATCATTTTTAAGTGTTTCCATATCAATCCATTTGAAGTCATCTGCTTCATCAGTATTTAAAATTGGATCATGATTATAAACTCCATAGAAAACATGATCAAATTCATTCTCAATTAAGTTATTATCTAATTCTGCTCTGTAAATAAAATCAAAAACTTTTCTAAGACTTGTTTTTATTCCCATTTCTTCATAAAGTCTACGATTCGCAGCCTCAATTGTGTCTTCTCCATCTCTTGGATGGCTACAACATGTGTTTGTCCAAAGTCCACCTGAATGATACTTAGAGGATGCTCTCTTTTGAAGCAGAAGCTTGTAGTCTGAATTAAAAATGAATACAGAGAAGGCTCTATGAAGTAGTCCTTTTTGATGTGCATCAAGCTTTGGCATTAATCCAACTTGATTATCTTTTTCATCAACAAGAATTACATTTTCTTTTGACATAAAGTCAAATTAATAATTTAACTCTTCTTCTTTATTAATAAGTAGACTATTATACTCATCTTTAGGCCCTACAATAATATCTTCATATTTTCTCATTCCAGTACCAGCTGGAATTTTATGACCTACTATAACATTTTCTTTAAGACCTTCAAGTGTATCATTTTTAGCATTAACAGCAGCTTCATTTAAGACTTTAGTTGTTTCTTGGAAAGATGCTGCAGATATAAATGATTTGGTCTGAAGCGATGCTCTAGTTATACCCTGAAGTTGAGTTGAAGCGGTAGCAGGTTTTGCATCTCTAGCTTTAACAAGATTTTTATCATCTCTTTTAAGTATTGAGTTTTCATCACGAAGTTTTCTAGCAGATACAAGTTGTCCAACCTTTAGGTTTTCACTTTCTCCAGCATCCTCAATAACTTTCATTCCATATAACTTGTCATTTTGAGATATAAATTCATCCTTATAAGTTAATTGATCTTCAAGAAATAATGTATCACCTGGATCAATAATCTTAACTTTTCTCATCATTTGTCTAACAACCACCTCAAAATGTTTATCATTAATTTTAACACCCTGAAGTCTATATACTTCTTGAACTTCATTTACAAGGTATTGCTGAACTGCAGATGGACCTTTAATATTAAGTATATCATTAGGTGTAATTGAACCATCTGAAAGAGGCATACCAGCTTTTATAAAGTCATTTTCTTGAACAAGAATCTGATTAGAAAGCTTAACCAAATACTTTTTAATATCACCAAATTTCGATTCAACAATTATTTCCCTGTTACCTCTTTTTATTTTACCAAATGAAACAACACCATCAATTTCAGAAACTACGGCTGGATTTGAAGGATTTCTTGCTTCAAATAGCTCTGTTACTCTCGGAAGACCACCAGTAATATCACCAGATTTAGCTGATTTTCTTGGTATTTTAACTAGAATTTTTCCTTTATCAATAGAATCATTTTCATTAACCATAATGTGAGCTCCAACTGGTAGATTATATGATCTTAGTGTAACACCTTTTTTGTCTTGAATCAAAAGTGTTGGGATAAGTTTTTTATCTCTGGAGTCAGTTATAACCTTTTCTTTGAATCCAGTTTGTTCATCTATTTCAACTTGATATGTTTTACCAACTTCAATGTTTTCATAGACAATCTTACCGGCAAATTCAGATACAATTACACCATTAAATGGATCCCATTGACATATAACATCACCTTTAGAAATTTTTTGACCGTTCTTAATATTTAAAAAGGAACCATAGGGAATATTGTTTGTACTTAAGACATTGTTAGTTTTTGAGTCAAGAATTTTGATCTCAGTTGTTCGAGAAATAACAATATTAGAAGCTTTACCAGAGCTATCTTTAGACTTCACCAATTTTAAATCTTCAATTTCAGCAGTTCCATCAAACTTAGATATTAATGAACTCTCTTCAGAGATATTACCAGCAACTCCCCCAACATGGAAAGTTCTTAAAGTTAATTGTGTTCCAGGCTCACCTATAGATTGAGCTGCAACAACTCCAACTGCTTCACCAATTTGAACAGACTTACCAGTAGCAAGATTTCTACCATAGCAGCTTACACAAATCCCCTTCTTGGTTTCACAAGTTAATGGAGATCTTACTTCAACAGAAGTGATTAATGTATTTTCAATTTTAGCTACAGCCTTTTCATCAATTAACTTTCCTCCTTCTAAAATAACATCATTTGAAGATGGATCTACAATATCATTAAGAGCAATTCTTCCAAGTATTCTCTCACCTAATGTTTCAACAACTTCCTCATTTTTCTTTAATGCAGTTACTTCAATACCTCTAAGTGTACCACAGTTAAATTCATATACAATTACGTCTTGTGAGACATCAACTAGCCTCCTTGTTAGATAACCAGCATCAGCAGTTTTAAGTGCTGTATCGGCAAGACCTTTTCTTGCTCCATGAGTAGAAATGAAATATTCTAAGATAGAAAGTCCTTCTTTAAAGTTAGATAATATAGGGTTTTCTATAATTTCACCTCCACCTACATTAGATTTTTTTGGCTTTGCCATTAATCCTCTCATTCCTGTGAGTTGTCTAATTTGTTCTTTAGAACCTCTAGCACCGGAGTCAAGCATCATGTATACAGAATTAAATCCTTGTTGATCCTCACTTATCTGCTTCATAGCAAGTTCTGTTAAAGTTGCATTTGCTGAAGTCCAAACATCAATTACTTGATTATATCTTTCGTTATTAGTAATTAGACCCATATTATAATTACTTATAATACCTTGTACCTGTTTATTTGCATCATCTATAAGGTTTTGCTTTTGTTCAGGAATTATTATATCACCTAAACTAAAAGAAAGTCCACCTTTGAAAGCAAATGTATATCCGAGATCTTTAATTTTATCAAGAAAATCTGCAGTCTCAGGCACACTAGTAGTGTGGAGAATTTTTCCAATAATTTCTCTTAAGTTCTTTTTAGTAAGAACTTCATTAAAAAATCCAGCTTTTTCTGGTACTACTTCATTAAAAAATATTCTCCCCGGTGTGGTTTCTATTATCTCATAAGAATTCTCTAAATCAGATGTTTTAACTCTACATTTAATAATTGCATTCAAGTCAACTTTTTTCTCATTGTATGCCATGCTAACTTCTTCAGCTGAATAAAATGTGGAACCTTCACCTTTTAGTTTAAAAGCCTCAGATGACTTTCTTGACTTTGTCATATAATAGAGACCTAAAACCATATCCTGTGAAGGAACAGTAATAGGAGAGCCATTAGCTGGGTTTAGAATATTGTGTGATCCTAGCATTAATAATTGTGCCTCTAGAATAGCTTCGGGCCCAAGAGGAAGGTGAACTGCCATTTGATCACCATCGAAGTCAGCATTAAAAGCAGTACATGTTAAAGGGTGAAGCTGGATAGCTTTTCCTTCAATTAATTTTGGCTGGAATGCTTGTATACCAAGTCTATGTAAAGTTGGTGCTCTATTAAGTAAAACAGGGTGACCCTTAAGAACATTCTCAAGAATATCCCAAACCACAGGTTCCCTTCTATCTATTATTTTTTTCGCAGACTTAACTGTTTTAACGATACCCCTTTCAATAAGTTTTCTTATTATGAAAGGCTTATAAAGCTCTGCAGCCATATCTTTAGGAAGACCACATTCATAAAGTTTTAATTCAGGTCCAACAACAATAACTGATCTTGCAGAATAGTCTACTCTTTTACCTAATAAGTTTTGTCTAAATCTTCCTTGTTTTCCTTTCAAAGAATCTGAAAGAGACTTTAATGGTCTATTTGATTCTGTTTTAACAGCAGATGACTTTCTAGTATTATCAAATAATGAATCAACTGATTCTTGAAGCATTCTTTTTTCATTTCTTAGAATAACTTCCGGAGCTTTAATTTCGACTAATCTTTTTAATCTGTTATTTCTAATAATTACTCTTCTGTATAAATCATTTAAGTCTGAAGTAGCAAATCTTCCACCGTCAAGAGGAACCAAAGGTCTCAACTCTGGGGGAATTACAGGTATAACCTTAACAACCATCCACTCAGGTAAATTTTCTTTTCTTTCATTCCCATCCTTAAAAGATTCAACTACTTGTAATCTTTTTAAAGCTTCAGTTTTTCTTTGTTTAGAAGTCTCATTATTAGCCTTGTGCCTCAACTCATATGATAGCTCCTCTAAATCAATTCTTGAAAGTAACTCAATTAAACACTCTGCACCCATTTTTGCAATAAACTTTCTTTCATCTGAGTCTTCAAGAAACTGATTATCTGCAGGGAGTGTCTCCATTATTGCTAGATACTCCTCCTCGGTTAAAAAGTCCATCTTATTTAAAGGGTCACCTTCTGCATTTTTGGCCTCACCTTCTTGAATTACTACATATCTTTCGTAGTAAATTATCATATCAAGTTTTTTTGAAGGAAGACCAAGAAGATAACCAATCTTATTAGGCAGAGACTTAAAGTACCATATATGAGCTACGGGAACTACCAAATTGATATGTCCAACTCTATCTCTTCTTACTTTTTTTTCAGTCACTTCAACACCACATCTATCACAAACAATACCTTTATATCTGATCCTTTTATATTTTCCACAGGCACATTCATAATCTTTAACAGGTCCAAAAATTCTTTCACAGAATAAACCATCTCTCTCAGGTTTATGTGTTCTATAATTAATAGTTTCTGGTTTGAGAACCTCACCTCTAGAGTTACCTAATATAACTTCAGGCGACGCTAGACCAATAGATATAGTATTAAATCTTTTTTGAGTAATTAATTCGTTGTTTTTTGACATTTTATAACCTTTATTTATTTTTCTTCTAATCTAATATCCAGTCCAAGACCTTTTAATTCATGCATTAATACGTTAAATGATTCTGGAAGACCAGCTTCAGGGAGATTCTCACCTTTAACAATAGATTCGTATGTTTTTGCTCTTCCTATAACGTCATCAGATTTTACAGTAAGTATTTCTTGTAGAGCACTAGAAGCACCATAAGCCTCAAGAGCCCATACCTCCATCTCACCAAATCTTTGACCTCCAAATTGAGCTTTACCTCCTAATGGTTGTTGAGTTATTAAACTATATGGTCCAATTGATCTAGAGTGCATTTTATCATCAACCATATGACCAAGTTTTAACATGTATATTACACCCACAGTTGCAGGTTGATCAAATTTTTCACCAGTACCTCCATCATAAAGGTATGTATGACCAAATCTTGGAACACCAGCCTCATCAGTAAGCTCATTAATTTCATCTAATGTAGCTCCATCAAAAATTGGTGTACAGAATTTTCTACCAAGGTTTTTTCCAGCCCACCCTAATACAGTTTCATAAATTTGACCAATATTCATTCTAGATGGCACACCTAATGGATTTAGAACAATATCAACAGGCGTTCCATCTTCTAAAAATGGCATATCCTCTTGTCTAACAATTCTTGCAACAATTCCTTTGTTACCATGCCTACCTGCCATTTTATCTCCTACTTTTAATTTCCTTTTCTTAGCAATATATACTTTGGCTAGCTTTTTAATTCCTGAAGGAAGTTCATCACCTACACTGATAGTAAACTTTTCTCTTCTTAAATTACCTTGAATATCATTTTCCTTAATTCTATAATTATGAAGAAGAGATGAAATAAGGTTGTTAGTATCATCAGAAGTAGTCCATGCTCCTTTGGTTAAATGAGTATAGTCTTCAATATTTGATAACATTTTAGTGGTGTATTTCTTTCCTTTAGAAAGAACTTCTTCACCTAAATCATTATATACGCCTTGACATGTCTTTCCATTCACTATTAATGAAAGTTTTTCTACTAGTTTTAGTCTATGATCGTCTAAAATCTTTTCATATTTAGTTTCTAATAACTCAAGATCAACTTTATCTTGAGATCGTCTCCTTTTGTCTTTAAATGATCTAATAAATAATTTTTTATCAATTACAATTCCATTTAATGATGGCGGTGCTTTTAGAGATGCATCTTTAACATCACCTGCCTTATCACCAAAAATTGCTCTAAGAAGTTTTTCTTCTGGTGTTGGATCAGATTCACCTTTTGGAGTAATTTTTCCAATTAAGATATCTCCAGGTTTAACATAAGCACCGACTCTAATCATTCCATTTTCATCTAATTCCTTAGTTGCTTCTTCACTAACATTTGGAATATCATCTGTAAGTTCTTCAGTTCCTAGCTTTGTATCTCTTACATCTAAAGCATATTCGTCAATATGGATTGAAGTAAATACATCATCTCTAACTACTTTTTCAGAAATTACGATTGCATCCTCAAAGTTGTATCCTTTCCAAGGCATAAATGCAACCTTAAGATTTCTACCTAAAGCTAATTCTCCATCTTGAGTAGCATATCCTTCACATAAAACCTGACCTTTTGAAACTTGATCACCTTTGATAACAATAGGTTTTAAGTTTATACATGTTCCTTGGTTAGTTTTTTGAAACTTTATAAGATCATAAACTTTAATATCTTCATCAAAGCTTATTAATTTTTCTTCTTTAGTTAAATTGTATTTAATGACTATTTTTTTTGAATCTACATAATCAACAACACCATCTCTTTCAGCATTTAGAAGTACTCTTGAATCAGATGCAACAGATTTCTCCAAACCTGTTCCTACTATAGGAGACTCTGGTCTTAAAAGTGGAACAGCTTGACGCATCATATTGGAGCCCATCAATGCTCGGTTTGCATCATCATGCTCAAGAAAAGGGATTAAAGATGCAGATATTGAAGCAATTTGATTTGGCGCAACATCAGTGTAATTAATCTGATCTGGAGTTACTACTGGAAAATCTGCTTGATCTCTAGCAATTACTCTATCTGAAGTAATTTTACCAGATTTGTCATAATCAATGTTTGATTGTGCAATAAGTTTCCCCTCTTCTTCCTCTGCAGAAAGATATTTCACTTTATTTAAATCAATTTTACCATCATTAACCTCTCTATAAGGTGTTTCTATAAACCCAAGATTATTTACTCTTGCATAAACTGATAGAGATGAAATAAGACCAATATTTGGACCCTCAGGTGTTTCTATAGGACACAATCTTCCATAATGTGTGTAATGAACATCTCTAACCTCAAATCCTGCTCTTTCTCTAGAAAGACCACCTGGACCAAGTGCAGAAAGACGTCTCTTGTGAGTCAACTCAGCAAGTGGATTAGTTTGATCCATAAATTGAGATAGTTGATTAGTACCAAAAAATGTATTAATTACTGAGGATAATGTCTTGGCATTAATCAAATCAATCGGAGTAAAAACCTCATTATCTCTGACATTCATTCTCTCTCTAATAGTTCTCGCCATCCTAGCTAAACCAACCCCAAATTGAGATGATAGTTGTTCACCAACAGTTCTAACTCTTCTATTAGATAAGTGATCAATATCATCAATTTCAGCTTTTGAGTTGATTAGCTCAATAAGATATTTAATAATTGTAGTAATATCATGACGTGTCAATGTTCTTTCTTCCATATCCACATCTATATTGAGCTTTTTATTCATTCTATATCTACCAACTTCTCCGAGATTATATCTTTGATCAGAAAAGAATAGCTTATCAATAATTCCTCTAGCTGTCTCTTCATCTGGTGGTTCAGCATTTCTTAGTTGTCTATAAATATATTCAACAGCCTCTTTTTCAGTATTTGTTTGATCTTTTTGAAGAGTATTGTAAATTATAGCATAATCAGAGTTTTGAGAATCCTCTTTATGGATAAGGATAGTTTTTACATCAGCGTCTAAAATTTGCTCTACGTGCTCTTGCTCAATAACAGTATCTCTATCTAAAATAATTTCGTTTCTCTCAATTGATATTACTTCACCAGTATCTTCATCTACAAAGTCTTCATGCCATGTTCTAAGTACTCTTGCAGCTAGTTTTCTATTCAAAGCCTTCTTTAAACCAGATTTAGAAACTTTTATTTCTTCTGCAAGATCAAATATTTCAAGGATTTCTTTATCTCCTTGATAACCAATAGCTCTAAATAAGGTTGTAACAGGTAACTTTTTTTTCCTGTCTATGTATGCGTACATTACATTATTGATATCTGTAGCAAATTCAATCCATGAACCTTTAAAAGGAATAACTCTGGCAGAATACAATTTGGTTCCATTAGCATGAAAAGATTGTCCAAAAAATACTCCTGGAGATCTATGAAGTTGAGATACAACTACCCTTTCTGCACCATTAATAATAAATGTTCCACTTGGTGTCATATATGGAATAGAACCAAGAAAAACATCTTGAACGATAGTTTCAAAATCTTCATGTTCAGCATCAGTACAGTAAAGTTTTAACCTAGCTTTAAGTGGAACAGAATAACTAAGACCTCTTTGAATGCATTCATGCATAGAGTATCTTGGAGGATCTATAAAATAGTCAAGAAACTCTAATACAAACTGATTTCTTGCGTCAGTAATGGGAAAGTTTTCTTTAAATGTGTTAAATAAACCTTCTTCTATCCTTTCGTCTGACTTAGTCTCGAGTTGAAAAAAATCTTGAAATGATTTTACTTGAATATCTAAAAAATCGGTTTCAATATTTGCATTTTTTGAATTTGAAAAATTTGTTCTCAGTTTATTATTAGTCATTAGTTTAGAGTTTAGTTAAAACAAGCATAGGCCTTTAGAATTTATCTAAAAGCCTAATAATGAGGTTATTTTAATTTACTTAAGTTCAACCTCGGCTCCAGCTTCTTCAAGTGATTTCTTTAGTCCTTCAGCATCATCTTTAGATACTGCTTCTTTAATTGAGCTTGGAGTGTTGTCAACAAGATCTTTAGCTTCTTTTAGCCCAAGACCTGTTAACTCCTTAACCAATTTAACTACTGCAAGTTTTGAACCACCAGCTGATTTTAACACAACATCAAATTCTGATTTTGTATCACCTGAATCATCCCCACCAGCAGCAGGACCTGATGCTACCGCTACTGCTGCTGCTGCTGCAGGTTCGATACCATATTCATCTTTAAGAATATCAGCAAGTTCGTTAACTTCCTTAACTGTTAAACCGACTAACTGTTCTGCGACTTTTTTTAGATCTGCCATTATTAGAGTTTTAAATTATTAATTATACTTAACTTTTATTTAGAGTCATCATTAGATTCGTCCTCAGAGGTTTGTTCCTCTGATTTATTTTCTTCTGCTGAAAGCTCCTGTGCTTTTTCAGCCTCTATTGGAGACTCCTGTGCTTTTTCAGCCTCTATTGGAGACTCCTGTGCTTTTTCAGCCTCTATTGGATTTTCACTTAATGTTTTTACAATACCAGCAATTTTTCCACTACTTGACTTAAGAGCTGAAATAATATTTTTAGCTGGTGACTGAAGAAGAGCAATAATATCACCTATAACTTCTTCTTTAGATTTAAGGTTGAATAGCGCTTCAATTTGATCATCACCAATGTAAATCGCCTCATCAACAAATGCACCTTTTAATATAGGCTTTTCAC
>Ga0129340_1054080_pt1 | contig 10135 bp, 19 predicted proteins | sample CPBNA1_8_FD_109911 | JGI IMG/M metagenome (GOLD analysis project Ga0129340, IMG submission 109911) | Freshwater to marine salinity gradient microbial communities from Chesapeake Bay, USA - CPBay_Sum_15_0.8_RNA1 (Metagenome Metatranscriptome) | ecosystem: Environmental > Aquatic > Marine >...
CAGAAACTAATCAATTGTAATTAGTTTTTTTAATAATAATAAGATAAAGGAAAAGATCATGAGCTTAGGGCTTGTTGGTCGCAAAGTGGGAATGACTCGCTTATTTACTGAAGACGGTATTAGTATTCCGGTTACAGTAGTTGAAGTGGTTCCTAACAAAGTGACGCAGATCAAAAAAATAGATGATAATGGCTACAATGGTCTTCAGGTATCATTTGGCGATTCAAAGTCATCCAAATTAAATAAGTCAATAAAAGGACATCTTGCAAAAGCAGGCGTTGAGGCTATTGACGGTCTAAAAGAATTCAGAATAACCGATGAAGAAATAAACAACCACCAGTTAGGTGGCGAAGTAACTGTTTCTTTGTTTGAAGCTGGCCAAAAAGTTGATATAACTGGTACAACAATTGGTAAAGGCTTCCAAGGCGGTATAAAAAGACACCATTTTAGTTCCCAACGAGCATCTCATGGTAACTCTGTTTCGCACAATGCGATTGGATCAACGGGTATGAATCAAGATCCAGGCAGAGTATTTAAAGGCAAAAGAATGCCTGGACATTTGGGTGCTGTCACAAGAACTACACAAAATTTAGAAGTTGTCCGCGTAGACGCTAACCGAAATTTAATTATGATTAAAGGTGCAGTTCCAGGCTCTAAAGGATCAAATGTGACTATTAAGCCGGCTGTGAAAGTGAAGGGGGCTAAATAATGGATATAAAATTAGTCGATAATAAAGGAAAAGCTTCCACTAAAAAAGTTAAGGCCTCTGATGCAATATTTGCACAAGACTTTAAAGAATCATTAGTTCATCAGCTTGTTGTTTCATACATGGCTAACGCTCGCGTGGCAACCAGAGCACAGAAGACAAGAGCTGAAGTGAAACACAGTACAAGAAAACCATTTAGACAAAAAGGTACAGGTAACGCTCGAGCAGGGATGACTTCAAGTCCATTATGGAGATCTGGCGGTCGCGCATTTCCAAATCGACCTGATGAAAATTATTCAAAAAAAGTAAACAAAAAAGCTTATCGTGCTGGAATGAAATCAATATTTTCAGAATTAGTTCGTCAAGATCGTTTGACTGTTGTAGAAGAGTTCAAAGTAGATAAGCCTAAAACGAAGTCATTCAATGAATTAATTAAACATTTCAATGTTGACCAAAATGTCCTAGTAATCACTGATGAATTTGATGAAAATTTATACTTATCATCAAGAAATGTACCTTCAGCACTAGTGGTTGAAGCAAGATATATAGACCCGGTAAGTTTGGTTCATTTTTCAAAAGTAATTGTGACTGAAAAAGCCATTAAAACGATTGAGGAGATGTTTGCATGAGTGAACTATCAATTAAAAATAGCCAAACATTGAATGCTATTCTTGCCCCTCAAATTACAGAGAAGGCAACATTTATTGCTGATAAATACAATCAAGTTGCTTTTAAGGTTAAAAAAAATGCTACTAAAGATCAGGTTAAGCAAGCAATTGAGTTGATGTTTAAAGTAGAAGTTACTGCGGTAAACCTTCTAAATATGAAGGGTAAAACTAAACGACGTGGTAATAATTATGGTAAACGAGCTGACTGGAAAAAAGCTTATGTTTCATTAAAGCCTGGTCAAGAAATTAACTTTGTTGGAGATTAGTGACTATGGCAATATTAAAAGTTAAACCCACAACTCCAGGTCAACGCGGTCTTCAAAAGGTTGTTACCGAAGGATTGCATAAGGGTAAGCCATTTGGGGCTTTGTTGGAAAAAAAGTCTCAAAAATCTGGAAGAAATAATAATGGTAGGATCACTGTTCGTCATCGTGGAGGCGGCCATAAGCATCATATTAGAATCGTCGATTTTAAAAGAAATAAGCATGATATTCCTGCTAAAGTTGAGACAATAGAGTACGATCCGAATCGAAGTGCTCGAATCGCTTTATTATGCTACGCTGATGGTGAAAGACGTTACATTGTTGCCCCCAGAGGATTGGAAGTGGGCTCTGAAATAATAACAGGTCAGATCGCACCAATCAAAGTAGGTAATGCTTTACCGATAAAAAATATCCCTGTTGGAACAACGATTCACTGTGTTGAGTTAAAGCCTGGTAAAGGTGCGCAGATAGCAAGATCCGCTGGAACATCAGTTGATTTAATGGCGAGAGAAGGTGAGTATGCTCAGCTAAGACTCCGATCTGGTGAGGTCCGAAAAGTCCATATTACTTGTATTGCAACCATTGGCGAAGTCGGAAACGATGAGCATTCATTAAGAAAACTTGGAAAAGCTGGTGCCGTTCGTTGGAGAGGAATTAGACCAACAGTACGAGGTGTTGTTATGAATCCAGTCGATCACCCACATGGTGGCGGTGAAGGAAGAACTTCAGGCGGTAGACACCCTGTAAGCCCATGGGGCGTTCCCACCAAAGGCTATCGCACCAGAAATAATAAACGTACAGATAACATGAGAGTTAGCCGCAGACCGGCTAATAAGAGGTAACTAAATTATGTCAAGATCAATTAAAAAAGGACCTTTTGTTGATGCGCATCTTACTAAAAAAGTGGATGCTGCCCAGGAGACAAGAGACAGAAAGCCAATTAAAACATGGTCAAGAAGATCTACGATCCTTCCAAGTTTTATTGGCGTAACAATTGCGGTTCATAACGGAAGACAGCATGTTCCAGTTTTAATTACTGAGAATATGGTGGGGCACAAATTAGGCGAGTTTGCAGCAACGCGAACTTTCAAAGGACATTCAGGCGATAGGAAGGCGAAATAATATGGCTAACGAAGTTTCTGCAATATTAAGAGGCGTAAGAATCTCTCCTCAAAAAGCACGCTTGGTTGCTGATTTGGTTCGAGGAAAAAAAGTTGATAACGCCCTTAACATTTTAACTTTTAGCCCAAAGAAAGGCGCTGAAATTATTAAAAAGGTTGTTGAATCAGCAATTGCAAATGCTGAGAATAATAATGGCGCGGATATTGATGAGTTGAAAGTCAAAACTATCAGCGTTGATAAAGGAATGGTACTCAAAAGGATTCGAGCTCGTGCAAAAGGTCGCGCTGGAAAAATTATCAAACCAACATGTCACATTAAAGTGACAGTAGGAAGTTAAGAGAGAATTATGGGTCAAAAAATTAATCCAATCGGTTTTCGTTTAGGTGTTCAAAAAAACTGGTCATCTAAATGGTTCACTAATTCAAAAAATTATCCTGCACTATTAATTAATGATATTAAAGTCAGGGAGTTTTTAAACAAAAAGCTAGCTAATGCTGCAGTCAGCAAGATTATTATTGAAAGGCCGGCAAAGAATGCTAAGGTCACCATAATGACGGCTCGTCCTGGTATTGTTATCGGAAAAAAAGGTGAAGATATTGAAAATCTTCGTTCTGACCTTCAAGGATTAATGGGAATTCCTGTTCAACTAAATATAGAGGAAGTTCGTAAACCAGAAATTGATGCGACTTTAATTGCTCAAAGTATTGCACAGCAGCTTGAAAAAAGAGTTCAGTTTAGAAGAGCGATGAAGCGTGCGATGCAAAATGCCATGAGACTTGGCGCTCAAGGAATTAAGATTATGAGTGCTGGCAGATTGAATGGTATTGAAATTGCACGGTCTGAGTGGTATAGAGAGGGCAGAGTTCCTCTTCATACATTAAGAGCAGATATTGATTATGGGGTAGCACGTGCTCAAACTACATACGGGATCATTGGCATAAAGGTATGGATTTACAAGGGTGATGTGTACCAAGATGACAAGATGGCCACACCAGTAATAAAAGATAATAATGCTGACTTAGATAACGAAAAAACGCCAAGTCGAAAACCTGCAAAGCCTGAAGTAAAAAAAGCAACAGTTAAAACAGTTGCAAAAAAAACGACAGTTAAAGCAGCAACAAAAAAACAAGAAGTTAAGGAAGAGGCAGTAGATGCTGAGACTAAAACATCACCTGACTCAACTGAAGATAACAAAGAGGTTTAATTATGTTACAGCCAGCAAAACAAAAATTTAGAAAACAGCACAAAGGACGAAACACAGGTATTGCTACTACTGGTAATAAAGTAAGTTTTGGTGAATTTGGCCTTAAAGCTATTACACGTGGAAGGATTACTGCGCGTCAGATTGAAGCGGCTCGACGAGTAATGACTCGACATATTAAGCGTGGTGGTAGAGTTTGGATTCGTATGTTTCCAGATAAACCTATTTCAAAAAAGCCAGCTGAAGTGCGTATGGGTAAAGGTAAAGGTAGCGTTGAATTTTATGTTGCAGAAATCCAACCTGGAAAAATGCTTTATGAAATGGATGGAGTACCCGAAGAGATAGCGCGTGAAGCCTTCAAGCTTGCTGCTGCTAAACTTCCTATACAAACTGTCTTCACAACAAGACATATTGGGGGCTAAATGATGAAAGCTATTGATTTAAGAAAAAAATCTGTTGATGAACTTGGCAAAGAATTAATTGAATTAAGGAAATCTCAATTTAATGCAAAAATGCAACTTACCATGCAGCAGTCAAATAAGACAGATCAATTAAAAAAAATACGTAAAGATATAACAAGGATAAAACACATCATGTCAGAAAAAGTGGAGGCTAAATAATGGTTGAAGCTCAAAAAAACTTGAGAACGATGCAAGGAAAAGTTCTGAGTAACAAAATGGACAAAACAGTTACAGTTTTGGTAGAAAGAACTGTTAAACACCCAGTTGTGGGAAAGGTAATTAAATTATCTAATAAATTTCATGCTCATGATGAAAAAAATGAGATCGGGGAAGGTGATGTAGTTGAAATCGCTGAATCAAAACCGCTTTCAAAAACAAAAACGTGGGTGGTAACAAAAGTTTTATCAAAAGCGCCGCAAATTATTTAATTCTTGTAATTACAAGTAATTTATTATAAAATTTGCGTCTTTTTTAAAGTGGTGCATGCTAGCACCCCAATACTGACCGTAAAAACAGTTAGTTAAACTGGGTTGAAATAGCGGATTAAGTTGGAGAATATTTCATGATACAAATGCAATCAAAATTAGAGGTTGCCGATAATACTGGTGCACGTTCAGTTCAGTGCATCAAAGTTCTTGGCGGTTCAAAACGTCGCTATGCTAGCGTTGGAGACATTATTAAGGTTAGTGTCAAGGAAGCTATGCCAAGAGGCAGAGTCAAAAAAGGTGAAGTCTATGATGCTGTTGTAGTAAGAACAGCCAAAGGCGTAAGAAGACCAGATGGCTCATTAATTAAATTTGATGGTAATGCTGCAGTTCTTTTAAATAATAAACTAGAACCCATCGGTACAAGGATTTTTGGCCCAGTAACCCGAGAGTTACGAACAGAAAAGTTTATGAAAATTGTTTCATTAGCGCCAGAAGTGATATAGGGAGTGAGTAATGAATAAAATTCGTAAAGGCGATAAAGTTTTCATCAGCACAGGTAAAGATAAGGGCAAGGATGGTATTGTTTCCGAAGTTTTAGCAAATGGTAAAATTTTGGTTGAAGGTATAAATATGGTGAAAAAACATGTTTCACCTAACCCAAATCTTGGTATTCAAGGCGGTATTGTAAGCCAAGAGCGCCCTCTAGATATTTCAAATGTGGCTATTTTCAATAGCAAAACCAGTAAGGCAGACAAGGTATCTTTTAAAACTCTAAAAGATGGAAAAAAAATTAGAGTCTTTAGATCAAATCAAGAAGCAATAGACGTTTAAGGAAAATAATATGGCTCGTTTAAAAAAATATTATGAAGAAACAATAGTTAAACAGTTAATGGAACAGTTCAATTATAAATCAGTAATGCAAGTTCCAAGAATTGAGAAAATAACATTAAATATGGGTGTTGGCGAAGCTGTAGCGGATAAAAAAGTTATGGAAAATGCCGTGAGTGACTTAGAAAAAATTGCGGGTCAAAAACCCCTTGTCACTAAGGCAAAAAAATCAATTGCAGCATTTAAAATTCGTGATGACTATCCAGTTGGTTGTAAGGTGACTTTACGAAAAAACAATATGTATACATTTCTTGATCGCCTGATTTCAATTGCAATTCCTCGTATTAGAGATTTCCGAGGAATATCAGCCAAATCATTTGATGGTCGAGGAAATTACAACATGGGAATTAAAGAGCAGATAATTTTTCCTGAAATTGAATACGATAAAATTGATGCTCTCAGAGGAATGAACATAACAATTACAACTTCAGCTAAAACTGATGATGAGGCCAAAGGGTTATTATCAGCTTTTAGTTTTCCATTTAGAGGGTAACACGAGTATGGCTAAAAAATGCATGACAGAACGTGAAATTAAGCGCCGTAAGATTGTTGATAAATACAAAACGAAGCGTAGTGAATTAAATGAAATTATCAAAAATTCATCTTCAACAAATGAACAAAAAAATGAGGCTCGAGCTAAATTAGCTTCACTTCCAAGAAATTCAAGCCCAGTCAGATTAAGAAATCGCTGTGCTTTAACTGGAAGACCGCGCGGAACTTACAGAAAGTTTGGATTAGCCAGAGGTAAACTAAGAGATTTAATGATGTCAGGAGAAGTTCCTGGTGTTGTTAAAGCGAGTTGGTAGGAGAACATTATGAGTATGCAAGATCCAATAGCAGATATGTTAACAAGAATCCGAAATGGTCAAATGACCAATAAGGTTCATGTATCGATGCCAGCATCTAAGTTAAAAAAATCAATTGCTGCAGTTTTAAAAGACGAAGGTTATATTGAGGATTTTAATTTGAATGATAGCAATGGTAAGCCAACATTAACTGTTGAACTAAAGTACTATGCTGGTAGACCAGTTATAGAAAGAATAGAGAGAATTAGCAAACCTAGTTTGCGAATTTATAAGGGAGCCGAAAACCTACCAAAAGTGATGAATGGTTTGGGTGTTGCGATTGTAACAACCTCAAAAGGCGTTATGACTGATATTAAAGCAAGGGCAGCCGGAATTGGTGGCGAAATCCTTTGTTATGTTGCTTAAGGAAAAGATCAATGTCAAGAATAGCTAATTTACCTGTTAATATCCCGGAAAAAGTTGAAGTCACAATAACACCTGACAATGTTTTAGTTAAAGGCCCTTTAGGTCAACTAAGTCAATCATTAACTGGGGATGTATCAGTAATAAAAGATAACAATGTTTTAACGTTCACGGTTAACAACGAAACAAAATTTGCAAAATCAATGTCGGGGACCCTTCGCGCTTTAGTAAATAATATGGTTACTGGAGTATCCACTGGTTTTGAAAAAAAACTAAGACTCGTGGGTGTTGGATATAAAGCTCAAGTTCAAGGAAATGCAGTAAATTTGGACTTAGGTTTCTCTCATCCAATATTGCATAAACTTCCTGAAGGCGTGACCGCGCAAGCGACTTCTCCAACTGAGTTAGTCATCAAAGGATTCAATAAGCAATCAGTCGGCCAAGTTGCCGCTGAAATTAGAGACTATCGACCACCAGAGCCTTATAAAGGTAAGGGTGTTCGTTATGATGACGAACAAGTTGTAATGAAAGAAGCCAAGAAACAATAAGGATTAATTATGGTTAATAAAGAACAATCAAGAATCAGAAGATCTCGAAAAACAAGAGCAAAAATTGCTGAATTAGGACGAACTCGGCTTACAGTGTTCCGTTCAAATTTAAATATATACGCTCAGGTTATTGATGGAGCAACTAATAAAGTTGTTGCAGCAGCCTCTACAGTTGAAGCTGAAATGAGAAAGAAATTAAAAAAAACAGGTGATGTTTCTGCAGCGGCCGAAATCGGCAAAAGAATAGCTGAGAAAGCTAAAAAAGCTGGTGTTGAAGAAGTGGCTTTTGACCGATCAGGTTATCGGTATCACGGCAGAATTAAAGCTCTTGCTGACGCAGCAAGAGAAAATGGACTTAAATTCTAAATAATTAGGAAAAATTATGGCTCAAGATCAAGGATTTCAACAACAAACAGACGGTCTGAAAGAAAAGATGATCACTGTAAACCGTGTAACTAAGGTTGTTAAAGGCGGACGTATTATGAGTTTTGCAGCATTAACCGTAGTTGGTGATGGTGATGGCTCAATTGGAATGGGTAAAGGTAAAGCGCGTGAAGTCCCTTTAGCAGTTCAAAAAGCTTTGGAAGAAGCAAAAAGAGGAATGTTAAAAATTAATTTAACAAAAACGGGAACATTGCAGCATGCTGTAGTTGGTAAGCACGGCGCTGCAAAAGTTTTAATTCAGCCTGCAACTGAGGGTACAGGTATTATTGCTGGTGGCGCTATGCGAGCAATATTTGAAGTTATGGGAATGCATAATGTAACTGCGAAAAGCTTTGGCTCATCTAATCCATACAACATTGTTCGAGCAACTCTTAATGGTTTGGCGAATATGAATAGCCCTGCCGAGATAGCAGCTAAACGTGGCAAAACAGTTGAAGAAATCAGAGGCTAGTTATGGCAAAAGATAAAATGATAAAGGTAACGCAAATTAAAAGCACAATCGGTACAGGCAAAAAAACATACAGCAACAGTTAGAGGTCTGGGCTTAAGAAAGATTAATCATACCGTTGAGGTTATTGATACCCCAGAGGTAAGGGGAATGATTAATTCAGTAAATTATTTATTAAGAGTTGAGAATTAATATGAAACTAAATACATTAAAGCCAGCAGAGGGTTCAAACCCATCAGCTCGAAGAGTAGGTCGAGGAATTGGATCAGGTTTTGGAAAAACAGCCGGGCGTGGACATAAAGGACAAAAGTCAAGAGCTGGAGGATTTCATAAGGTAGGTTTTGAAGGTGGTCAAATGCCTATTCAACGAAGACTTCCTAAAAGAGGCTTTAAATCTCTTCAGAAAGATTACAAAGATCAAATTAGAACATCTGAACTAAATAAACTACCTGAAGGAAAAATCGATTTATTGACCTTAAAAAAAGAAAACTTGGTTTCAGAGTTAGCATTAAGTGTAAAAATATTTTTATCTGGCGCTGTTGATAAAAAATATACGATTTCGGGTATTGCTGTTACTAAGGGTGCAAAAGAGGCAATTGAGTCTGCTGGTGGAAAAATAGAATCCTAGTTGATTAAAATACAATGGCACAAAATCCTTTAAATTTAAGTGGAATGTCCGAGTTAAAAAATAGAATATTATTTTTACTTGGGGCTCTCGTCGTCTTCAGGCTTGGAGCGCACATTCCAGTACCTGGCATTGATCCTCTTGAATTGAAGAAATTATTTGATAGCCAAAGTGGCGGTATCCTGGGAATGTTTAATATGTTTTCTGGTGGCGCCTTAAGCAGATTTACAGTATTTGCTTTAGGAATCATGCCTTATATATCTGCATCAATTATCATGAATCTTTTGCAGGCAATGTCACCATCGTTGAAAGACTTAAAAAAAGAAGGTAAATCTGGACAAGAAAAAATTGCGAAATATACCATTCAAGGAACTCTAGTATTAGCTGCATTCCAGTCCTTGGGTATTTCAGTTGCTCTTGAGGCTCAACCTGGACTTGTATTAGACCCAGGTTTGCTCTTTAGAATTACCGCAATGCTAACTCTAGTTACCGGAACTATGTTCCTAGTTTGGCTTGGAACACAAATAACTTCCAGAGGAATTGGTAATGGGATATCAATGATCATTTTTGCTGGGATTGTTGCAGGTCTTCCAAGCGCCCTAGGCAATACATTGGAGCTTACCAGGACTGGAGCTTATTCGATTCCTTTAGTCTTTTTTCTCATTGCTGCTGTTGTTTTGGTAACTGCGATAGTAGTTTTTGTAGAAAGAGCCCAAAGAAGAATTACAATTAATTATGCTAAAAGACAAGTGGGTAATAAGTTGTATGGTGGGCAATCATCGCATCTTCCTCTTAAAATCAATCAAGCAGGAGTTATTCCAGCAATTTTTGCATCAAGTGTAATTTTATTTCCAGCCACGATTGCCGGCTGGTTTGGTACTAGTGAAAATTTTTACTGGCTTAAAGATGTCTCAGCACTATTATCTCCTGGACAACCAATTTATATTTTCTTATTTGCTGTTGCAATTATATTCTTTTGCTATTTTTATACTGCTTTGCAATTTAATCCAAAAGAAACTGCTGAAAATCTAAAGAGAGCAGGAGCTTTTGTTCCAGGGATAAGACCTGGCGAACAGACTGCAAAATTTATTGATACGATTATGGGTAGACTAACTTTAGTTGGAG
>Ga0129340_1149270_pt1 | contig 9964 bp, 3 predicted proteins | sample CPBNA1_8_FD_109911 | JGI IMG/M metagenome (GOLD analysis project Ga0129340, IMG submission 109911) | Freshwater to marine salinity gradient microbial communities from Chesapeake Bay, USA - CPBay_Sum_15_0.8_RNA1 (Metagenome Metatranscriptome) | ecosystem: Environmental > Aquatic > Marine > Coastal ...
CTCCTATCACTAATGTACACACTTTATACTTTATACTCATCAGATCTTTATGCATTATCTAATTCAAATACTGAATCAAATATTCTATTAGAAAACCTTATGTTAAATTATACAAATGTTAATAAAATTCATCCAATTTCTACTCAAAACGAACTTAATTCGGATTTGATTGATATTAATAAAAAAACATATAATATCTCTAATATATCAAAACACGATTTAATCGATTTAGTAAATCAAACAACTACTAAAGAAGAATTGGATGCATTAAATGCAAGTTCAAGAGTCCGAAGTCTTATGCAATTTTCTATTCCAGAAGGAAAACTTTTTTATCCTGAACCTTTTATTGCGTCACCTTCGTATTTACACTCTGATTTAGCTTTTTTACACATATTACACTATTGATACTGATTATGATTTTTATTTATATTCCTAATTTGTTTTTTTTTCATTTCTTTTGTTTGTACCGTACGTTGATGTCAAACTCGCTTAAAACCACGAAAAGAGACTAGAGGAGTCAGTCGATCTAAATGTGGAGATCTTATAACAGCAACTGTTCCAGTTTCCTGAGCTTTATCTATTATTGTTCAAGAAACAACAGATGCTACTGATCTTAATGATGGATTTGGTACTGGTGAATTAGTGATAGGAGTTCGAGCTTATCAATGAGGTTGAGAATACTATTATCCTAAAACTATTGATTTAAATTATAATGTTAAATCGAGTTACTCGAGTTTTATTGGAAACTCAATTAAATATAATTATTCAAATCATCAACACCAGTCATCTAATACATTTTGAAAATTATACCAAAATAAAATTGGTGATGGTGTAAATGTACCTGCACATACTTTACTTACACCTATGGATAATTCAAACACTTTAAATTTAATTTCTTTCAAAAATTTAGGTTTGAGTAATTTAGAAGCATCCAACGCTTTTCCTAAAATTAGAAATAGTTCATCTTTTTTTAAATCAAATTTAATTAATTCACGAAACGACTTTACTTCTAAATATAAATTTATAAATTCTTCTTTCGTAGAAGAATATTCAAATTCTGATATTAATAATTTCGGATTAAACAAACAACAAAATTTGGTTACTTCAAATACAATAAATTATGCCCAATCAACTTTTTTAGATACTAACGCATTAAAACAATACCTTGATTATTCTTATAATAAACATTTAGTAAATTTACAAAATTTTAATTGATATAAAAATTGAACAAATTTAACTTTTCAAAACACATGTAATCTTGAATTAACTAACAATATATTTAAAGTTTTAAACATAAATTCACGTGAATTAAATTCAGAAACATACACAAATTTAATTTCCGATAACTCATTTTTAAATAAATTACCATTACTTTCAAAAAATAAAAATAACTTACAAACCAACATACTTTTATTAAATCCTCATATAATAAAATCTAAAACTCTTTTTTCTAATAAACAATTTTTTAAAAAGAACATTTTTAATACATCTACTAATGAAACCTTATTAAACAATTTACGAATATCATCTGATATTTTCAAACAAAAAATTCTTAATAATCAAGAAGATAAAGTTTTATTAAACGATCAATTTTACGCATTTAATACTTCAATAAACCCTTTTAATTCAGATCTTAATCTAGCACCTGATTTAACTGTATTATCATCAAATACAAGATTAAATAAATTTTCAAACTCCACTAATTTAATTACCAATAACTTAAATACATATAAAACTCAATTCGTAAATCTACCTATGACAACTAACATAGCTTCAAATCGAACATTTATGGGATTAAATCACCCTTCAATAGGTTCATCAAATGTAGATTTTGATATGTCAAAATTTAATTCTCAAAAATTAACAAAAATCACAGAATTATTTGACGGTGTTAAACTTCATGCAACTTTAGAATCAAAAAAAACCCCAGCTGTAGATTTATTAATAGGTTCTAGAGACAAATCACCTAAATCTATCAATACAGCTTATTGATTAATGTTTTGAGGAAATACAAAATCTATTCATAGAATTTCAAAAGCCCTACAAACTCATCTAATATCAAATTTATTTTATTTACCAACTTTTACAAATTACTCAGACTATGATTTTAGAAATGAACAATCATTAGAACTTCTTGAAGATCTTCAATGAGAATTATCACATTCATCTTATAATTTTTATGATTACTCTACAATACATCAAAATGTAACAAAAACAATTGTTAAAGATGTAACATCAAACGCGATGGATGAATTATTTACACCCTTTAATATTTTTCATAACGAAAATTTTAATTCACTTTTAACACCAAATATAAAAGACTTTTCACTTAGTGGTCAATTCTATGCAAATCCTTATCAAACTGAAAATCTTTATAGTTCATCAAAACTTATGTATAATAAACATTTTGAAAAATTCAACCCTTTTAATGATTTACAAGATTCAGACGAATCTTATTTATCATTAAAAGACTTAATAACATTCGCTGATCAAATTTCATTTACTCTTAAATTAAACGATAATATTTTTTTAACTTTATTATCTTCAGAATCTGTATTAAATGCATTTAAAAGTAAATTAGGATCTTATATGGAATTAAATAGTGATTCAAACAACACTATTATTTTTAATAATAATTCTAATGAAAAAGATTTGAATATTGGTAATTTAACACGTATTTCGAATTTATTAACTTTACGATCTTCAACAAAAAATTCAATAACTAATTTTAACGCTTTTCAAAAAGTTTTTAGATCACGTTTTGATGAAGGACGTGCTCATATAACATCAAATGACTATGCAGATTTAAATCTTAAACAACCTTATATTTTTGATAAAAAAATACCTTACCTCAATTTATTAGGTAAAAATAAATCATCGTTTTACGAAACCCCATCTTATAAAAAATATTTGTTTTTAAATTTCAATTCAAATTCAACTCTTCAAGAATCTTTAATAACCCCTGCATACGATTTCCCTTTTTTATTAGCAATGAATAGTGATATAATACGTCACATTTGAATTGATTGAGCTTCAAAATGAGAATATGTAGAAGTACAACCAGCTTCTGTTTCTAAATATTCAACTTTAGGGATACCTTATTTCAGAAAACCTTTCGATTTTAATGCTAATATAAGTGATACTCTTAATGATGTAGAATCGTACTTTATTAAAATTTCACGATCACGTAAAAATTATATTTCTAATTGAAATTACGCACCTTTTATTTATAACAAAAATTATATTTGAAATAAATTTGCAAGCGAAACAAGTTTATTTAATAAAGATTATACGACTGCACATTTACGAAATTCTTTATCTAAAATGAAATGATTTTGAAAATTACCTTTCCACACAAATACATTAAACAGACAACCAACATTAGGGTTAAGTAATAACGATACGTACGCTCATTCAACTTGACGTCCTAGATCGTCAATCCAATCATATTTTTATCAAACAGCTCACTTAATAGATTTATTGTCAAAACGTGAACAATTATATAGACAATATTTAGAAAACTCAAAAAAAATTATATCATTACCTACTAAATTAACAGCAACTCCTAATAATATATTGATTAAAGATATTCAATCAACGTTTTTGTTTACGGATCCACTTTCATATAATAATGAATACTCCCGTGACGTTTTCTTAACTTCACTATCCTTTTATAAGTATCTTTATCTTAGAGCAGCTCTTATAACTACAAATCAAATTTTAGAAACTTCACCTATAAAATTTGAATATCTTAATAAATACATTTTTTTTTATTTTTTAAATTCAGATGTATCTAATATAGCTGAAAATTTTGAATTATATAAAAACCAATACAGACCTCTAAAAAAAGGAATTAGTAATATGCTTCGTCTACATGGAACAGGAGCAATTGCTATGCCAGTAGAAATGCGATTACAAATTTTAGCCTCATCACGAGATGTAATACATTCTTGATCTATACCTTCAGCTGGTATTAAAATTGATTGTATCCCTGGATACACTTCTCATAGAATTATGAAATTTCTCTTAACAGGAATTTATTGAGGACAATGTCAAGAAATTTGTGGACGTTATCATCATTGAATGCCTATAATAGCTTATTTTATGAAACGAGATTTATTTTTTCTTTGATGTACACATTTTGTCTTTAATAACTCTCTTCAAGGAGATTGGAATATTACTGATCGAAAATTCGCAGATTTTATAAGATTTGCTTCTTACGATAAATCATCTTGATTACAAGAAATTAATCATAATTTATAAATATATGACTAACGCACAATATATATCTTACTGAGCATCAACAAAAGTAATTACTTTTAGTAAAATTAATAACACAGCATTAAAATTTCATAACATTAAAACCACAAATTTTAGACCTTTATATATTTATTTAAATACTACAAAACACATACATGTATCTTTATCGAATTTATCTAACGTTAGTAGACTTCCATCATTTCAAATTAACACTAGTGAATTAATAAAAAACCATTTAATATTATCAATTCGATCAACTTTAATTTGTTGAATAAAAATTTTAGAATTTAATTTTACTACATTATATTTTCTTTTTAAAATTTTAACTAATAAATTTATAAAACAATCAACTGCTAATAATACAAAAAAAAAACTTAACAATTTAACTCTATTACACATGAATGCTAAATATATTTAAAATAAAAATTATATATATATATGAAATATCCTAAACATATAATTTGTGATTTAAACCCACGACACGAAAACTATCAAACGTGATATTGAGTCAATGATTATAAACAATTAATATTTAAAGAACATGAACATATTGATACTATTGAAAGATCTAGATATATTTTACCAAAATTTAATAAAATTTTATTAACGGACCAACCTCAACACAAAGCATTAATGGAAACTTTTATTAGCGATACACTCTATAAACCTGATTTTCAAATTTATGTTGATACTACACCTCAATGTACTACATTTGAATTATTTGATATAAATTTTTTAAAAAAAGATTTTTTATATACAAAATTAAAATACTCAAGATGTCCTCAATATGATATTGTTTCTGGAGGATTAGCAGCACTCTTAGCAGGTTTTATAGGATTCTTAATTAGTGAAAAATTTGGTATTGAACTTGTCGATTCGGGTGATTTTTATATAACATGAATGTACGGAGCATTTCTATGTATGCCTATAGGTTTATTTTCGTACATGTACACACATAGTGAATTTAAATATAATGTTTTTGACCCTAATTATTTTATAATTTTCTACTCTAATATATCAAATTTAATTTTAAAAAAAATTCTAAAAAATAAAAAAAAATAATAAAATATTTTACATAATAATAATAAATTAATTGGTGTTTGTGCGTCTATATGAGTAAATTACATAATGTACTTTTGTGATTGAATACGGGAGAATCAACTTCCAAAGTTAAATAGTACGCTGTCGATAGAAAATAGTAGTGTGAACGAAGGGGTGAAAAGACTTAACCTTTGCGTTTTGTAGCTAATAAAAGCTATAACAATGTATTGATTGAAAAAATATTGAAACTTAATGTTTAATCTGTTAAAGCGTATGCGATAACGTACCTTTTGTATAATGGGCTAATGAGTTAATATTAATAGCAAGCTTAAAATATTGGTAGGCACAAAGAAATTAATTCAAAGTTATTAATATTAGACCCGAAACTAGTCGATCTAATTATGAACAGGTCGAAAGTATAAAACTGAGGACCGAACTCGTGAATGTTGCAAAATTCTGAGATGATTTGTAATTAGGGGTGAAAGGCCAATCAAGATTAGTGATAGCTGGTTCTCCGCGAAAATTATTTTAGTAGTACAGAATTGAATACTTAATTAAGGTAAAGTCATCTTAAAACAATGCACAAGTTATTATTTGGAAACGTTTTTAGAAACTCTAAATGTAGTTAAGTCAAATAATTCTAGCCAGACGTAATCGCGCAAAGGTGATACGTCGAGAGGGAAACAGCCCAGATCAAACGCTAAGGTGTTTAATAAGGTTTAAGGTGAAAGAAGTAGGTTCTGATACTTTACCCAGGTGATAGGCTTGGAAGCAGCCATTCACTAAAAAAAGAGTAACAGCTTACTGGGTATACACCCTATAATGAGAAAAAGTAGTCAAATCAGACCTGTTTCGATAATGTATAGACAATAAAAACTTTAACCGAATCGTTGAAAGATTAATAAATCTTGGTAGCGGAGTGTTTCGTAGTTCAAAGAAGATTAGTTGTTAAACTAGTTGGAGAAATCGAAATTAATAATATTAGCATTAGTAACGAAAAATAATGTGTTGGAAACTAAGTATGTAAAACAAAGACTCATTATCGCCGAAAGTTCTAGAGTTTTGATTACCGGTAAAACCTAATCATTAACAAAGATCCCTAAGAAATAAACTAAAGTTGTAAGCTTAATGGGTAAATATTCACATAAACGAATAGAGGAGTTTTGACTTTTATTGTATAAATGTTTTAACTTAATGCAAGGATAATTTATAATTACAATTAGACTAGAAATAGAAACTCAGTACAATTGGTCTAGCCGAACTAACCCACTTAATTTAAATGTGGCTGCTGCAATGTACGGGCACCTGATGGAACTTTGCGTTGTAGTGGAGTAGGTGGTGGAGCATCCCATATTTAAATTAAGATTAAGTCATTATCCTTTAAGAAGAATCGTATAGAAAACTACTTATAAATATGTATTATAAAATATTCCTAGTTTTTTAATATATAAATATAAAAATAGTATTCTGGATTCAGCTATTGGGTAATGAAATTGTACGTCTCACGGTAGTAAGAATAGTACCATCTGTATACTAAGACCTGCCAAAACCAAATCTTATTAAATCTGACACTAGTGAACGAGTAGAATATACACAGGCGGTGGAAGAATGTAGTTGAAGGAACTCGGCAAATTGACTCTGTAACTTCGGGATAAGGAGGGCAGTAATCTATCAAATATTTTATGCTTAAGTTAAACTTATATAACTTGAAAATCTCCATGCTCTTTTCGATTATATAAGTTTGCTTGAGAACAGAACACGCGTAATCTGTTAAAGTGTAAATGTTAGGGGTACCTCCACCAGGATAGGCCCATCTCTAACCTCTTTGCATTTTATGAAAAGCTATCAATACGTGTTTTGAAATCATATGAAATTTTATAGAAAATTGTATCAAAAAAGAGGAGGTGGCGACTGTTTAATAAAAACACAGGACTCTGCTAAATTGAAAAATGATGTATAGAGTCTGACGCCTGCCCAGTGCTGCAAGATGAAACATTACAAGTATAGCTTGTTGATTTAAATCCCAGTAAACGGCGGCTGTAACCCTGACGGTCCGAAGGTAGCGAAATTCATTGGCGGGTAAGTTCCGTCCTGCATGAATGGCGTAACGACTGCCTCACTGTCTCCAGCTACAATCCAGTGAAATTGAAAACTAGGTGAAAATGCCTAAAATGAGCAGCGGGACGGAAAGACCCTATGCACCTTTACTGGAACCTTGTATTTTGTTAAATTATTAGCATATTGTGGAAAGTTATATATATATATAACTATTTGACCATGTATATTAAGATTTAACAATTAATAAATACTAAACGTATAAAATAACAATTACTTAATAAGTCTTGTAAACACAAACATTAATTTAAAAAATTCTAATAAGTATTTTATTATACTGCAAGGATGCCAGTTTCACTGGGGCGGTGACCTCCTAAAAAGTAACGGGGGTGTACAAAGGTTTACTGAAGCATGCGTGCATGTGAGTATTACAATGAATAAAAGTAAGCTTGATTCATAAATTGACGAATTTTAGAAGGGCAATTTTAATTTTTTGCCTGTCATAGTGACCCGATATTTTATCTATTGATAGAAATATCGATTAACGGATAAAAGGTACGCTAGGGATAACAGGCTAATAACTCCTAAGAGTTCCCATCGACGGAGTTGGTTGGCACCTCGATGTCGGCTCATCTTATCCTGGTTGAGAACAATCTTCCAAGGGTCGGTCTGTGCTACCGTTAAAATGTTACGTGGGCTGGTTTTAGGACGTCGTGAGACAGTGTGGTCTCTATATGTAGCAAAAGAGAAAAAACGCAGAACCTTACTTTAGTACGAGAGGAATGAGACGGATTAACCTATTGTTAAACAATTGTTTAGTAAAAGCATGTTGTAACGCTACGTTAAGACTCGATAATCGTTGAATAAATATAAAACGAGAAGCGACTCTGTTAGTTTTTTCATAAAGATACCTTATAGAACATGAGATTGTATATCTTTTAGATGTAAGAAGTGTGAGCTTTTGAGTTTAAATAGATACAATATCTACTTATATCCTAAAGTTGAGATGTGTAAATACACTTATCTACATAAATATAAGACACGTCGCATTAAGTGGATACCTTGACAGAATATTTAGGTGAGGAGTGAAAGCTACTATATTTTGCTAGAAGTATTGGCACTACCAGGAATAGCAAGTAGAATTATACATACTGAGTGAACTGAAATATCTAATTAACTTATAGAATAGAAATCAACTGAGAAGGGGTTAGTAGCGATGAGCGAAATCTCTTAAACTCTGACGAACATTATTATTGTAAACTAATATACATTGACGTATAACCGAAGAAGGTAAAAGTCCTGTAAGTTTATTATAATTTCATACAATCTAATAGGGGTATAGTTTAGTGGCAGAACGTTGGTCTTCAACACCATTTGCGTGGGTTCGATTCCTACTACCCTTGATTTGATATTTAAACTTCCAAAAACTTATATTGTAAAACATAAACGTAGATATGGATGAAAAAAAATATACTTTAAAACTCAATTAAATTCGATTAAATTTCGAACATTTTTAAAAACAAAAAATGCTAAAACAAAATCACAACTATTTAATTCATGAAAGAATAACCCAACTTTGTATAAAAAAACTCAACTTAAAACAATAAATACAAATCTTAAATACCGATTAAGTTCTATAAAAATTAAAAATAAACTAAAAAAAAAATACAACTTTAAAAATTTATCTTACAACCATGGTTTAATCCCTAAAAAACTAATTAAAAAATTCAATCCTTCTTCCCGTTTAAATATCTTAAAAAAATCTCCAAATTCGAATGTAGGCGCATTTGAAACAGGTTTGATTCTAAAATTTAAAAATTCTTATAAAAACACATTACCATGATTTAGTTTACTCCAACAATTATTGTATTTCAAAAATACTATATCAAAAAAAAATTACCAAAAACCCAATTATTTAATTACACCAAAATACCAATTATTTATCACAAATTCTTTCAAACAAATTTACATAAATCAAATTGTTAATACTACATGACCTATAATTGCGTTACAAAAAAATGACTATGCTCTTCAAAATTTATTTACTACTAAACCAAACACTTCTCATTTAATAAATATACATACAAAAAATAAAAAACAAATAACGTATTGTAGTTGACTTTTTTTTAAAAAAACTAAATTTATTTTAAAAAAAAACCACAATTTCTTTCGTAAAACATTAAAAAAACAACAACCTCTTTTTAAAACAAACAATTCTATAAAAAATTTATACAGTTTTTCGAAACCTACAGCCTGTTTACCTAGTGGCGTAGGAGTTTGAAACGGTATGAATCAAGTAGTATATGCAAAAAACACATGAACTAATAAACAAAAATACCGTAAATCTAACGTAAGACGAAATCGAAGCCATCGTCTAATATTAGGTAGTCGAACTTTATTAAAGCAACAAATCTATAAACTTAGAGCACTATTTTTTAAAAGTACAATTTGAGATCGTAATTCCTATAAAACTTTAGTCCCCATGAGTTACCACCCCACCTTACGAATACATCGACCAAATAATCCTTTTGAAATTAACAAACAAAAATTGTACAGAACTTTACGTTTTCAACGTAAAATAAAAAAAAAAAAAAATGTAAGTTGTTAA
>Ga0129340_1008542_pt1 | contig 9752 bp, 9 predicted proteins | sample CPBNA1_8_FD_109911 | JGI IMG/M metagenome (GOLD analysis project Ga0129340, IMG submission 109911) | Freshwater to marine salinity gradient microbial communities from Chesapeake Bay, USA - CPBay_Sum_15_0.8_RNA1 (Metagenome Metatranscriptome) | ecosystem: Environmental > Aquatic > Marine > Coastal ...
AGAATATGCAAGAGCTAAATCTCTTTGTGAATTATATTTTTTTGTTGGAACTACCTCAATTTTTCCAGGCCTAGGCTTTGCATGATAAACTAATGATTCTCTTCTATCTGATCTCTTTGTCATAAGGATGAATTATAACCAAATATAAATTATTAATTAAATAAATTATTCTGATTGTTTTTATTTCTTCCAAGATGATTATATGCCTTTTCTGTAACCTGTCTTCCTCTAGGTGTTCTAACAATAAAGCCCTGTTGAATTAGGAAAGGTTCATAAACTTCTTCAATCGTTTCTGAATTCTCAGAAAGTGATGTGGATAATGTAGAAATTCCAACAGGACCTCCATTATATTTTTCTATTATAGTCTCGAGAATTTTATTATCCATTTCATCAAGACCATTTTTATCAACATTTAAAGAACTTAAAGCATACTTTGTAATCTCAAGATCAATTTTTCCATCACTTTTAATTTGAGCAAAATCTCTAACTCTTCTAAGCAAAGAATTAGAAATTCTTGGGGTACCACGACTTCTTCTGGCAATTTCAAAACAAGACTCACTATCAATAGACAAGCCTAATATATTTGAACTCCTCTCAACAATTTTTGACAAAAGTTTATCATCATAATGTTCAAGTCTATTTGAAATAGCAAACCTTTCTCTCATTGGATTAGTTAAAAAACCAGACCTAGTGGTTGCTCCAACAAGTGTAAATGGATTTAAATTTAACTGAACTGTCCTAGCATTTGGTCCAGATTCAATCATGATATCAATTTTATAATCCTCCATTGCAGAATATAAGTACTCTTCAATTACGGGACTTAGTCTATGAATCTCATCAATAAAAAGTATATCTCTTTCTTCAAGACTTGTAAGTAATCCAGCTAAATCTCCTGGCTTGTCAATTACTGGACCAGATGTAACCTTTAAACCTACATTAAGTTCATTTGCTAAAATGTGAGCTAATGTTGTTTTTCCAAGACCAGGCGGTCCATGAAATAATGTGTGATCAAGTGCATCATTTCTTTGATTTGATGCCTCAACAAAAACTTTAAGGTTTTTAATAATTGACTCTTGACCAATAAAATCAGAAAATTTAGGAGGTCTTAAAGCCTTATCAAATTCAATATCATTTTCCTGATTCATATTCATTATATCAAATATACACTAATTGTGTAATTTGAGATGATGATAAAAACTAATGCTGAAGCTCTTTCTCACCTTTTTTTAAAGGAACATTTTGAGGGACAAAATCCTCTTTAGAACCAGGTTTAGAATAATCGTAAGCCCATCTAAAAACATGAGGGATTTTACCTGGCCAGTTTCCATGAATATGTTTAATTGGAGCTGTCCATTCTAGCGTGTTAGACTTCCATGGATTCTGCTCAGCTTTCTTCCCATAATACATACTATTAATAAAATTATACAAGAAAATAATTTGTGCAGCACCAGCTAAAAGTGCAAACAATGTAATTATGACATTAATGTTTGCAACATCATCAAAATATGGGAAGTTAGTATTTGTATAGTATCTTCTTGGAAGACCAGCCATACCAATAAAATGCATTGGAAAAAATACACCGTATGCACTAATTGCAGTAATCCAAAAATGTACATATCCAAGTGTTTTATTCATCATTCTACCAAACATTCTCGGATACCAGTGGTAAACTCCAGCAAATAAACCATAAAGAGCAGAAATTCCCATTACTAAATGGAAGTGTGCTACAACAAAATATGTATCATGTAGGTTGATATCAAGTGCACTATCTCCAAGAATAATTCCAGTTAAACCACCTGTTATAAATGTAGAGACAAGTCCAATAGCAAATAACATTGCAGGATTAAATTGAATGTTACCTTTCCATATAGTAGTTATATAATTAAACGCTTTAACAGCTGACGGGATAGCAATTAATAAAGTTGTAAATGTGAATACAGATCCAAGAAAAGGATTCATTCCAGTTACAAACATATGGTGACCCCAAACTATTGTTGATAAAAATGCAATAGCAAGGATTGATCCTACCATTGCTCTATATCCAAAGATTGGCTTACGAGCATTAGTTGCAATCACTTCAGATGCTATTCCTAAAGCAGGTAAAAGTACAATATATACTTCCGGGTGTCCAAGGAACCAAAAAAGGTGTTCAAATAAAACTGGAGAACCACCTTGATAATGTAATACTTCTCCCTGGATAAATATATCCGATAGGAAAAAAGAAGTACCAAAACTTCTATCCATTATTAATAATAATGCTGCAGACAAAAGTACTGGAAAGGATACCACGCCTATAATTGCAGTAACTAAAAATGCCCATACAGTTAAAGGAAGTCTTGTCATTGTCATTCCCTTGGTCCTCAAGTTTAAAACAGTAACAATATAGTTTAATGCAGCAAGTAAAGATGATGCAATAAAAAATGCCATTGATACTAACCATAAAGTCATACCAGCAGCAGATCCAGGTTGAGCCTGAGGTAATGCACTAAGAGGTGGATATATTGTCCAACCAGCTGCAGCTGGTCCAGCTTCAACAAACAGTGATGCTATCATTAATGCAGAAGAAATGAAAAACAACCAGTAAGAAATCATATTTAAAAATCCAGAGGCCATATCTCTAGCACCTATTTGTAAAGGAATAAGTAGATTGCTAAATGTTCCACTTAATCCAGCAGTTAATACAAAGAACACCATTATTGTACCATGAATAGTTACTAATGCTAGATAAACATTAGGATCCATTACACCATCTGTGGCCCATTTACCAAGTAACACATCAAAAATTCCAAAAGATTCTTCTGGCCATGCAAGCTGAAGTCTAAATAAAAGTGACATAGCTATACCAACAATACCCATTATCAATCCAGTTATTAGATATTGTTTAGATATCATTTTATGATCGATACTAAAGATATATTTAGTTATGAAAGTTTCCTTATGATGATGGTCATCATGACCATGATCATCATCATGGGATTCAATAACAACATCTTTTTTTTCAGTAATATCAAGCTCGATATCTGTTCCAACTATTTTAGCTCTTCTGTTACCTTTGTTTGCCATTTCGTTTTATTTCTATTGAACAAATTCTTTAAATGTAGGTTGATCATCTAACCACCTATTAAATTCTTCTTCAGTTTCAACAATTATTTTCATCTGCATATTGTAGTGAGAAGCCCCACAAATTTTATTACATAAAAGTAGAAAATCAAATTCATATGGGTCGAGAGGGAAGTCACCACTAGCAACTAAATCTTCACTTTTATCAAATCTAATCTTATTGATTTTTCTTACCTTTTCAACGATTTCAGGCCTTAATCTCATTTCCTGAGTTGTTACATTAGGAATAAATGCAAACTGATTAATCATTCCAGGAACTGCATTCATTTGCGCCCTAAAATGAGGCATATATGCTGAATGAAGTACATCTTGAGATCTAATTCTAAATACAACTTCTCTATTTACTGGAAGATGTAGTTCTTGAACCACAATATCATCATCTCCATTTCTATCAGTAGGATCTATACCAACCAAGTTTTTTCCATCAAAATCTTGAAGGAAACGAACATTAGCATCACCTAAAACACCATCTTCTCCTGCATATCTTGCTTTCCAATTAAACTGTTGAGCATATAATTCTACAACAAGAGCATCATCATTTTCCTCAATTGTCATAATATCCACCCAAGTAAATAATCCGTATAATATTAACCCTGCAAGAGCTATTGTTGGTATAATTGTCCAGACACCCTCCAGAAATGTACTATCTGCAAAAAATAAAGCTTTTCTTTTTTTATTACCTCTATATTTAAATGCAAAATAATGGAGCAAAGCTTGAGTAATAGTTTGAACAAAAAAGATAACAGCAAATGAAAACCATAGTAAGTTATCATAGTTTTCTCCATGAACAGATGCAGATTCAGGAAGCATCACGTCACCCCACTGATAAAAAGAAAAAATAGTTAATGCATATATAAATATTAAGAAAAGGAACATTAATTTTCCTTGCATATCGTTATCCTTATCAGATGCAATTTCACTATCATCATAATCGGCAGGTTTAGATAGCTCTAAAATTTTGGTAAGTTGCCAAACTGCAATTGAAATTAAAATTAATGATGTTAGAACTAGTAATATTGTCATTTTAATCTAAATTATAATATTGGAATGTTTTACTTTCTTCTATAAACGGATCACCTTTAGCCAAAATTGGTGCTTTTGAAATGGCTCTAAACACTACATACAAAAATACACCAAGGAAGAACATGAATCCACCAATTTCTGCAGGCCCAAATGACCACATATCTCCAACAGCTGACGGCATAATCATGTTATAAACATCTATATAATGACCTATTATAATTACAATACCTGTTAAAATTACAATAAAGTTAGTCTTCTTAAAATCACTATTCATAAGAACAATTAATGGGAATATAAGGTTTAACACTACCATTCCAAAAAACAAGAAATTATAGTCTTCAATTCTTGTTATAAAATATGTTACCTCCTCAGGAATATTTGAGTACCAAATAAGCATAAATTGAGAGAACCATAGATATGCCCAAAAAATACTGACTCCAAACATGAATTTAGCCAAGTCATGTATATGACTATTATTTACAAACTCTAAATAATTTTTTGATTTTAAATAGATCGTAATTAGCGCTATAGTTGTTATACCTGAAACAAACATACCAGCAAAAACATACCAACCAAAAAGGGTACTGAACCAATGAGGATCAATAGACATGATCCAATCCCATGACATCATTGACTCTGAAACCAAAAAGAATACCAGGAATCCAGCAGAAAACTTAAATAATTTTTTATGAACACTTATATCATTGTTCTCATCTTGCTGAAGTGAAAGTCTTCTTGTTATCTCTCTATAAATAACCCAACCTGCTACATATATAATTGCACGTACAAAAAAGAAAGGAATATTTAGATATCCTATTTTATTTCTGATAATCTCATCATGTGCAACCACTTCTGGATCCATCCATATAAAAAGATGATTAAATTTCAATGCTGAAAAACCTAGAATAATTAACACGAATACACATCCTAAAAATAAGTAGCCTGTAATTCCTTCCATTATTCTGTATAATACAATTGACCAACCAGCTTGAGAAGCTCTTTGAATAGCATAGAAAGCTAATACTCCAAGAGAAATCATCATGAAGAATAATGCGGGTACATAAATTGCTGCCCATGGCTTGTTATGTAACTGATTAAAGACATGTTTGTCATGATCATATTCATGACCACTCGATTCATATCCATGGTCAGAATCTCCGTAATCTGACTCTCCATAACCAGAGCCTACATGGTCAGAATCTCCATGATCTGATTCTCCATAACTAGAGTCTCCATGGTCAGAATCATGACTCATACTTGCAACAATTTCTTTTGCTTCTTCAACAGTCGAAGGGGCTGAATAAAAACCATATAAAATTCCAAGAAGTCCAATTAGAATTAAGCTAATAGAAAGTACTTTAATTTGATTTGAAAATTTATAATCTTTATACATTAATTACTTTTTTGTTCTTCTCTTAGTTCCATTACATATTGTGCAATCTGCCATCTTTCTTCTTCATTGACCTGTCCTGCATGAGAACCCATTGCGTTTATACCATACATAAGTACATGATAGATACTACCTGGAGTAATTTCTCTATCTATATATCCAGGTATTCCTAAAAACTTTTCTCTTTGTGCTAAAATCCCCATTCCATCTCCTTTATCTCCATGACATACAGAACAATAAATCTCGTAGAGCTCTTTACCTTGGCTTCTATTATAATCATTAACTTCCAGAGGAGATATTAATTGAGCTTTTGCAAGTTCATAACCTTCATTTGAATCTTCATAATCATACGGCTCCCATCCTCTTGCTATAGATCCCTCTGGTGGAAGCTGAGCTTCGATTCCATTAGAAAACGCTTCAGACTCAACATATGTTTCATATGCTAAAGACTCATACATATCTGGAAAGTATTGAAAGTTAGGTTTTGATGGATCAAAACATGATGTAAGTAGAATACTTATGGAAAAAATTAATATTAAACTATTTCTCATCTTCATCTTTATTTATTACATCTATGGAAATTGCACCAAGTTTTTTTAACATAGTCTTTGTATTTGCAACATTTGTTCCTATCTCCATATCAATCAAAAATTTATCATCAGTAGTTGATGGGTGAGGATTCTCTGCCTTTTTGAATGGCCATAATTTACTTTTTAAATAAAAAGTTATTACCATTAAATGAGCAGCAAAAAATACTGTCATCTCAAAAATTATTGGTACAAAAGAAGGTATATTCTCAATTAAAGTAAAGCTTGGTTTTCCACCTATATTTTGAGGCCAATCAACAATCATAATATAATTCATCATCATTATAGCAACGGTAAAACCAATGCACCCATAAATAAATGTTGCAATAGACATATTAGTTGGCTTAAGCTTCATTGCTTTATCAAGTCCATGAACTGGAAATGGTGTATATATTTCATTAATATGAATTTTACTTTTTACTATCTGCTTTACAGCGTCTAGTAGAATATCATCATCATCAAACAAAACATGTAAGCTTTTTGAACTCATTTTTTATCTCTTAATTTTTTATAATTCTCTCCTGATGATTTAAGAATTGTTTTTACTTCAGATTGAGCAACAACTGGGAAACTTCTAGCGTAAAGTAGAAACAATACAAAAAAGAATCCTATGGTTCCAATAAAAATTCCAATATCAATAAAAGTTGGTGAGAACATTGTCCATGACGATGGTAGATAATCTCTATGAAGAGATGTAACAATAATCACAAATCTTTCAAACCACATCCCAACATTTACAACTATTGAAATTACGAATGACCATATTATACTTGTCCTGATCTTCTTAAACCACATAACTTGTGGTGATACAACATTACATGACATCATTAAAAAATAAGCCCACCAATAAGGACCCGTTGCTCTATTTAAAAATGCATATTGTTCATATTCAACTCCAGAGTACCAAGCTATAAAAAGTTCAGTAATGTATGCACAACCTACAATTGAACCAGTAATCATAATTACAATATTCATCATCTCAATATGTTGAACAGTAATGTAACTTTCTAGCCTAGATACCTTTCTCATTATAATCAATAATGTTTGAACCATAGCAAATCCTGAAAATATTGCACCTGCAACAAAGTATGGAGGAAAAATTGTTGTATGCCAACCTGGAATTACAGATGTAGCAAAATCAAACGATACAATTGTATGAACAGATAAAACAAGAGGAGTTGCAAGTCCTGCTAACACCAAAGAAACCTCTTCAAACCTTTGCCAATCTTTTGCTCTTCCAGACCACCCAAAACTTATTAAACTATAAATTTTCTTTTGAAAAGGTTTAACAGCTCTATCCCTAATCATTGCAAAATCAGGAAGTAGACCAGTCCACCAAAATACTAATGAAACTGTTAAATAAGTAGAAATGGCAAAAACGTCCCATAAAAGAGGGGAGTTAAAGTTTACCCACAGAGATCCAAACTGATTAGGAATTGGAAAAAACCAATAAATAAGCCAAGGTCGACCCATATGAATTACAGGAAATAGTCCTGCTTGAATAACTGAGAATATTGTCATTGCTTCTGCAGATCTATTAATACCCATTCTCCATTTCTGTCTAAATAGTAATAATACCGCAGAAATTAAAGTTCCAGCATGACCAATACCAACCCACCAAACAAAATTTGTAATATCCCATGCCCAACCAACTGTTTTATTAAGACCCCAAGTTCCTATTCCAGTTCCAATTGTATAAATTATACATCCAACACCCCACATAAATGCAGCCATGGATATTCCAAATGCAATCCACCAGTCCTTATTAGGAGGAGTCTCTATTGGCCTAGCAATATCTTCTGTTATATCATGATAACTCTTGTCTCCGAGGACTAAAGGTTTTCTTATAGGAGCTTCATAATGTGATGACATATACTATACTTTTTTACTATTAGTTACCTTAACTTGATATAAAACATTAGGTTTTGTTCCTATACTCTCAAGGAGTCTGTATGCTCTATCTTTTTGATTTAATTCAGAAATTTTACTGTCTTTATCATTGATATCTCCAAAAACAATTGCACCATCACTACATGCGTTTGAACATGCTGTTTGGAATTCTCCATCCACAACTCTTCTACCATCTTTTTTTGCATCAAGTATAGTTTTCTGAGTCATTTGGATACAAAGAGAACATTTTTCCATTACACCTCTTCCCCTAACATTTACATCAGGATTTAGAACCATTCTTCCAAGATCGTTATTCATATTATAGTCAAATTCATCATTTTCTGCATATGCAAACCAATTGAATCTTCTAACTTTATATGGGCAATTATTTGCACAATAACGAGTTCCCACACATCTATTATAGGCCATCTGATTTTGTCCTTGTCGACCATGAGATGTAGCAGCAACAGGACATACAGTTTCACATGGAGCATGGTTACAATGTTGACACATTACTGGTTGAAAAACTACCTTAGGATTTTCAGCAGCAGTTTCCAATTTAGTTTGGGTAGCCCTATATTCTCTAAATCCAGATGTTCCTTCTTTGGCTTTTACATCTCCTTCAAAAGTATCCTCAGATGAAAAATACCTATCAATTCGAAGCCAGTGCATATCTCTTGACTTACGTACTTCTTCTTTACCAACAACTGGAACATTATTTTCTGCATGACAAGCAATAACACATGCACCACATCCATTACATGCATTTAAATCAATAGATAAGTTAAAGTGGTGACCTGTGGATCTATCAAATTCTCTCCAAATATCAACTTCTTTTGATGTAACTTTTGTCTCAATATGATTTTTAGATACCATAACAGTAGGATTCCAATAAGACTTTTCTTTAGAGTTATATGTATCGATATCAGTTTCTTTAATAATTTCATCTCTACCCATCATAGTATTATGTAGCTGAATACATGCAAACTCATGATCACCTTTTACCTTGGAAATACTAATCGTTTGAGTTTTAGAGAAGTTATTATAAAAGGTATATGCATTAACACCTACTTTCATAACATCTTTCATACCTTCAGTTTTTCCGTATCCAAATGCTAGACCGACAGTTCCATTTGTTTGACCAGGTTGAATTAAAACAGGAACTTTTAATTGATTCTTACCGTCAGAAATATTAGCATAACTACCATTTAAAGCACCGTTCGAAACATTATAATTCTTCAAACCAAGTTTATTTGCATCAGAAGCTGACATAGTTAAATAATTATCCCAAGAAACTCTAGTTATTGGATCAGGAAACTCCTGGAGCCATGGATTAGAGGATTGTGAACCATCTCCTATTCCAGTTTTAGAGTAAAGAACAAGAGAAAATTCTTCAGAACTATCTTCACTTGTTGAAGAAATACTAGAAGATAACTTTCTAGGTCTTAAATTAAAACTTGTAAAATCATTATAAAAACCATCTTGTAAAGATTTACCCCATGTTTTACCTTTAAGAATATTATTTTGCCAATTTGACTTGATTCTTTCATAAAAATTTTCATTTGACCCTAAAAGCTTTAAGAAAAAGTCCTGAAATTGAATTGTATCAAAAAGAGGTCTAATTGTAGGCTGAGCTAGGAAAAAATTACCTTTTTTAAAACTCGTAATCTCCCCAAGACTCTAAATAATTGTTAGAGGCTGCAACATACATAGCAGACTTTGCTGTCTCATCTTCTTTTTCA
>Ga0129340_1003762_pt1 | contig 9544 bp, 1 predicted proteins | sample CPBNA1_8_FD_109911 | JGI IMG/M metagenome (GOLD analysis project Ga0129340, IMG submission 109911) | Freshwater to marine salinity gradient microbial communities from Chesapeake Bay, USA - CPBay_Sum_15_0.8_RNA1 (Metagenome Metatranscriptome) | ecosystem: Environmental > Aquatic > Marine > Coastal ...
ACTACACTTACATTTTCTACTGCACCACCTTTAAATGCAGATATAGAAGTTATAACATTTTCTACAGCAACTACCTCTGACAATTTAGCAGCAGGCTCAGTTGTTATTCCAGTTAAAAATACACATACTGCAAGTATAGCCAAAGGAGAACCTGTATATATTACGGGTAATGTTGGTGCATCAGCAAGATTACAAATTGCGCCAGCAGATGCAAGTAATAGTGCTAAAATGCCATCAGCTGGTTTATTATTACAAACACTTGCTGTAAACGAAGAAGGCTATGTAATTACAGGTGGTTATTTAAGAAATATTACAACAGATGTAATTGATGGTACAAGTACATCATCAAATAATACGGTATATGTAAAAGCAGGTGGTGGTCTTACAATGACAAAACCAACGGGTACTAATTTAATTCAAAACGTTGCTAAAGTTGCAAGATCATCCGGTGGTAATTCAGGATCGTTATTGGTTTCATCAATACTTAGAACAAATGACGTACCAAATATTACTAATGACTATTTTTGGTTAGGTAATTCATCTGGAGTTGCAACACCTACAGAATTTACAAGCACAGCAAGGGGCTTATTAAGTATAGGAGCAGAAGGAACAGCAGCGGGTGATGGTGATTTAGCATATAATAATAGTTCAGGTGTATTTACGTATACACCACCTGTATTAGGTGGTTTATCTGGAACTACAGATAATATAACAGAGGGATCAACAAATTTATATTATACAGACGCAAGATCTAGAAGTTCGATTTCTGCAGGAGGTGATTTAAGTTATAACTCTACAACAGGTGTTATGAGTTATACAACACCAACAACTATTGCATCATTAAGCAATCATGACACGGATGATCTATCTGAAGGTGCAAGTAATTTATATTATACAGATGCAAGATCTAGAAGCGCAATTAGTGTTTCAGGTAATGCTATAAGTTATAATTCATCAACTGGTGTTATAACATCTAATTATGAAGAAAATCCAACATTCACAGGAAATGTAACCATAAGTGGAAATTTAACTGTTGACGGTACTCAAACTATATTAAATACGCAAACAGTAGAGGTTGAGGATAATATTTTACAATTAAACACTACTCAGGGCTCACCAGATACAGCAACAGCAACTACGTCTGGTATATCTGTATATAGAGGTGATGGAGTTACACAAGCGAGTTTTATATTTGACGATGCAGATGACACATGGGATTTAACCAATAATTTAGTTGTTGATGGTAACGCATCTTTTGTAGGAAATTTAGCAATCAATACAAACAAGTTTACAGTTAATGCAACAACAGGAGATAGTGTTATAGCAGGAAACTTAAATTTTCCAGACGATAAAAGAATAAGATTAGGAACTTCAAATGCCTTTCAAATTTATTATGATACTACCGCTGCAGCAGGTCAAGGTGGTGGGATAATAACAGGTATTCGTACTTACATAGAATCAACTTTTTTTCAAGTAGGTTCAAGCACAAAAACTGCAATAGCAGTTGATGTAAATAACTACGTTATATTATATCAAAATAATAATGAAAAATTAAGAACAATAGGTACAGGTGTAGATATAACAGGAGCTATAAACGCAGATTCAGCAAATATTTCAGGAAGTGTAACTATAACAGGTGGAACAACTGATGGTTTAAATATTACAACATCAGGAACTCAAGATACTATTAAAATAGACAGAGCTGCTACGAGTGATAATGCAATGACTAAATATCAAACTGGAAGTGTTGATAAATGGATAGTAGGTTTAAGAAACACAGGGGATGACAATTTTAGATTTTATTCTTATGGTACTTCAAGTGATGTTTTAACTATTAATCAAGCAGATGGAAACGTAACTTTTGGAGGAAATGTAACTTTAAGCGACGATTTAGTCATTGAGAATGGCAATTCAACATATTCAGTTCCAGCGCCAGCAAATACAAATGTCCCTTTAATTTATTTAAGAAATACAAATAATACAGCAAGTACAACAACAGCACATTCAATAATTACATTAAGGACACAAATTAATGGCGGTGATCCTTTTATTTCTTTTGATGTTGAAAATGAAACTGGTTGGACAGCTGGTATGGACAACTCAGATAATAATTTTAAAATTACAACTGGTTGGAACGATGTGGGTAGTGGAACAGGAATGGCAATAACCACAACTGGGAATGCAACTTTTGCAGGATCAGGTACATTTACTAGTGATTCAACAACTGCAAGAGTTTTGTATTTAGAAGCTGGAGGTAGCAATGGAAATATAATTCAATTTCAAAAAAGTAGCGTAAATAAATGGGAACTTGTCGGTAGAGATGGAACTTTTTATATTTATAAAAATGATGGTACTGGCTCCGGCTATAAATGGCAAATAGATTCAAATGGTAATCATACAATCACTGGTGATGCTACTATTACTACTAGTATGCGAACACCTATATTTTATGATTTAGATGATACAAATTATTATTTAAATCCTGCTGGCGCTGCTAATTTATATAATCTTGAATTAATCGGATCAAAAAACACATATTTATATATTAACCCAGGAAACGGATACGAAGCAATGGTCAGGTTTAATGGTGGTAGTGGTAGTACTTGGTATGTAGGTAGTAGAATGACAACACAATTGATAGGCTCAACTGACGCTCATCATATCTATTCACAAACCGCAGGTAGAACTATTGGTGGATATGATACCGCAGGTAACCACTATGCATATGGCTCATCAAGAGCACCAATATTTTATGATTCAAATAACACAGCTTATTTTTACCACGGAGATAGCGGTGCTTCACTTGCAGGAACAATGAATATTCATGGGGGAATAGGGGGAAATTATGGTAACCAATTAATAGTAGGACAATCAAGTATTGCTTTACCATATACACTTCAAGATACCAATATAAGACCTGTAATAGCAGCCACAGGGCAATACCCAGTATTACATTTAAACCACACTGTAACAAGTAATGGTAGCCACGGACCTACAATACAATATTCACATAATGGAAGTGGCGCTAGACAATGGGTACATGGTAGTAGTGGTGACGGTGAACATTTCTTTTTTGGTTATTCAGATTCTTCTCAAGGTAATACGGATTACAACCCACACAATGGTATAGCTGGTTACGCAGGTACTAGTATGATGACATTTAAAAATAATGGATATGTTGGTATCGGTGGTGACTGGGGAGCATTAGGAGGTGGTGATCCAGGATATGCAATTGATACAAGAGGTACATTATATAATGATACAGATGTTAGAGCACCAATCTTTTATGATTCAAATAATACAGCATATGTATTAGATCCAAATAACAGCAATAATTCTGCTATAATTGCGGGTTCTGTAAATTGTCAAAATTACAATAAAGCAGGTTTATTATTAAATGCTTCTGGAACAGGATCATCAGGTGCTGCTTTTGGTATGCAACAGGTAACCAGCGAAGGTTGGACAGGTATATTTGTAGATTTTGAACCAAATACAGGTTGGGGATTATACCATGACAACCCTAATAACTATTTTTGTGTAACATCAGAAGCTAGCACTAATAATATGCGAAGCTTTACAGTTCCTTCAAGGTCTTCTGGAAATAGAACAGCATATGAAAAAATAAGATTTGAGCAGTCCACCGGTCATATTTTTGCGGGGGGTGATATGTATGCAAATACATTTTATGAAAGAACAAATACAAATTATTTTATAGATCCTTCATTAAATTCAACAATATATAATTTACAACTAGGTAGAAGTGGAAATACACCTAAGTTTGATATGTTGTTTAATGATCATGCATCTGGGCCAGGGTGGGATACAAGAATTTTTATAGGTAGAAGTGATGATCACCCAAATGGGACTAGCTTCCCAACATATACACCAACCGGGGGATATGGTATTCAATTCCAAGCAAATTCTGATGGTGTATTTTATGGAATGAAAGAATATAGTAGTGGGAATTATAGACCATTTATAAATTGGGGTGATGATAGTGGTGATACACCTATGGAAATTGCATTTAATGGCACAACTCAATTCACGCTTAGCTATGATGGTATTAATTATGCAACCAGTTCACATAGAGCACCAATATTTTATGATTCAAATGATACAAATTATTATGTGGACCCTGCATCAACATCAACCATGTATGTGGTTAACACGTCCGCTTATAGTAATGCTAATGGTGGATTCCAAGTTTTCAGAAATACAGGAACAACAGCACCAAGTTGGCCAACATCAGACCACACTTTTAGTTTAGAAAATTCTGATGCGGGATATTTATCTATTAACTTCCATAGAGGAGGATACACGTCTAATAATATTTGGTACACAGGAAGTGAAATAATTGTAGATACCACCTATCGCTCAACATCATCTTTAAGAGCACCTATATTCTATGATTCAAATAACACTACATATTATACTAGGCCATCTACATATAGTTATATGAACCAAATTTGGACTACAGGCGTAATACAAGCGGGAAGTTCTGGAACTGGTGATATATATTTAGGAAATAATGGTATCAGTGGATCTGGTAATCACTTCAGATTCCATACTGCCAGCGGCGCTACTTATTTTGATATGAATTCTGGAACTATTAACTGGAGGGAAGGTAGTAGTACTAGATATTATTTTTATCCATCTACTGCGAGCATAACTATAAATGGTTCGCTAACACAGTATTCAGACATAAGATGTAAAGAAAATATAGTTGAAATACCAGATGCTATTGATAAAATTAAATCAATTAGAGGTGTGTATTATAATAGAACAGATTTTAATACTGAACCTACTAAAATTGGTGTAATAGCACAAGAAGTTGAAGTTCTTATGCCTGAATTAATTTTACAAGCGGAAGATACGGATATGAAATCTGTATCGTACAATGAACTTACGGCAGTTTTAGTACAAGCAATAAAAGAACAGCAAACAATTATTGATGACTTGAAGGCAAGCATAGAAACATTAAAAAATCAAATAAATGGCATTAACTAAAGTATCAGGTGATTTTATACAAGACGGGTCAATAACTCAGGGTCATTTACATGCAAGTCACGGTATTACTACTTCAGATATTGGAGAAGGAAGTAATCTATACTTTACGACCGCCAGAGTTGATTCAAGAATAGGTGATTTAAGCACATCAGATTTATCTGAGGGTACTAATTTATATTATACGGATGCAAGATTTAATACTGCATTTGCAGCTAAGTCAACTAGTGATTTAAGTGAAGGTACAAATCTATATTATACAGATACAAGAGTTGGAAGCTATTTAACAACAAATAGCTATGCAACACAAAGTTATGTAAACACGCAAGTATCTAACTTAGTTGATAGCGCACCAAGTACATTAGACACATTAAATGAATTAGCAGCAGCTTTAGGGGATGATGCAAACTTTAGTACAACAGTTACAAATAGTATTGCAACTAAATTACCGCTTACTGGTGGAACTTTAACTGGAGCATTATCTGGAACATCCGCTACTTTTAGCGGTAATGTAACCGGTGCAAATTTAAATATTTCAAACTGGGATACAGCATACGGATGGGGTGATCATGCTAGTGGTGGTTACGCGGCGGATAGTGCTGTAATGAAACTAACTGGCAACCAAACAATATCTGGAACTAAAACATTTGACAATGGCTCAATTGTAATATCTGGTACACACGGAACTATCTCTTTCATGGACACAACCTCGGGTGAGGATAATTTTTATCTCCATGCTAATAGTAATAATTTTTATGTACTTGCCGATAGAGATGCGACGGACGCTATAGATGGTGGTTACGAATCCCCTCACCCATTACAACTTGAAGCCGATACAAATACAGCTTATGTTTTTGGTAGTGCTTTAAATATCGGTAACTGGGATACAGCGTACGGTTGGGGTAATCATGCGAGCGCTGGGTATATAACTTCATTTGATATAACAACACAAACAGATCCTAAGTATTTAAGAAGCAATGCAGATGATAGTTTTTCAGGTAATCTTACTTCGGCAGATAACGGTTGGATTAAATTTTATGCCGCAGAAGAAACAGACGGTAACGATGGTAAAATTGGGTCAGGGGTATTTGATACAGGGCTTAATATTGTTGGCGCACAAACTTCTGCTGGAACAGGAAGGCAAATAAGACTTTGGGGTAATGTAATTACTAACACGGGTTCAATTTTTTGGAACGCTGACAATGATGGATCTGGCTCAGGCTTGGATGCTGACTTGTTAGATGGCTTACACGCATCATCATTTTTACAATCTGAATCTGATACACTAGCTACAGTTACAGCAAGAGGTGCTAGTACAACAATTTCTATTGAAAGCAGCGGAATAACATCAGGAACAACCGCGGCTAATAGGGCTTTTCAAGTTGACGCAACAACAAAGGGTGCATTGCATTCTACATCGGCATCAGGAGGAACTGGAAACAGCGCTGACACAGCACCATTAATAACATTTACTGGGAATGGTACATCAATACAAGGTGGTATTTATGTATCACAAAATGCATCTACAGGTACAACATTAGGATTTTTTACTACAGATTCATATGCCGCAGGCCCTAAGCAATCTTTAACAATTGAAGACACTGGTAATGTTTATGTAAATAGAGGTTTTTTACAAGCAAGCAGTGATCTTAGAGCACCTATATTTTACGATTTAGATGATACAAATTATTATTTAAATCCCGCAAGTGGCAGTAGAATAAATAATATTGATGTTGACGGTGGAGCAGCTTACCCCTTACAGACAAGCTCGTCCCAAAGATATGGTATATCAATAAGAAATACTAATAACACAGTTAATACTAATTATGGTTGGTGGTGGTTCATGGATACTAATTTTAATATGGGCTTCCATGCTGATGGTGCGGCGGATAGACTAACATTAACAAAAGACGGTGATTTAATTATTGGGCAAACAAGTATTAGTTACACTTCAAATGACAATACCCCTGTTGTCGGTAGCGCTACAACAAATAGGTTGCATATAAATGGCTCTATACAATTAACCAATAATGACGACGCTTTAGTAATTGGTCGTGGTACAGCATCATTTTTCAAAGATGAGGAAATTGGATTTGGATGGGGTGGTGGTTGGTACATGACTGATGGTACTTACCTAAGAGTAAGAAATAATAAAACTGTATATTCTACAGGTTCCATATATGCAGGTCTATATTATGATTCAAATGATACAAATCATTATTTAGATCCAGCGTCAACAAGTGTTGTTAATACACTTAAATTTAGTGGTTCTAGCAATAATGGTAGATTTGATGCAGACGAATGGGGTGTTAGATTTAAAACAGATGCTGGATACATATTATTTGGCCCTGCTAATACTGGCCACGCTCATATATATACTGATAGAAGTAACTTCTATTTTGATAAACAAATAATACTAAACGGCGGTAGTACAATAAACGCCGCTGATATAAGAGCAAGTGTATTTTATGATATAAATGATACAACTTATTATACAAACCCCAATAGCCAAAGTAGTTTACGGGGGGTTGCAATCAGAGGCGACCTTTCCACAACAGCAACAGACAACCAAATATTTTTCTACGGGACTGGAAATACAACAACTTCGGCAATAGGTTTTAAAGCTAATGGGGGAAATTTTGCAAATCCAACGGGCACTGGAGATGGCTGGAATACTTATTTAACTATGGATACCAGCGGTAGAGGGTGGGTGTTTAGACAAGGCACTGGCAGTAATAACTTTACCTCTTTATACAATTCTGGCTGGATTTTAAATAATGGTATATGGCAAGCAAACGCAAGTATGCGAGCTCCAATATTTTATGATTCAAATGACACTGGTTATTATACAGACCCGTCAGGCTTATCTGTAATGCATTCAATAAAATTAATTAAACACGTAAATAACACACCTAGATGGGATTTTTCAGCATACGTAGTTGAATCCCAACATTGGTATGGGAATAGTGGTAGCCAAACAATGTATCTTGGTGAATCCAACTATATCAATATAAGAAATACTGCTGATATTCATGGAGATGCTAGAGCACCTATCTATTATGACAGAAATAATACAGGTTATTATATGGACCCTGATAGCACAAGTAGATCTGGTTTACTTAGAAGTTATTTAACATTTAATGATTATGGCGCAGGTGTTGTTGGGACCTATGACTCCTATAGATACCAGTTAGTCTTTGCTATGGGCGACGCGTATAAGGGAGCTTTAAATGGAACCAATGTTAATAGTGGATATGGTATATGGTGGTCGCATCCTAACGCCGGTGGTGTAGCAGGAAACTTGGATGACCATGCTCCAATGGTTATAGTTAATGGCGGTTGGAGAGCCTCTCTTTCTGGATCCACAAGAGCCGCGTATGACATGCGCGCACCTATATTTTATGATTTAAATGATACAGGTTATTATATAGATCCTAATAGCACAAGTAATACTAATGCAATGAAGGCTTATCAATATCAAGGAAATGGAAATGTTGGTGGTACTGGTTCGGCTTCATGGCATCCAAGTGGAATTTATTCTGCAGGACATAACTGGCTATATGGTGGTATTAATGCTGGCGGTGCAAGTGTTACTAATATGGGTGATGCTAGGGCGAATATTTTTTATGATTATAATAGCACTTCTTATTATCTTGATCCTGCAAGCACCAGTTCATTAGTAACAACAAATATAGACACTTGTAACTGGACTTACGGTAGAACTGGTAGTTCAGCACAGTCAAACTTTGGATTAAATTTTGGTACAAATGCAAGTTTATATATGTGCCAAAGTACATATTCCTCTGGAGCTTATTATCAAATGATAAATGATACTGGGACTCCAATTAGAATAAGACATCAGGTTAGTAGCTTCGATACAACGGCATTCACAGATTCAATAGTTATATTTAATCACAACTATTGGAGAGGGTATGTTGGTATACTTAGATCACCAGAATATCCATTAGATTTAAATGGTCAAGCAAGATTATCAGGTAACTATACCACCTCAGATATTAGATTAAAAGAAAATGTAAGAGATAATGATTTAGGCTTATCTGATTTATTACAATTAAGAACAGTTATATTTGATTGGAAAACAGACGAAGAAATATTAGGTAGAACATTAGCTTATCAAAACAGCTTAATGGACTGTAGAGGATTTATTGCACAAGAAGTTGAAGAAGTTGTACCTGCACTAGTAGATACTTCAGAAGGTGAATACCCAACTAAAAGTATTGATGGTGGCGCAGTAACCGCTATGATGGTAAAAGCAATACAAGAGCAACAAGCAATTATTGATGACTTGAAGGCAAGAATAGAAACTTTAGAAAATCAGTAAAACAAGTAATAATAAATTATAACACAAACAATTAAAAAAAACGATTATGAATTTATCTTATGAATGGAAGATCACGGCTATGAAAAAAGCACCATCACTTGACGGATTGTCAGATGTGATCACACACGTTAACTTTGAATATAAAGGTATAGATGCTGATTCTGGAGAAGAAGCTGTTTTCAACGGAGCTTGTCCAAT
>Ga0129340_1086722_pt1 | contig 8934 bp, 11 predicted proteins | sample CPBNA1_8_FD_109911 | JGI IMG/M metagenome (GOLD analysis project Ga0129340, IMG submission 109911) | Freshwater to marine salinity gradient microbial communities from Chesapeake Bay, USA - CPBay_Sum_15_0.8_RNA1 (Metagenome Metatranscriptome) | ecosystem: Environmental > Aquatic > Marine > Coastal...
ACGATTACGGGATGCACGCAAACTATAACACCCCCAAGCGCCTCAATCTCCGACTTTGAACAATTCTGGGGCGCAGGAAAACTGTATGACCTGACAGCGTTCATCAATCTGTACACGATTACACCTGTGTGCCCGGATGAGCCCACTTTCGAGCTCTTCCTAGTAAGCGATGACATTCTGATTCCGATCAGTGTGTTGCCGGGCAAGGAAATTCGATTCAACCCCGCGAACAACTACCTCACTCTCGCAAAGTGCTTCGCTGGTTATCCAACAGAGCTCGCCGCAGACTCTATGTGTTCCAACATGGAATTCACTTTGACGTACACGTTAAAGATTCAAGCCAACGGAGACCCGTCAACCCTCTCTCAACCCTTCACTGTGACCTTCAAGCCCGACTGTAAGAAGGACACAATCTACTTCAACGCTGGCTTGACCACTTCCTACGATTATTTCATTAATCGGCCGGGAAGTACCGACGGAACGGGCGTGCTTACTATCACTCCCAGCTACACACAGCTGATTGACGAGTGCCCCGTCGTGTGCAGACTTGTCGAGAATACGGTCCAATGGTCGTCCACTTTGACGAACACTGTGGTGACCAATCTGAACACCTCCTCGGGTGTTTTGACTATCTTCACCGACGATTTGTCTCTGGACGGCTCAATCTACAATTATGAGCTCATTTGCACGTCTACCGAGTCCACTGTGGCAACTTTGTCTTCGGAACCCGACCAAAGTGACCAATTCGATTTCGTTGTAAACTTGCTTGACATTTGCAGAGAGGCGCCTTTGGTTGCTCCTCAAGTGCCTCCAAGCAAAGAGATCGAACTTTTCTCGCTTGACCAGACAACGATCACCTCGAACCAGTCCTTGTCTCCCGCTTGTGAAGCAAGTTTGTCCTATGACTTGATTGGTTTGAGTCAACCTGCCTATAAGGTTCTTGAAAATGCTGGATCTTTCGTGGTCTAATCTGAGCCAACCAACTTCGCAACTGACCTCGGCACCAAGAACTATCAAGTGCGCCTCTGCGTCACCAACTATTACAGCGACCCAATCAACTGCATCCTGTCTGCCCAAGGCCAATTCATCGTGACTGATCCTTGCTTGCGAACTGTGATTCTCATTGAGAACCCAATTGGCGCAGATGAATTGAGCACATACCAAAACGGTATCGACTCACTGCAAGATTACCTAAATCTGGACAACTTCCCCGACACGGAGTCAATCAGAATTGAGCAAGATGGTTATGGACCTAACCAGTGTGGCAGAAACAACTACTCGTACACTTTCCCACTTTCAGGAAACACAGTGCCTTATTTGAATATTGCCTCAACTACGGGTACCATCACTTTTGCGCCCACTGAATCTAATTCGGACGTGGGCGTAGTCACGGTGCGTCTGAACATCTCCAAGCGCTTCTACCCCACCATTACTAACTATATGGACCACTTTGTGACCATTTAGGCCAACCAGGACGGGCCTGTCGAAGTGACTTCAAGCAATCCACTGTGCAACAATGCTAACATTGACATTTCTAACTCTCTAGTTGCTGATGTGTTCCACCAGTGGGGTGATCCGGTTGACACCGTTACGCCTGCATTCGATGAGTATAGCTACTCGGGAGTTCTCTGTGCAGACGACCTTATCTTCTTCTATGAGGCTCAATATTTGGACGAGGGCATCTGGAAAAAAATTCCTGAGAACAACTTCCCCATCTCATTCGACGGAAACACGCGCCAATTCACTGTGACCAAATGCGGACCCGTTTCTCAAAGCGGCGATCCCGATTGTGCCGGCTTCTAGTACACGAAGATTTACAAGATGCGAATTAAGGCGACGTTGAGTAACTTGGTGGGTGACACGAACACATCAAACAGATTCACCATCGTTATTGGACCCGACTGCTCTGATTCAATCCTCACAGTCATTCCTGCGGGAGACCAGACCTATTATATTCAGAGCACTGAGAATTCTTCATCGCCACCCTTGCCGATCTAGAACATCTTCAAATAGTCGAATCCAGCAGGCTGTGGCATGGACTGCACACTGTTCCCCGATACAGACCCAGCCATCTTCTCATTCAACCAAGAGACTGCAGAAGTACTCATTCAGACGGATGACAAATCTCGCCACGATGAAGTCCTCAACTTGAACATCTTCTGTATCAACCCGAGAAGCGGTAATGCCGCCTCGGTTGACTTCTCAGTCACCTTCAGAGATCCTTGCTACGATGCGACGCTAACTTTGCCTCCCCTGCCCACCACTTGGACTTCCACCCTCTGGCAGGAAAGCTTCACAGCCTTCTCGCCTGCCACTACTGACACTGCCGGCTGCGGAGCGCCAACATACGTGATCACTGGCCTGGATGACCCGCCTCATTACGTGGAAACGCGCCTAACCCAAACCGGCCTCGTTTCTCTCCCATTTGAAGTGGCAGATGCGGGCATTACGACATTCTCCGTGAAGGCGTGCTACATCTTCGCAGGAACGCAAGTTTGCTCCGCCGAACAAACCAACCTGCAAATGGAGGTGGTCAATCCGTGCCCACTCACTCAGATCATCCCCGAATCTATTGACAGACCTCTCTCAGCTATGCAAGGTTTGACTGACACTTATGTGTTGACAACTTGGGTATGGGAAGACACAATTGGAGATACAAATTCGGCCGAATTTGGCTCGGCTCGCTGCGGTCCCAAGAGCTACACCATAAAGGATTCCAATGGCAATGAAGTTGACTATGTCACACTTTACGCCAATGGAGACCTCATTTTGGCTCCCAGCGTTTCTGATCCAGTTGGAATTCATCTCTTGACTTTGGAAGTTAGCATGGATGATTACACGCGCGAAAACAGTGATCCAATTACTGCCTCGCGCCAATTCACCGTGACAATTAACAAGTGCACAGCGACCATCTCAACCGCTTCTTCTGCCATCGGCGATGTGAACTACCACAAGTGGGGTTCCACCGAAGATTCGATCAGACAGGTGCAACCTTTCGGATACACCTCTTCTGGTTGTTCTCTCGATTTCACCTACACTGTTCAGCAGAAGCTGGAAAATGGAGATTTGGCTGCCCTGCCATTCCCCGAGATTTCCTTCAACAGCGTTACTGGACAGATTGTGGTTCAAAAGTGTGACCCTGACAGCGGAGCTCTCTTCACAAATGACCCTGAATGTGCTCAGCAAGCGTACTTCAAGGAGTACACAGTTGTGGTTACTGGAACTCTCAACGATGTTGACGCGACGAGCTCCTCAGTCGAATTCGACGTGCTCATTGGACCTGACTGTGATAATGACCAATTGGCTTTCGGAGAGTCATACTCTTCTCAGATTTCTGACTTCATCCTTAGAAAGAGCGGTGTCGTCAACGTTGATCTTGATCCTCAACTTTCCCAAACAGTTTCCAACTGTCCTATCACGTGCACTTTGACGGCAGGACAGGCCAACCAAGAGCCAATTCAAAACTTTGATGCGTCCACTGGTGAGATCACTATTGGCACTGCTGACGAAAGCTTGGTCGGATCAACTCAAAGCTACACAGTTTAGTGCCAGTCAATTCTTTCCCAAGCTCAACCTTTCATTTCTGAGTAATTCGGCTTTGGATTTGTAAGAGAACAGTGCAATGCTTCCATTCAAGTCACTCAGACGCAACCCGGTCCTTTCTTCAAGTACTGGAATACTGCCCCCGAGACCATCTCCTCAATTGTTGCATATTCGGTCACGAGCGCCTAAGACTGCAATCTTTCCTTGACTTACTCTGCTATGGTTGAGACTGCGCCCGGAATCTTGGAACCTTTGGCTAGCGCCGCTCCCGAAGTGACCTTCAACGCACAAGATCTCTCGTTCACCTACGCTAAGTGCCCGCCTGGAGTTGTCACAAGTGACCCTGACTGCGCCGAGGATGCCTTCTTCTTCGACTACGACATTGTACTCAAGGCAGAGTTGGACGATTATGAGGAGACCACGAGTCTTGGAGTCGAATTTGTGATCGGATTCGGACCCGATTGCACAGGAGATGAGGTTTCATTCAGCGCCACAATCCCTAACCCGCTCGATTACTCGATAACTACGCCTGCGCAACCCTTGCCAATTGTGCCAACAGTTACCCAACTGGTGCCAAATTGCCCAATCACGTGCACTTTGACTCAAAATGGACAGACGAGTCCTATTGATGACGCTGTGGAGTCTTTCTCGGCCACCACTGGTGCTTTGACCATTTTGACCTCCGATTTGTCCAAGGATCAGTCTTCACTCGACATGCAAATCTCATGCTCAAGTTCACTTTCAGTGTCTGTTGAATCTGAAGAAATCGTGCTCTTCTAGCTTGACTTCAAGGACGCGTGCAGAGATGTGAACATTCCGCAGGCAACCATCTCGACTTCGCCAATTAACACCCAACTTTGGCAATAGAGCAGCTGGGGATTCACCGAGACAGCCTAGGTTAGTTCTTGCGGTCCCTACACCTACCAATTGACCGGAGTTGACGGTCTGACTGTCGACCCGAATCCTCTTCTTCTTGGCGCCTACCCATTCCGCATCAACGGCATGAACATCGTGAGTGAACCTTCGTTGGTTTCGCACGCAGGCACCTACAACGTCGGTGTTAACATTTGTGCTACCTATGGAAATGGAGATGTTGTCTGTCGCGCATCTTCAAACATTGTGCCATTCACTGTTGCAAACCCTTGCACATAGACAACCATTGCAGCGTCGGACATTACACGCGCCTTGTAGGCTCGTTTCCAGATCACGGACACTTTCACTTTCACAGATTGGATCTTCGATGATTCTGCCGACCAAAGTGCCGATCCGGCAAGATATGGCACAGGTAAGTGCGGAAATATCCTTGCCACGATTACCGATTCGAGCAACAACGTTTTCAGTTCGGTGACTTTCAACACGGCTGATGGATCTCTGACACTTGACCCATCTCTGGCTGACCCTCTTGGAGCCACCACTCTCTCCGTCAAATTCTACATGGAGGATTACCCATTGCGCTTCGTCAATAAGCCTCTGACGGTGATCATTGACGCTTGTGAATCAGTCGTTGACGCCGGAGGTATCACTCAGAACTCCATTGCTGTTAACTGGGGAGATCAGCCGACAGAACTTGACTTGACTGCAAAATTGGCGGCTGTGACCTAGACTCCCGACTGCGGATACCCCATCGACATCTACCCGATGATCAAGAACGCAGACTTGAGCTTCTCTCCGATCAGTGACGCCCAGTACACCATCTCAATCGACGAGTCAAATAACATGTACAAGATGTACTTCAGCAAGTGTGTGCCAAATACGCAAGCCTACGGGGAAGACTAAGATTGTGACGGTCAGCCGGTCGATTCCACAACCAAGATTGTCTTCTTCGCTGAAATTGACGGAGATGCGTCCACAAAGAAGCAGCTGTTCAGCTTTGACTTCCTGATTGGAAACCTGTGCGATTCGAATGTTTTGACTCTGAACGACTTTACGTTTGTGACGAGCTCGGGCGTGCAAACCGCCAACCCAGACGGAACAATCGTCCTTTACACCCTAAAATCGACTCCAAACACGGTCCAAATCTATCCAACCATTCAGGAGACGAGACCTGAGTGCGCCTTCCAAGCCTCTCTCCAAGAGAATGGAACTGAAATCACGTACAGCCCAAGTGTTTCAAGCACAAGTGGTCTCGTGTCAGCCTTCGACAGAGAAACGGGCGTGATCAGCTTCAACTCGTCTGACAAGACCCTCAACGGCTATACCTTTGTGTATTTGTTGAGTGCGGCGCCATAGAAGAGCACAGGAGTTGATGCTGCGAACGCTGTGCAAATTTAGTTCCAAATCTAGGTGCGCGATGAGTGTGCCACCGCGCAAATCAGCCCAGCAACTTTGGGCTCAATCGACACGAGCTTGTTCCTGGTGACCCAACGCCAATTCACCGCTCCATTCATTCCCAGCTTGACCTGTGGAACGGTCACTTCTTCCGTTGTGGTCCTCAATGTGCCTCCAACAGACACTGAAGAGCCTCAGATTGAAATCAGTTCGACACTCGCAAACACTTTGATCGTCTTCGGAGATGTGCCTGTTGAACATACCGGTTTGAGACAGATTCAGATTAGATCGTGCATTGCAATTACCGATGCGGGCATTCCAGACACCGTCTGTGTTGACTCTGCCGTCATTGATATCAACATTGTGGACCCTTGCCCGCTGGCTACCATCACTTCCTTGACCATTCCATCAACGCTTGATGTGACTCAGGGCGAAACTGGTTTCTTGAATTTGATCGGCCTGAATTTGTACCCGTGGGATCACTCCGTGCAAACTGACAGTCAGACAACTCTGACAAACTAATGTGGCACGACCGTTTACGAATTGGTTGAAGTTAGTTCCAACACCGAACCGGCCTGGATCGATTTCAACCCGTCCAACGGTGTGATTACTATGGCTCCCGGCCTTGATGTAACCCCTGCCATTTACAATATGGCCCTCAAGGCTACCCTTTCAGATTACTCTGTGGTTACCAAGGTCGAATACTTTACCGTGCGCGTGAGACAATCAACAGATTGCGCCTACGATGTCATCTCTTTGGGACAAACTTTCAGCAATGAAATTTACACGTTCTCCTAGACGCCCACTCCAATGACCTTCGACCCGCAATTGACCAACACGATTGACAACTGTCCGAGATAGTGTCGCATGTTCGAGAATGATAGGGACCAAAATTACGTATTTGTCGCAGATTTCAACCCCTCAACAGGAGTGACTATGGTCGAATCGGGAGCCCAATATCTCGACGGCACCGTCATTAATCTTAGGTTGGAATGTGAGTCAACCGACTCTGAGAAACCAGAAGGCGAAAGATCAGTAACTCTGCGATGGGTCGTGACTCTTCAAGTTGACTGCTCAGTCGATCAGATCAACTTCTTGCAGAACATCTAGTCTCTGAACTACTACGTGACCCCCGACGCCAACGTTGACAGATACATTCCCCAATTCATCTAACAATTCACCACGTGCCCTGTTCAGTGCGAGCTAACCAGAGCTGACAATCCCGGACTACCCACGCCCTTCATTTAGAACTTCAGTAGTCTGACTGGTGAATTCGAAATTTCAACGAGTGATGCGGTGTATATTGGCCAACCTCCAATTCCTATGCTTCTCCGCTGCACAAGTTTGCTTTCTCAAGAACCGGCTTTCTAGGCTGTCGACAACTTTGCGATCACCTTTAAGGATGTTCCGCAGATTTCGTCCACAAACCCATGCGTGAATGACTTCATCGAGTTCCAATCTCTGATTCAAGATTTCACCTACTACATCAACTATCCTGGTCAGTAGTTGACGATCAATACGGGAATTAACTAGCTTGTGCTTGGATGCCCGATCGAATGCGAATTGAGGGATCAGATTTAGACCCTGCCCCTACCTTCGACTATTTTCACCACATATGAAAATTCGAGTTTCTTCACGATTCTTGCGAACGATCCGGCTCTCGACGGCCAGACCATCCTCGGAGAATTGGTCTGCAAGAGCAGATACGCGCTGCAGCCTCAGATTAAGAACACTTTCGCGGCAAGCTTCTCCTATGAACAAACTGTGAATGTGGAGCAGAGTTCGCGCTGCAGATCAGACTTCATCGACTTCGCCACAGTCTTGAACACAATTGACTATCCAGTGCCGCAGTCAGGAAATGGACCCGACATTCCTTACGAGCCAGTGATTCAGCAAAGTTTGCCCGGTTGCCCCATCTTGTGCTCCATCTACAGTGAGAGTTACCCGAGTCAGATTCCGCCCTATGTGCTCGAATTTGACGTAGAAACGGGCAACATTGTGTTCAACTATAACGACCCGGCCATTATTGGCACCTCGGATAACTTCTAGATCATTTGCACGAGCACGCAGTCCATTCTCGGATTCGAATTTGCAGTAACAATCAATGAAGCAACAATTAACTTTGTTTCGCAAGATTTGGTGCCTCCAAACACTGACCCATGCCTTTTCGATGAGCTGACTTTCGCCTCTAACCCGAACCCGTCCAATGTGCTCTACGAGATTAGCCCCACCTCGTCAACACTGACCTTCATGCCCGTAATTGTTCAGTCGCAAAGCGGTTGCCCAATCACCTGCGACTTGCTCGTTGACGGTGCAACGCCCGACAGCAGCGTCTTCTACTACGACATCTCGAACGGACAGGTGAATGTAGTGACGCAAGATCCGAGCAAGGTCGGCATAAAGACTCTCGATTTGACATGCACTTCTAATGTGTCCATCGCGGCTCCCGAAAATTCTGATTCCCAATCCTGGACTGTCGAATTCTAACTGCCAACGCCAAGTTGCCGTATGGATATTTTGTCGATCGGAAATGTGTACGATAGGCGCAGCTACAGTGTAACTGAGACAAACTCGTCAGTTATGTTCTTCGATTTCCAAATCTCGCAGACCGTCCTCGGATGCCCTGTCGAGTGCTCTCTAGGCGAAATTCCAAGCTTGACTGACTATACAGATGCACGTGCGCCAATCACCTTCTTTGACCAGTCAACAGGGGCCATTTCGCTGTCAACAAGCGACGTGAACTTCATTGACACGAGCATGTCATTCACGATGACTTGCACTAGTGTCGAGTCTGAACATCTGCTGCCACTCAAGCAAGTCCAAGATTCTTTCATCGTTGATTTCATTAGCGTAAGTGTGAATCTGTGCGAATAACAAGCAGTGATGATATCGTTTAATTCTGGTGGAATTTAGACGACCTTCTACCAGATTACCACAGGAACTGACCTTATCATCGATTTCCCACAGTATTATGCGTATCCCGCGAATTGTCCTCCCAGATTCACAATCTACTAGGGAATCGAAACAGATAAAGAAGGATGGGTGCCGGCGTCCAGCCCCGCAATCTCCGCCTTCTCTGTCCAAACAGGCCAACTTGTAATCAACACAGATGATGTTTCTCTG
>Ga0129340_1185883_pt1 | contig 8804 bp, 2 predicted proteins | sample CPBNA1_8_FD_109911 | JGI IMG/M metagenome (GOLD analysis project Ga0129340, IMG submission 109911) | Freshwater to marine salinity gradient microbial communities from Chesapeake Bay, USA - CPBay_Sum_15_0.8_RNA1 (Metagenome Metatranscriptome) | ecosystem: Environmental > Aquatic > Marine > Coastal ...
GTTATTTAAAACGAAAGTCATAAAAACTTCATAAATATTTATTCCTTAAAGGAAAGATAACCCAACCTTAGGATAAAAAAAAACGTCTACTCTAATGAATTTTTTTTTGCAAGGAATTGTTAAAAGTTTAAATTTGACGGTTCTCTGTCGACATAAAATAGAGGCAGAAAACATTAAAAGCTCTGAATAACAGAAAGTTAGGACAAATAAATCACAAATTATGAGAAAATTATACTCAATCATTTTAGCCGGAATTCTGGGGATTTTCGGTTTTACTAGTGCCAATGCACAGTATTGTACTGTATCGGGCGGTAGTTCATCATGGCGTGGAATTTCAATTGTATCTACAACAGGTGCAACTGCGAATTTTTACAACGCTACTTCAAACTGGCCACAGGCATACTTTAATTATTCAGGTACGCAATCGGCAACTGTAACTGCTGGTCGGTCATTTAACATTCGCGTTACTGCTGATTGGGGGTCTTCGGTGTACATCGATTTTAATGGTGACAACCAATTTGCAGCCAATGAGCTTGTGGGGTCTACGGGGCCAACATCGATAGGGCCTTATACGAATATGTACTCTGTTTCAGTTCCTGCGAATGCAGCAATTGGAAACACTCGTATTCGAGTTACTCAAGGGCTTTCTTCTGGTAACTCTCCTCCGGGACCATGTGGCTTTAATAGTTATCGTGGCCAAACAGAAGATTATAATTTGAACATTCAACCACCCCCTGCTTTTGATGCTGCATCAGAGCTTGCGCAGCCTACCATTTGTCCGGGTACGAATGATTTTGAGGTTCGAATTACAAACTGGGGTTCTAATACATTAACCTCGGTCACTGTTGGCGGTACTTTTGGAGCTACAACCTACGGCCCTACTGTAATACAGAACATGAGTCTTGCCACAGGTGAAGATACCGTCGTGAGTATAGGTACTTACACCGCCGTGGCAGGAACTAACTATTCTGTGACCACCAGTTCTAGTTTACCAAGCGGTCAAGCAGATCAAAACACCTCGAATGATAACTCATCTTCGACGCTTGCGCCTGCATTAAAAGGTACCTTTACTTTGGGTGGTGCTTCACCAGACTACAACACCTTTGCATCGGCTTGGTCAGATCTTTTGGCAAATGGAGTTTGTGATACTACCATTTTCAATATTCGGTCTGGTAATTACAACGAGCAATTATGGTTGCGCGGTGTTAATGGCGCTGATTTAACCAATGCGCCTATTATCTTCCAATCGGATCCTGCGAATACCGCTGCTCCTGTGATAAATTACACATCTTCATGGATGATTTATGCAACCGGAGCTCGCGCAGTAATCGTAAAAGGACTGGAGCTTAACGCGGCTTCAAACACGCGATATAGAGTTTATCTAAATGGTAACAACAGCGACTTGGTATTTGATGGCAACACCATTGAGGGGTATAACTCAACAAGTACTTCAACATCTTATTCAATTTTCTATTCGAACAATTCAACCGATAGAAATGTCAGCATTGTAAACAACAACATTAACCGTGGTTCCTATGTCTTGTATGCACGCGGTTCGAGCACAACAAGTAGATCATCGGGTTGGAGGTTTGACAACAACACCTTGGACAATTGGATTCGCTATGGTGTATTTGGTATATATGCTGACTTCGTCTCTGTATCTGGAAACACAATTAATACTTCGGCTTATCCATCAGCCTCTACCACCTATGGTATTTACTTGGAGTATTCTGATAACACCATCATGGAAGAAAATAACATTGACAATGGTTCCTCCATCAACTATGGGTATGGTCTTTATGCGGCATATACAAATGATGCGATAATTCGGAAGAACTCCTTAAAGATTAATACAACTTCTACGTCACAATGGGCAACCTCATTTTCTTTGTATTGTAATAGAGGTACGAATATGGAAGTTTATGACAACTATGCCGAACTGTATGGATCTGGATACGGTTATGGTATGTATTTCTATTACAACGATCGCTCTACCATTAATGCTAATGAGGTGAACATTGCTTGTACTGGAGGAACTTCTACAACTTACGGAGTGTATTATGGTTATCCTCAAGGTACTTCAAACGACCCATTGATATTCTCGAATAACATGGTTTATCAAACAGCGGTAAGTACGTCTACCCTTTATGGTATTTACATGTGGGGTACTGCACAAAATCTTGAGCTGATTCACAATTCGGTAAATGTTTTGTTAGGTAATACAAATACTAGATCCTTATATACAACATTCTCAGGGTCGAATAACAATATTCGAAACAATGTTTTTGTGAATCAAGGACCTGGAGACGCAGTTTATATATCGAACAGAACAAGTAATGCACGGGATAATAATTGTTACTATTCAAACGGTGCTAGAACAGGTTATATTCAAACTGCTTTCACTGATGTAGCTAGTTTGCAAGCTATAAGCACAGGAGATGATCAAAATTCTTTAATCTACATGCCTGATTTTGTTGCGAACGACGACTTGCACATGTTCTTTGATAAAACATTGGATCAAGCAGGTTCTTCGGCTGCGACCATCGTACCGGAAGATTTTGACGGTGATCAAAGAGATCCCGTTACTCCGGACATCGGTTTGGATGAATATGTTGTCCCAAGAAACTCAGTAGCTTTAATAGGTATTGATGCCCCAGTGACGCCTATTTGTGCTCTCAGCGGACTTTATGATATCGATATATTGAATGTTGGTACCGGAAACCTAACTACATTTAATGTAGATGGTGAAGTGAGACACCTTGGCGGTGGATCGACTACTTTACCAACCTTCACTTATACTGGTAATTTAAATCCAAATGCTGGCACACAATTTAACGCTGGTAATTACAGCACCGGTTTTGTAAATGGAGACACGTTAATACTTTGGGTAAATAATCCTAATGGTGTAACTGACTCAATCAATATTGATGACACTTTAAGAGTTGCTTTAACGGAAGGTATCAAAGGTGTGTTTACCGTAGGTGATACAACAGGTGGTAACCCCAATGGATATGATTACGCAACACTAGCAGAAACGCAACAACTTTTGGATAGTGTTGGAGCTATTTGCGATACAGTAGTTTTCGAACTTGCTGACGGAACCTATGCAGAAGCATTAAACTTAATCGAATTGATTGGAACTGCGCCTGATCGTCCTGTTATCTACAGAGGCATGAACGGTGATGCCAGTTTGGTTACTATTCGCTCAGGAGCATCTGCTACGGTAACTCTTGCAGGTGGGGACAACTACCACTTCAAGGATTTAACTATCCGTAATACAACAAGTGGTTCTGCTACCCTTCGCATGAATGGCGGTAACGACAACATCATTGTGGATGCATGTGTGCTTGAAAACACAACAAGCAATACTTCCATCAATGGATCTGCCATTTCTGGTGATGCAAACGGTCAAGACAATCTTATGATTGTAAACTCTGAAATATCTGGTGGATCGCATAACATTTACCTTGACGGTAGCAGTTCGAATAGAAACGATGACGTAATCATTGAGAACAACACTTTGGAAGATGCATACTACAGAGGTCTATACATTAGCTACGCAGAAGGATTTGCGATTAACTACAATGAGATTACTTCTACTTCAAGCTTCACCAATGGTGAAGGCATTTACATTGATCAATCAATTGGTTCAATGGAAGTAATGTATAACAAGTTGATGAATTTTGGTGTATGGCCAATTCGCGCAATCAGATTCCAGAATACATCGTCGTTATCGTCTAATTACGCTAAATTGGCAAACAACGAGATGCACGTTGGAACAGGTTCTAGTGGAAACAGCTTCTACGGATTCTATATGGACAATACCAGTTTCATGGATATGAATCATAACACCGTAGCTCTAGAAGGTTTCAGTACCAATGGTGCAGCGGTTTATATCAACGGTGGTGGTGCGAACGAACTTCGCAACAACAACTTTGCGCATTTTGGCAACGGTAGAGCTCTCGAGGTTTATTCTACCTATGCACTTACCTACTCCGATCATAACAACTTGTTTACAAATGGAGCGCAACTTGGTAGATTTGACTCTCAAAATTCTGCTGATTTTGCCACATGGCAAACAAATACTGGTTTGGATGTAAATTCTGTGAGTGTTGACCCAATGTTCTATTCAATGTCTGATCTTCGCGTATGTGCTGCTGATCTGGACGGAGCAGGAATTGGCACATATATTAGTACAGATATTCAAGGACAAAGTAGAAGCGTTGGTACTCCTGATATTGGGGCTGACGAATTCACTGCGCCAAGCAACTTCAGCTTGCCTAATGACACTAACATCTGTAAAGGGGATGCCATCGTTCTTGACGGTAACTTAAATCAAGGTTCGTTTGCGATTTGGAATAACTTCCAACCATCTCAAACAATTACCATTAACCAAGCCGGTACTTACAGAGTATTTGTGTCGAATGTTTGTGGTCAAGCGATTGATTCAATCACCATCACAGAAAACGCTCCTGCAACTTTACCAAACGACACACATATTTGTGCGAGCGCTAGTTTAAACCTAGACCCACAAGTTGCTAACGGTGCGTACGTATGGTCAACAGGATCGAATGCATCTACAATTAGTGTAAATGCTCGTGGTATCTATGCCGTTGAAGTTACTGATGCTGACGGTTGTGTTACAACAGACTCAATAGCTGTTACACAGTCGAGAGCAGTATCACTTCCTGCCGACACAAGTTTCTGTGCAGGTAACACCTACGCAGTAAATGCGAATGTTGGACAAGGATCATACTTCTGGTCTCCAACTGGTCAAACTGGTCCGGTAGCCTTTATCCAAACATCAGGAAACTATGTAGTGAACTATGTTGACGGATTTGGTTGTCAAAGTACTGACGGAATCATGGTAACTGTATTGGATGAGCCACTTGCTCAATTCAATTACAACAATATTTACCGTACGGTTCAGTTCAACGATCAGTCTATTGATGCTACTTCTTACCTCTGGGTATTTGGTGACGGTGATAGCTCAACTGTAGCAAATCCTGTACACGTTTATCCAAATGGAGTTAAAAAGTACCGCGTACAACTCTTCGTTTCAAATGACTGTGGCGAAGATGTATTCGAGGATGTTGTAAGTATTGGAGCGCTTCCTGGATTTGAAGAAAATCTTGAAGCAGGACAATTCAACGTCTTCCCAAATCCAAATGGTGGCGTGTTTAGCATTACCATGAACGCTGACGATTCTGACTATACCTTGGAAGTACTTAGCATGGAGGGTAAAGTAATTTACATGGAAAGTTTGGATAATGTTCAACCGGGAATTAACAAACACGAAGTAAGTCTTGACGGCATCGCCACAGGTGTTTATTTCGTTCGAGTTAGCGGTGAAAACGTTTCTAACATCCAAAAGATTAACATTCACTAATTGCCCATAACTGAAAAATCCGAATTATGAGAAATATTTATAAAACATTATTACTGGCCTCATTCCTCCTCATGGGAGGAATGAGCTTCGCCCAGAATACTACTTGCAACGCAAGTTTTCGCTGGTCTAATAGCTCATTCCAAATTCGCGGAGTAAGCACCACTGGAGCCTTGACCAATATTAACTTTACAAATTCTGTATTTGGGAACACTCAGGATTATACAGCTAGTCAAGTTATTCAAGCAACCAAAGGCTCTTCGTTTAACATCACCGTTCAGTCAAGCTGGTACACGGGCGTATGGGTAGATTGGGACAGAAATGGTTCTTATAACAATACCAATGAACGTATTGACTATTGGGGAACCGGTTCTTCAGCTGCAAATACCAGAAACATTACGCTTAATGTACCTTCAACAGCCAGTGGTTTGTACCGAATGCGTGTCATTCAAGGAGGGACTAGCGGGTTCTCTACACCTTGTGGTTTTATAAACTACGGTGATGCAGAGGATTATGCATTGGATATTCTTGCCTATAATAACAGTGCAACTTTTGCTGAAATTATCTCACCGAGGAATCCACTATGTGGAACGGTTTCTAGGGTTGAGGTTCGGCTTCGAAATGTAGGTTTACTTGACCTAACCTCCCTTGATATTGGTGGGGTGGTTCAGTCAGTACAATTTGGAACCATTCCATTAACTACAGCGAATTGGACCGGTACAATTCCAGGGACATCTGAAGATACATCTACATATGTTCCGTTCACGTATTCTGCTGGATTCCAAATTGGTGATACACTTACAATATGGACTGCTAACCCTAACGGATTTACAGATACCTTATCTTCGGATGATACGGTGCGGATTGTTATGGGAACAGGTGTTAGCGGTGTGTTCACTGTTGGTGATACCACAGGAGGAGCCAACGATTTTGCTAGTTTAAATGAAGCCGTGCAGTACTTGGATAGCGTTGGTGCTGTATGTGATACCACCTACATCTACCTAGAGGATTCAATTATTTGGAATGAGCAAATTACGCTCAGCCCGCTTTTGAATATGTCTGAAATGGCCCCAGTTATTTTTGCGACTCAACCAGGTGCTAGTGGTAAAGCAACCATAACCCATGATCATACGGGCACTGGAGATAATTATACGGTTCAGTTTGGAAATGGCGCAGAACACTACATTTTTGATAACCTGAATATTTATTCGGGTGTTGGTTCTTTCAGCGCTTTCGGTGCAGTTATTTTGACTGGTGCTAATTCTGCTTATAACACGGTTTCAAACTGTAATCTTAAAAGCAACCTAAACATCAATACGACTTCTTATTACAACTCTGTTATTACAAGCCGAGCAGGTAATTTGATTGAGTTAGGTTCTCATCATAACGATTTCATTAATAATATAATCGAAAATGGTTCGTTTGCATGTTATATGTATGACGCTGGTTATTTCAACCGCTACGAAGGCAATACCATTAAGAACCCTTATTATATGGGCTTCTATTCATGGGAAACTGAAGGTCCTGAGTTCGTCAATAACACGATGATTTCTAATTCTATTTATGCCTTTGGGTACGGATATTACATATACTACTGTGAGGATGATCCTTTCACCTTAGAAAACAACATCATTCATCCTGAAAGAGACGAATGGCCACGTTACGGTATGTATATATTCGGCTCAACAGCAAAAGCGAACAACAGAAACATCGTTCGAAACAACAGCATCAGTGTGGGACAAGCTTGGAGCGGAAACTTAACTTATGGACTTTACATGGGGCAAACAGGTTTCACAGATATTACCAATAACTCAATTGCAGTAAGAGGTACGAATTTTGATAGTTACGGCATGTTACTTGACGGAGCGGGCGCAATGCGTGTTCACAACAATTCAATCGCCCACTTTGGGTCGGGTACTGCCGTACGTTACAATGGTAACTCTACCGTAATTTCGTCAGAGAACAACAATATCTACAGCACAGGCTTTATTCTAGCTAGCTACAATGGATTCGGTTATACGAATTTTGCCGATTGGCAAAACAGAGCGGGTTATGATGCAAGCTCTGTAAGCGTAGATCCTGCGTACTATGAAATTGGTAGCGCTGTAAGTGGTCTATCTGATCTGCATGTTTGTAACAGTGCACTGGATGGTACCGCTGACCCTATATTTGCCCCAATGTATGACCTTGATGGTGATATGAGAGACGCAAACAATCCTGATATTGGAATCGACGAATTTGTTGGTCTAGCAACACTTACTTTAGGTGATGACATTAAGTATTGTCCTGGAAATAGCGTAACGCTATCTACTCCTGGTAATCTTACAGGTAATACTGTAATATGGAGCAATGGATCAACGGATGAATCTATCACTGTGTCAACACCTGGTAGCTATTCTTTCATTCTTAGAAACAGTTGTGGTATCGCTCAAGATACAGTAGAGATTTCATATCCTGAAGTTGTAAACCTAAGCAGCAACGACACCTTGATTTGTGACGGTGATATGATTACTGTTGCAGCTAATTTGTCTTCAGCTTCCTATAACTGGAACAATGGCGAGACTGGCTCAAGCATCAGTATTGATGACGAAGGTGAGTACATTGTTAACGCTGTTGATCAATACGGTTGTCCAAGTGCTGACACGATTGAAGTGATGATTTCTGAAAGTGCAAATTTGAACACTCAGGCTTCTGATACTGTTCTTTGCCCTGGCCAATTCCTATCGCTTGAAACTGGTGTTGATCCAAGAACTGGCGTGGTTTATACATGGACAGGATTCCTTGACAATAGCACAAAAGCAACAAACAACATCCTTCTTGGTTGGAACGAAGCTGCTACATTGGTTGTAGAAGTAGACGATAACAGCTGTATCTCATACGATACACTTGTAATCGACAACTCTCCTGCTCCAGTTGCTCAGTTTGTAGCCAATAGGATTGATGGAAGAACATTTGCTTTTGTTCCAGATTCAATGCACTCAAGATTCCAGTATGATTGGGATTTTGGTGACAGAACTACCTCTACACAAGCTGCTCCTACTAAACTTTATCAAGTTCACGGACAGTATAACGTTGTGTTAAGAGTTACTACTCTTTGTGGAACAGCCACTGAACAAAACGATGCGGAAACTTTTGCTATCGGAATTACTGAAGAATTGGCGAATAAACTTGTAAGTGTTTATCCTAATCCTTCTGCCGGTATAGTAAACGTTGACTTAGAGTCATCAGAGAATGTTCAACTTGAAGTGAGTGACATCAATGGTAAAGTAGTTTTTGCAAAAGAACTTGGAACTGTTGTTGGAAACACTAACGAACAAATTGACTTGACAAATCTTGCTTCAGGCGTTTACACTTTGCGTGTACAATTGAATGATGCAACAGTTGTAAGGAAACTTACCATTGAATAAGCTTCAGAAAC
>Ga0129340_1095433_pt1 | contig 8759 bp, 6 predicted proteins | sample CPBNA1_8_FD_109911 | JGI IMG/M metagenome (GOLD analysis project Ga0129340, IMG submission 109911) | Freshwater to marine salinity gradient microbial communities from Chesapeake Bay, USA - CPBay_Sum_15_0.8_RNA1 (Metagenome Metatranscriptome) | ecosystem: Environmental > Aquatic > Marine > Coastal ...
ATCTATGTATTGAAAAAAGAAGAAGGTGGTCGTCACACGCCGTTCCACAATAAATATCGTCCTCAGTTCTATTTCCGTACAACGGATGTAACCGGTGAAATCAGCCTTACAGACGGTCGTGAAATGGTAATGCCAGGAGATAACGTATCTATTAATGTGAAGTTAATTGTACCAGTAGCGATGGATAAAGGTCTTCGTTTCGCGATTCGCGAAGGAGGTCGTACCGTAGGTGCGGGTCAGGTAACTGAGATCATTGGATAATAATTTGAGTTATTAATATGTTTAAAAGGGGAGTGGATTCTACTCCCCTTTTTAAACGGGTGTAGCTCAGCTGGTAGAGTAGTGGTCTCCAAAACCATTGGTCGTGGGTTCGAATCCTACCGCCCGTGCAAATAAATTTAAACACTGTGTTTCAAAAAGTTAGAACCTATTTTAATGAAACCTACACCGAGATGGTCCATAATGTAACGTGGCCCACGTGGAAGGAACTTCAAAACAATACAATCATTGTACTTATTTCGGTGATTCTTTTTTCAGTGGTGATTTTCGGAATGGATTTCGCGTTCGGTATTGCGGGTAAGCCCGGAGATGCATGGCGCGGTTTATTAGGTTTTATCTATTAATTAATCGACGGTACAAATGTCAGACATTTCCAAAAGATGGTACGTGGTTCGCGCAGTGAGCGGAAAGGAGAAGAAGGTAAAGGAACTTCTTGAGTTGGAGATTTCACGTCATAAATTGAATGACTTCGTAGCCCAAGTATTGATCCCGACGGAAAAGGTATTTCAAATCCGAAACGGCAAAAAGGTAAATAAAGAAAAAGCGTATTTACCTGGATACGTACTAATCGAGGCCTCCTTGGTTGGTGAAGTTCCTCACATCATCAAAGGAATTCCGAACGTAATTGGTTTCTTAGGTGCTGTAAAAGGGGGAGAACCTGTTCCCATGCGCTTGTCAGAGGTAAATCGAATCCTAGGTAAAGTAGATGAATTGGCCGAAAACGAAGAGGAAGTGAGAATTCCGTTCGTGATCGGAGAAAACGTGAAGGTAATTGATGGTCCATTCAATAATTTCAGTGGTGTGGTAGATGAAATCAATGAAGAGAAGAAGAAGTTAAAAGTAATGGTAAAAATATTTGGAAGAAAGAACTTGCTAGAGCTCAGCTACATGCAAGTTGAAAAAGAGGTTTAAGAGTGTATTAACCGTAGGAGTAAGGAAAACGAACAAAGCTTCCCGTGAGTACTTATGTTTGACTACATAAATTGTGAATAAATGGCTAAAGAAGTAGCAGCTTTGATCAAATTACAGGTCAAAGGCGGTGCGGCGAATCCTTCGCCCCCAATCGGTCCAGCACTCGGTGCTAAAGGCGTAAATATCATGGAGTTTTGTAAGCAGTTTAATGCACGAACTCAAGATAAGGCCGGAAAAGTGGTTCCAGTAGTAATCACTGTATATGCAGATAAGTCATTCGACTTTGTGCTAAAAACAGCGCCAGCTGCAGTTCAAATTGTCGAGCAGACAAAAATCAAGAAAGGTTCTGCTGAGCCGAATAAGTCCAAAGTGGGAACCATCTCATGGGATCAAATTCGAACCATAGCGGAAGACAAGCTTCCTGATTTAAATTGCTTTACGGTGGATGCTGCAATGTCAATGGTGGCAGGTACAGCACGAAGTATGGGTGTAATTGTAAAAGGAGGATCTGCTCCAAAAACTAAATAAATCAAGAAGACATGAAAAGAATTTCGAAAAAAAGAAAGGAAGTTTTGTCTAAAGTTGATTTAGACAAAGCCTATCCACTTGGAGAAGCTTGCGAATTAGTTAAAGCAATCTCCACTACAAAGTTTGATGCATCCGTAGACATCGCAGTGCGTTTAGGCGTTGATCCAAGAAAGGCTAACCAAATGGTTCGTGGAACGGTAGCACTTCCTCACGGAACTGGTAAAGACATGCGCGTTCTCGTGCTGTGTACGCCAGATAAAGAGGCGGAAGCAACAGCTGCAGGTGCGGACTACGTAGGGTTAGATGACTACATCGCTAAAATTAAGGGCGGTTGGACCGATGTTGATGTAATTATCACAATGCCATCTGTTATGGGTAAGGTTGGAGCACTCGGACGGATTTTAGGTCCACGAGGCTTAATGCCGAATCCAAAAACAGGTACTGTAACTCTTGACGTTGCAAAAGCGGTGGCAGAAGTAAAAGCCGGTAAAATTGACTTTAAAGTTGATAAGTACGGGATTATACATTCTGCAGTGGGTAAAGTTAGTTTCAATGGTTCGATGTTGAAAGAGAACGCGAACGAATTGATTCAAGCACTTATCAAGCTAAAACCGTCTGCGGCGAAAGGTACTTACATTAAAAGCATTGCAATCAGCTCTACAATGAGTGCCGGAATTCAAATCGAACCCAAATCAGTAACTGCTTAATATTTTTAACATGAACAGAGAAGAAAAAGCACAGTACATTGACGATTTGGCCGCTGAATTGTCCGCTGCAAACATCCTTTATTTAACAGATACCGCAGACTTAACAGTCGAGACCGTTAACAGCCTAAGAAGAAGATGTTTTCAATCAAATATCTCGCTGAAGGTTGTTAAAAACACCTTGTTGAAGAAGGCAATGGATCGAGTGGAAGGTAAAAATTATGGTGAGCTTGCGAGCCTGTTGAAAGGTTCAACATCCATTATGATTAGCCAAGAAGCTAATGCTCCAGCGCGTCTAATTCAAGAATTTCGCAAGAAAAATCAAAAGCCTATCCTTAAAGGTGCCTATATTGAAGAAGCAATCTTTGTTGGGGATAATCAATTGGTGGCTCTTGAAACCATGAAATCTAAAGAAGAATTGATTGGAGAAATTGTTGGATTACTTCAGAGTCCTGCTAAGAATGTGTTGTCTGGCCTTAAAGGAGCAGGCGGTAAAATCGCGGGTATTTTAAAGACCCTCGAAGAAAGATAGTTTATAAACCTTATTTAAAAACAAATAAAATGGCTGAATTAAAGCAAATCGCAGAAACCCTAGTTAACCTTACTGTAAAAGAAGTAAATGAGTTAGCGACAATCCTAAAAGAAGAATACGGAATCGAACCAGCTGCTGCTGCCTCAGTAATGATGGCAGGTGGTGGAGGCGGTGGCGAAGCTGCTGCTTCTGAGGAGCAAACAGAATTCAATGTAATCCTCAAAGCGAGCGGACCAAACAAACTTGCTGTAGTTAAACTTGTAAAAGAACTTACAGGAAACGGATTGAAAGAGTCTAAAGATCTAGTTGATAGTGCACCTGCTACCCTGAAAGAAGCAGTTTCTAAAGACGAAGCGGAAGGCCTGAAAAAGTCTCTTGAAGAGGCTGGTGCCGAAGTTGAGATTAAGTAATTTCAGACGGAATTCACAGGAAAGGCAACCGATTTTTTCGGGTGCCTTGTCCTGTTTTGTAAAGTGCAGTTTCTAAATTTTATAAATAAATAGTCTTGGCAACAAAAAATAATTCAACCCGAATTAATTTTGCCTCCAGTAAAAATACCTTTGAGTATCCCGACTTTTTGGAGGTTCAATTGAAATCGTTTCAAGAATTCTTTCAGCTTGAAACCACACCTGAAAACAGAGAAAGCGAAGGGCTTTTCAAAGTTTTCGCAGAAAATTTCCCAATTACCGATACCCGAAACCAATTCGTACTCGAGTTTTTGGATTATTTCATCGATCCCCCAAGGTATTCGATTGAAGAGTGTATCGAACGTGGGTTAACCTACAGCGTGCCTCTTAAAGCAAAATTGAAATTATATTGTACCGATCCCGAACATGAGGATTTCGAAACCATCGTACAAGATGTGTATTTAGGTACAATTCCGTATATGACCCCGAAAGGTTCTTTTGTCGTGAATGGCGCAGAACGTGTAATCGTTTCTCAGTTGCACCGCTCTCCAGGCGTATTCTTCGGTCAGTCCCGTCACGCCAACGGCACAAAATTGTATTCCGCACGAATTATCCCATTCAAAGGCTCGTGGATGGAATTCGCTACAGATATTAACAGCATCATGTATGCGTACATCGACCGGAAGAAAAAATTACCACTAACCACCTTGTTCCGTGCAATGGGGTATGAAACAGACCGCGATATTCTTGAGATTTTTGGTCTTGCCGATGAGGTAAAGATCACCAAAGCAGGAATGAAAAAGTTAGTCGGTCGACGACTTGCTGCACGTGTGCTTAAAACATGGATTGAAGATTTCGTGGATGAGGATACTGGAGAGGTAGTTTCTATCGAACGAAATGAAGTGATCCTTGAGCGTGAGTTGGAAATTAAAGAAGAACATTTAGATGATATCCTAGATTCAGGGGCAAAATCATTAATCCTACACAAAGAAAATGCAAACGCGATTGATTTCACAATCATTTATAACACCCTTCAGAAAGATCCAACAAATTCTGAAAAAGAAGCAATCGAATACATCTACCGACAACTTCGAAATGCGGATGCCCCGGATTTTGAGACCGCTAAGGGAGTATTTGAAAAATTATTTTTCTCGGATACACGCTACGATTTAGGAGAAGTAGGGCGTTACCGAATCAATAAAAAGTTAAAAATTGGTCCAGAGGAAGCGTCTCGAGTACTTACGAAACAAGATATTATTCAAATCGTTAAGTATCTCATCGAGTTAATAAACTCCAAGGCAGACATTGATGATATTGATCACCTTTCAAACCGCCGTGTACGTACGGTAGGAGAACAATTGTATTCTCAGTTTGGTGTTGGTTTGGCACGTATGGCTCGTACCATCAGAGAACGCATGAATGTTCGTGATAATGAGGTATTTACTCCGATTGACTTAATCAACGCGAAAACGTTGAGTTCCGTGATTAACTCGTTTTTCGGAACCAACCAGCTCTCTCAGTTTATGGACCAAACCAATCCATTAGCCGAAGTAACGCACAAACGTCGTCTTTCAGCCCTCGGACCAGGCGGTTTATCTAGAGAACGTGCTGGATTTGAGGTTCGTGACGTTCACTATACCCACTATGGAAGATTGTGCACCATTGAAACACCGGAAGGACCAAACATTGGATTGATCTCTTCACTTTGTGTGTTCGCCAAAGTAAATAAACTTGGATTCATTGAAACTCCTTACCGTAAAATTGACAACGGTAAAATGGTGTTCACCGAGGAACCGATTTATTTAGCGGCAGAAGAGGAAGATGGAAAAATTATCGCTCAAGCGAATGCAAAAGTAGATAACAAAGGAAATTTCCTTACGGATACCGTCAAGGCCCGTTATGAAGGCGACTTCCCTGTGGTGAACCCGAAAGACCTGCACCTTATGGATGTAGGGGCGAATCAAATTGCATCCATTGCGGCTTCCTCTATTCCGTTCTTGGAACACGATGATGCCAACCGTGCCCTGATGGGATCGAACATGCAACGTCAGGCAGTTCCACTATTAAAACCACATTCCCCGATTGTAGGGACAGGAATCGAAGAGCTTGTTGCTCGTGATTCTCGCGTGCTAGTTAACGCTGAAGGTGATGGAGTAGTAGAATACGTGGACGCTAACGAAATCGTAATTCGCTACGACTGGAACGATGAAGACAAATTAGTTTCATTTGACAGTGAGGTTAAGCGATATTCGTTAACAAAATATGCGAAAACGAACCAAAGTACCTGTATGAATCTTAAGCCTATTGTGGCTAAAGGTGACAGAGTATCTAAAGGTCAAGTGTTGTGCGAAGGGTATGCTACCGAGAGCGGTGAGCTGGCCCTCGGACAAAACCTAAAAGTGGCATTCATGCCATGGAAAGGATATAACTTTGAAGATGCAATCGTGATTTCAGAGAAAATTGTTCGCGATGATATTTTTACTTCAATTCATATTGATGAGTACTCCTTAGAGGTTCGTGACACCAAACGAGGAATGGAAGAGTTAACCTCAGACATTCCAAACGTAAGTGAAGAAGCGACCAAAGATTTAGATGAAAACGGATTAATCCGAATTGGTGCTGAAATAAAAGAAGGAGATATTCTAATCGGAAAAATCACGCCAAAAGGAGAAACAGATCCTTCACCAGAAGAGAAATTGTTACGTGCAATCTTCGGTGACAAAGCGGGTGATGTTAAAGATGCTTCCTTGAAAGCAGGACCATCCTTACGCGGTACCGTAATTCAAAAGAAATTGTTCTCTCGTGCAGTGAAAGACCGTAAGTCTAAATCACAGGACAAGCCGATTTTGGAAACATTGGATATGGAGTACCAAAAAGAGTACAATGATCTGAAAGAAAAATTAACTGAAAAGTTAATGTTAATCTTAGGAGAAACTAAATCTGCCGGTGTATTCAATAACTTTAGAGAAGAACTGATTAAGAAAGGTACTAAGTTTACTGGAAAAGGGTTAATGACCTTAGATTATACCATTATCAATCCATTGAATTGGACTGCTGATGAGAAAACTAATCAAATGATTAGCCGTGTGATTCACAACTTCAGCATCAAAGCGAACGACTTATTAGGTAACTACAAACGCAAGAAGTTCCATATTTCTGTTGGAGATGAATTGCCAGCAGGAATCGTGAAATTGGCTAAAGTATATGTAGCGAAAAAACGTAAACTTCGCGTTGGAGATAAAATGGCAGGACGTCACGGTAACAAAGGAATCGTTGCAAATATCGTTCGTCAAGAAGATATGCCGTTCTTAGAAGATGGAACGCCAGTTGATATCGTATTGAACCCTCTTGGGGTACCTTCGCGTATGAACTTAGGTCAGATCTATGAAACTGTGTTAGGCTGGGCAGGTGAAAAGCTTGGAATCAAGTTTGCAACACCAATTTTTGATGGAGCACATCCTTCCGAAATTGATGAGTGGACTGCAAAAGCAGGGGTTCCAAAGTCAGGTAAAACCTATTTATATGACGGTGGTACTGGAGAGCGTTTCGATCAACCAGCAACTGTAGGAGTAATCTACATGTTGAAGTTATCTCACATGGTAGATGACAAAATGCACGCACGTTCAATCGGACCTTACTCGTTGATTACACAACAGCCGCTTGGTGGTAAAGCCCAGTTCGGGGGTCAGCGTTTTGGAGAAATGGAGGTTTGGGCGATCGAAGCCTTCGGAGCAGCAAATATTCTTCAAGAGTTGTTAACGGTTAAATCCGATGATGTGACAGGCCGAGCTAAGGCGTATGAGGCTATCGTTAAAGGAGATAACATCCCAGAACCAGGTATTCCTGAATCATTCAATGTATTGCTACATGAATTGAAAGGACTTTGCCTTAATGTTACTATGGATTAATTACAAAATTGTTAAAGCGTACAACATGGCTTTTAAGAAAGAAACACCAAAAAAACAAAATAGCTTCAATAAAATAACCATCTCCTTGGCATCGCCGGAGTTGATTTTGGAGCAATCTAGTGGGGAAGTACTTAAACCGGAAACGATTAATTACCGTACCTATAAACCAGAGCGAGATGGATTGTTTTGCGAGCGTATTTTTGGACCCGTAAAGGATTATGAGTGTCATTGTGGTAAATACAAGCGCATCCGATATAAAGGAATTGTTTGTGACCGCTGCGGTGTAGAGGTAACAGAGAAAAAAGTACGTCGTGAACGAATGGGGCATATTGCCCTAGTGGTTCCCGTTGCTCACATCTGGTATTTCCGCTCATTGCCGAATAAAATTGGGTACTTGCTTGGACTTCCAACCAAAAAACTCGACCAGATTATTTATTACGAACGGTACGTAGTTATCCAAGCAGGAGTTACCGCAGAAATGGAAGGATTGGGCCTTAAAAAGTACGATTTCTTGTCCGAAGAAGATTACCTAGATATTATCGATAATCCGGCTTTGAAAGACAACCATTTCTTAGATGATTCCGATCCGAATAAATTCATCGCGAAAATGGGTGCCGAAGCACTTTACGATTTATTGAGAAATCTAAATTTAGTTTCCCTCTCTAATGAGTTACGTGCAGCAGCAGACGAAGAAACTTCGGTTCAACGTAAGAATGAAGCGCTAAAACGTTTACAAGTCGTTGAGGCAATGAAAGATTCTCAGACACGCATTGATAACCGTCCGGAATGGATGATTGTGAAGGTTGTGCCTGTGATTCCACCTGAATTACGCCCATTAGTGCCCTTAGATGGTGGTCGCTTTGCTACTTCGGATTTAAATGACCTCTATCGTCGAGTAATTATACGCAACAACCGACTTAAGCGCTTGATCGAAATCAAAGCACCGGAAGTAATTTTGCGAAATGAAAAACGGATGCTTCAAGAATCTGTAGATTCATTGTTTGATAATTCGCGTAAATCAAGTGCCGTTAAAACCGAGTCAAACCGTGCATTGAAATCCCTTTCTGACTCCTTGAAAGGTAAGCAAGGTCGTTTCCGTCAAAACTTGTTAGGTAAACGAGTGGATTATTCTGCACGTTCCGTAATTGTGGTTGGACCAGATTTGAAATTACATGAATGTGGTCTTCCTAAAGACATGGCAGCGGAACTATACAAACCGTTTATCATTCGTAAGATGATCGAGCGGGGGATTGTTAAAACCGTGAAATCTGCCAAGAAAATTGTTGATCGTAAAGAGCCGGTAGTTTGGGATATCCTAGAAAACGTATTGAAAGGTCACCCGGTGTTACTTAACCGTGCCCCAACACTTCACCGTTTAGGGATTCAAGCATTTCAACCGAAATTGATTGAAGGTAAAGCAATTCGCTTACACCCATTGGTAACTACAGCATTCAACGCGGATTTTGATGGTGACCAAATGGCCGTGCAT
>Ga0129340_1284160_pt1 | contig 8736 bp, 16 predicted proteins | sample CPBNA1_8_FD_109911 | JGI IMG/M metagenome (GOLD analysis project Ga0129340, IMG submission 109911) | Freshwater to marine salinity gradient microbial communities from Chesapeake Bay, USA - CPBay_Sum_15_0.8_RNA1 (Metagenome Metatranscriptome) | ecosystem: Environmental > Aquatic > Marine > Coastal...
GGTGGCCGTAAGCGCTATATTATGCGGCCTTCGGGGTATGTAACAAAGCTGCTGCGAGGTTTGGCAAATGCCCGGATTTAGCAAGCAGTCGAGAGGAATAGCCGGTACAGGCGTTTGGGTGAGCAAAGCTTACTTCAAGCTCCTAGTTGGTTAGCATCATTTTTTTTTGCGCCCGTAAAAACGCGGTGGCAAGAGCGGCGGGAGGCTGGGGTAAAGAATCTCGCGAAGGTTCCGGTCGCTCAGAACAACTGAGGCATCGATCTCAGGCTATGTAGTATGAGCAGTCTGCCCCTGCGGTTTCGGTTAGGGGTGGGGCGCTCGCGCACGTGGTTAGACTCCCATTAAGTTCTGGGGGGTTTAAGAGGCGCGCATCGCGGTGCGCCTTCGGACGTAAAGTAAATTATAAAGTCGTTAGTGTGCGGCTTAACCAATAGAGGGTGATATGTCTAAGCGCCATCAAAAAATCAGAATTAGACTCACTGCATTCGATCATAAGTTGATTGATCTCTCTACGAGAGAGATCGTGAATACGGCGAAAAAGACTGGGGCTCAAATTTGTGGGCCTATCCCGCTGCCAACGCGTAAAGAGCGATTTACTATCTTGATTTCGCCCCACGTAAATAAGGATGCGCGAGACCAGTATGAAATTCGCACGCACAAGCGATTGATCGAGATTGTAGATCCGACCGATAAAACCGTAGATGCATTGATGAAGTTGGATCTTGCTGCTGGTGTAGAGGTTCAGATCAGTCTGGGTTAACCGCTCGACTGGGCCCTGAGGGGTTGTTTTGTTTGCAAGCGGACTGTTTTAGTTTCACGTATTTAAGGTAACTGACGATGACTGTGGGATTGATAGGTAAAAAGAAGGGTATGATCCGTGTCTTTAAAGATAGCGGAGACTCGGTGCCCGTTACTGTCATTGAAGTGGCAGACAACCGTATCACTCAGGTTAAAACACCTGAGTCTGATGGCTATAGCGCCATTCAGGTGAAATCCGGTCAAAAGAGTGCCAGTAGAGTGTCTCAGCCTCTGTTGGGTGTTTATAAGAAAGCAGGCGTGGAGCCTGGTGAGCGGTTGGCGGAGTTTAGGGTGCCTACTGTGGACGGTTTCGAGGCCGGTCAGCAGCTAGAGGTTGCTCTTTTTGAGGAGGGTCAGCGCGTTGATGTTCAGGCCACCTCAAAGGGTAAAGGCTTTGCTGGTGTGGTTAAGCGGTGGAACTTCAGAACCCAGGACGCTACGCATGGTAACTCTTTGTCGCATAGAGCTCACGGTTCTACTGGTCAAAACCAAACGCCCGGACGTGTATTCAAAGGAAAGAAGATGGCCGGTCAGCTTGGTAATAAGAAAGTAACCGCTCAGTCTCTAGAGATTGTTAGGGTTGATTCAGAGCGAGGCTTATTGTTGGTGAAGGGTGCGGTACCAGGGGCGATCGGTGGCTCTGTTATTGTGAAGCCCTCGGTGAAGGCGAAGAATAAAGCGTCTGCTTAATTACGAGAATCTAGTTGGCCGGACTGGGTAACCTCTGAAAAAATTCAAGGTATCAGTCAGCTGGTCAGAAAGGTGTGTCTCCGGATCATCGCGTCTGAAGGAGCGAAGAGAATGAACTTAAATTTGGCAACAGGTGGTTCTGTGGAAGTATCAGAGGTGGCCTTTGGCCGAGAATTTAATGAGCCGCTGGTTCACCAAGTTGTAACGGCGTATATGGCTGCTGGCCGGCAAGGCAGTAAGGCGCAGAAGACCCGTAGCGAAGTACGTGGCGGTGGCAAGAAGCCGTGGAGGCAAAAGGGTACAGGACGAGCGCGTGCTGGCACAATTCGAAGCCCGATCTGGCGTAGCGGTGGAACCACGTTTGCGGCTAAACCCCGCTCGTTTGAGCAAAAAGTAAACAAAAAGATGTACCGTGGTGCGATGAGAAGTATCTTGTCCGAGCTCAATCGCCAAGGCCATCTTGTTGTTGTGGAACAGTTTGATTTGGAGCAGCCCAAGACAAAGGCGATGGTCTCTAAGTTGTCCGAGCTTGGTCTTAGAGATGCTCTCATTATCGACAAGGAAGTGAGTGAAAACGTCTATCTGGCGGCTAGAAACTTGCCCCGTGTAGAAGCCCGAGATGCGGTAACGATTGACCCGGTGAGCCTGCTTAGTTACCCGAAGATCGTTATTACTGTGCAGGCGCTTAAACAGCTAGAGGAGTCCCTGGCAAATGGTTAATTCGCATTTATATACAGTGCTTGAGGGTGCTCATGTATCTGAGAAAGCGAGCCTTATCGCCGATGCAAACCGTCAGTTCACGTTTAAGGTAGCTAAGACAGCTACTAAGACGCAAATTAAGCGGGCGGTAGAAGAGATTTTTGACGTACAAGTGCAGAGCGTCCGTGTTTTGAATGTCAAAGGTAAGCGAAAAGGGCTCATGAGTCGTTTTCCGGGCAGACGTTCCGGTTGGAAAAAAGCTTACGTTGGTTTGAAGCCAGGATTTGATATTGATTTCGCATCACCTGAATAGGGTTCAAGTGTCATTCATTTGATCGCCAGCCAGTCTTTGTAGCGTGGCTATTGGTGAGAGCTAGAAAGAGATAATTAAAGGGGAGCCGTCGTGGCCGTAAAAAAATGTAAACCGACTTCGCCAGGCCGAAGATTTGTTGTTCAGGTGGTAAATCCAGACCTGCATAAGGGTAAGCCCTACGGGCCTCTGACAAGTTCGTCATCTAAAAGTGGCGGAAGAAATAATACGGGTAGGATTACCGTTAGACATCACGGCGGAGGCCACAAGCGCCTACACCGTAAGATCGATTTTAAGCGCAATAAGGTGAGTATCCCTGCAGTAGTTGAGCGTATTGAATACGATCCGAATAGAACAGCCTATATAGCACTGTTGAAGTACCGAGATGGTGAGAGACGTTACATCATAGCGCCTAAGGGTTTGAAACAGGGTGATAGTGTTCAGAGTGGTATGGATGCGCCAATTCGAGTAGGCAATAGTCTACCTCTGCGTAACATACCCTTAGGTTCACTGGTTCACTGTGTTGAGCTAAAAGTTGAAAAAGGCGCACAAATGGCCCGATCGGCTGGTGCGTATTGCCAGGTTCTGGCAAAAGAGGGTGCGTTTGTCACGCTTCGTCTGCGTTCGGGTGAAATGCGGAAGGTGCCAGCAGATTGTGTGGCTACGCTCGGTGAGGTATCGAATGGTGAGCATAGCTTAAGGTCTCTTGGAAAGGCTGGTGCCAGTCGGTGGAGGGGGCGACGTCCCACCGTGCGAGGTGTTGCGATGAACCCAGTAGATCACCCGCATGGTGGTGGTGAGGGTCGCACGTCTGGTGGTCGCCATCCAGTGACACCTTGGGGTGTTCCAACAAAAGGTTACCGTACGCGGAAGAAGGCGGCGAACAAGCTAATCGTCCGTGGGCGTAGAGGCTAAATGGGGTAGATGAGGTAATAATTTATGGCTAGATCGTTAAAGAAAGGTCCATTTGTGGCGCATCATCTCCTAAAGAAGGTGGAAGAGGCTCTGCGTACAAGCTCTAAAAAACCAATAAAAACATGGTCACGTCCATCGATGATTCTCCCCGAGATGGTTGGCTTAACCATAGCTGTGCATAACGGTAAGGATCACGTTCCGATTTTCATCACCGATCAGATGGTTGGTCATAAGTTGGGTGAGTTCGCGTTGACGCGAAATTATCGCGGGCATGTAGCGGATAAGAAGGCTCGTCGATAAACGTTCGTTTAAAACAGTTTAAAGCATAAGAGGTTGGGTTATGGAAGTTGCTGCACGTTTAAAAGGGGCGCGAATGTCGGCCCAAAAAGCGCGACTGGTGGCTGACCAGATCCGTGGATTGCAAGTTGAAAAGGCGCTCGATTTGTTGGCCTATAGCCCAAAGAAAGCAGCTGGTATCGTAAAGAAAGTGCTTGAATCTGCGGTGGCGAATGCCGAAGAAAATTTCGGTGCAGATATTGATGAATTGGTGATTTCCCATGCATCCGTAGATGAGGGTTTCACGATGAAGCGTATTAAGCCCCGAGCTAAAGGTCGTGCAGATCGAATATTCAAAAGAACTTGCCATATAACTTTAAAAGTGGCGGAACAGTAGGAGAAACTCATGGGCCAGAAAGTCCATCCGCGTATAGTACGGCTTCGCATTACTGAACCCTACAGGAGTCTGTGGTACGCAAACAAGAAGAACTTTTCTAAATATTTGCTGGCTGACATTCACGCTCGGCAATATTTGATGAAGTTGCTTAAGTCTGCATCAGTCAGTGACGTGATAATTGAGCGTCCAGCTGAGAATGCCCGTATCACCATCAAAACGGCACGTCCGGGGATAGTAATCGGTCGTAAGGGTGAGGACGTTGAGAAGCTTCGAAAAGAAGTTGCCAAGAGACTTGGGGTGCCTGTTCACATAAATATTGAAGAGGTTCGGAAGCCAGAACTTAATGCAAGGCTTGTGGCTCAGGGTATCTGTTCGCAACTTGAGAAGCGTGTAATGTTTCGCCGAGCCATGAAGCGTGCTGTTCAGAACGCGATGAGGGCTGGTGCGAAGGGTATTAAGGTGGCGGTCGCTGGTCGCTTGGGTGGTGCAGAAATTGCGCGGACGGAATGGTATCGGGAAGGTCGAGTACCGTTGCATACATTTAGAGCAGATATAGATTATGCCTCCGAGCGGGCTGAGACCACCTATGGAACGATTGGTGTCAAGGTTTGGATCTTTAAGGGTGAAGTCCTGGAGGACGCGCTTACTGGTACGGCTGATGAGCAGGCGCCTGAAGAGAGAGCGAAGGGTAAGAAGGCTAAAAGCGCCTAATAGCATCAGGCGCGTTTAAAGCGGGCCGTCCGGCGCTTTTTTGGGCGTTGACGAGAGCTGCTTAAAGTAAGGCATAACGCTTGCTCCCTTTGGCTGGTTGAAGGATAATACGTCGCCTTTAATCAGCGAACGGACCTGTCGCATACGCCGAGATTTGATCGATAAATCGTGGCGCGTTTGTAATTAGCAAGATTTAGAGGAAGGCGCTGAATAATGTTACAGCCTAAACGCACGAAATTTAGAAAGCAGCAGAAAGGGCGGAATCGTGGGCTTGCACAACGAGGTAGCAAGGTTTCGTTTGGTGAGATTGGCCTGAAGGCTATCGGGCGTGGTCGAATTACCGCCCGTCAAATTGAGGCGGCGCGTCGTGCCATGACTCGTCATATTAAGCGGGGCGGCAAGATCTGGATCCGCGTTTTTCCTGACAAGCCCATTTCCAAAAAGCCGCTGGAGGTTCGGATGGGTAAAGGGAAGGGTAACGTTGAATACTGGGTAGCCCAGATACAGCCAGGAAAAATCCTTTACGAAATGGAAGGTGTCTCGGAATCGATCGCGCGCGAGGCGCTGGAGTTGGCAGCAGCAAAGCTTCCAATTAAAACAACGGTTGTTAAAAGGCATATCCTTTAGGATTGCGTCTAATGGGCCGATGGCGGTTAAGTGTACACAAGCACTGCACGTGCGTTAGATTATAAGGGCGTAAGACCTCATGGAAACAAAAGAATTGAGAAACAAGTCAGATTCTGAGTTGACCCAGCAGCTTGCTGAGCTTAGAAAAGAATTGTTTTCTTTGCGCATGAAAAAAAGCACTGGGCAGCTACGTACTACGCACGAGCTGAAGCTCACCAAGCGTAATATTGCGCGAGTACTGACGCTGCTCTCGGAAAAAGCGTTGACAAGTGGCAAAGAAGGTGAAAAAGCATGAGCGAAAATCTGAGTAATACTTCGCCAGACAATGAAGCCCAGGCAGGCAAAAGGGCGCCACTGCGTCGCCGCGTACAGGGCCGAGTGGTCAGCGATAAAATGGATAAGTCTATAACGGTATTGGTCGAGAGGCGCGTCAAACATCCTCTCTACGGTAAATATGTTAGAAAATCAACCAAGCTACATGCGCATGACGAAGAAAATGTATGTGCAGCTGGTGATGTTGTGTTGATTGAAGAGCATAGACCCATTTCAAAGACTAAGAGCTGGAAGCTTGTCTCAGTTGTTGAAAAGGTAAAAACTCTGTAGGCGTCTTAGACGTAACTGGTGATTATTCATAGTGTTCTGGGGTTGAGCGGGAATGATTCAGCAAGAAACAATACTCGAAGTCGCTGATAACAGCGGTGCTAAGAGTGTGCAGTGTATTAAAGTACTTGGCGGTTCAAAGCGTAGAACTGCAAGCGTCGGTGATGTCATCCGAGTAGCGGTTAAAAGCGCCCTGCCAAAAGGGCGTGTGTCCAAGGGTGATGTAGTTTATGCGGTGATTGTCCGAGTGAAGAAGGGTGTTCGGCGTTCGGACGGCTCGGTGTTGCGTTTCGATGACAATGCGGCAGTGCTTCTTAACAATCAAAAGCAAATGATTGGGACCCGTGTATTCGGTCCAGTCACTCGAGAGCTGCGTAACGAAAAGTTTATGAAAATTATTTCGTTGGCACCGGAAGTGTTATAAGGCGGAGAAAATGACGATGAAGCGTAAGATTAAAAGAGATGATAATGTCATAGTAATCTCCGGTCGCAGTAAAGGTAAAACGGGGAAGGTCGCAAGAATTCTGCAAGACGGTCGAGTGATTGTATCTGGTGTCCACATGGTTAAGAAGCATGTTAAGCCAAATCCCCAAGCTGGCGTGGCCGGCGGTATCATTGAGAAAGAAGCGCCAATCGCGATATCTAATGTTGCCCTAGTCAACCCAGAAACGGGGAAAGCTGATCGGGTTGGTTACAAACTCGATGATAGCGGAAAGAAAATTCGAATTTTTAAGTCAAATAACGCGCCAGTCGATAAGTAAATCCATTTGCCACGGTGAATAGGTTCCAGCTTGTTAGCTCAATGGCCCGAAATATAGAATGGAAAACAAAATGAGTCAGCAACAGTTAAAGCAATTTTACCAAGCCGAAGTTGTGCCGGCGTTACGTGAGAAATTCGGCTACAAGAATGTGATGGAGGTGCCGAAGCTTGTTAAGGTCACCTTGAACATGGGCGTTGGGGAAGCAGCTCAGGACAAAAAAGTTGTTGAGGCAGCGGTAGCGGAGCTAACGGCCATAGCTGGGCAAAAGCCAGTGATCACGCGTGCGCGCAAATCAGTGGCGAGTTTTAAAATTCGGGAAGGTTGGCCTATTGGTTGTAAAGTGACGCTGCGCGGGAAGAGTATGGATGCCTTTTTATGGCGTTTGATTCACGTGGCGATCCCTCGAATTCGTGACTTTCGCGGCTTAAATAAAAACAGTTTTGATGGCCGTGGTAACTACACATTTGGTGTAAAGGAAACAATCATGTTTCCTGAAATCGATTTCGACAAGGTAGACAAGGTTCGTGGTATGGATATCTGTATCACCACGACGGCTAAAACGGATGATGAAGCCTTAGCCCTGCTAAAGTCGCTTAAGTTCCCGATTAGAAGCTAAGCAGTTTAGCTGAGAATCCCATTAATTCTGACAATAGGTGAAGTGGCCATGGCAAAGGTCTCAATGATAGAGCGCGAAAAGAAGCGTACCAAACTTGTAGAGAAATACGAAGAAAAGCGTATGCTCCTTCGTAAGATCATAAAGGATCCGGCAACCAGCGATTCCGAAAAATGGGAAGCACAGCTGAAGTTGCAAAAGTTGCCCCGAGACAGTTCTCGCATTCGAAGACGTAATCGGTGCGGGTTAACAGGTCGGCCACATGGGTACTACCGAAAGTTTGGTCTCTCTCGTAATAAGCTGCGTGAAGTGGCGTCAAATGGTGAGATCCCGGGCCTCACGAAGGCAAGTTGGTAATGGTTGCCTCCAGTGCGGCAACGCATTGGTGTTCGAGATTTAAATAGGACACATAAATATGAGTATGCAAGATCCTGTAGCAGATATGCTAACAAGAATTCGTAACGGTCAGGCTCGTGCTAAGGCGTTGGTTGAAATGCCCTATTCGAAGGTTAAAGAAGCCATCGCGAAAGTACTTGTCGAAGAGGGTTACCTGCTGGGCCTTGAGGTCACCGGCGAAGGGGCGGCTAAAGCATTAGCTGTCCAGCTAAAATATTATGAGGGTAAGCCGGTTATTGAGGAAATTAAGCGCGTCAGCAGGCCTGGCCTGCGTATCTATCGCTCCAAGGAAGACCTGCCAAAAGTAAAGGGTGGTCTTGGGGTGGCGGTTGTTTCTACCTGCAAGGGAATCATGACCGGACAGCAAGCGCGATCTCTTGGGATTGGTGGTGAGGTAATGTGCAGCGTTGCATAAGCCGTAAGTCGAACGGGAGGCTGCGATGCCCAGTGTGGTGTCTGAGGCTGTTGATGCAGGGTGTATTTGATCGAACAGAATGTAGGAAACGCGTATGTCTAGGGTAGCTAAAGAGCCCATAAAGGTGCCGGGCGCAGTCCAGGTCAAAATTGAAAAAGTAGACGGGTCTACAGTTGTCACTGTTAAGGGCCCAAAGGGCGAGCATCAGGTTCTTCTGCATAGCTCCGTTGAGGCGCAATTGGATGAAGGCGTTCTGGTCCTTCGTCCGGCGAACGAGGGTGAGAAGAAAGGTTCAGCCGCATGGGCGCAGGCAGGTACAGCCCGGGCATTGCTTGCCAGTTCCGTGCAAGGCGTTGAAAAAGGCTTCGAGCGCAAGCTGCAGCTTAATGGTGTAGGTTATCGTGCCCAAGCAAAGGGTAAAACGCTGAATCTAACAGTTGGTTATTCGCATCCTGTTGAGTTGGCGGTGCCAGAGGGCCTGAAAGCTGAAACACCCAGCCAGACTGAGATAGTATTAACAGGTTCAGA
>Ga0129340_1167840_pt1 | contig 8540 bp, 13 predicted proteins | sample CPBNA1_8_FD_109911 | JGI IMG/M metagenome (GOLD analysis project Ga0129340, IMG submission 109911) | Freshwater to marine salinity gradient microbial communities from Chesapeake Bay, USA - CPBay_Sum_15_0.8_RNA1 (Metagenome Metatranscriptome) | ecosystem: Environmental > Aquatic > Marine > Coastal...
CTCAACTCAAGGCCTATTGGGAAGAAGGATTGAAAGATTACCAACTCCCAGTTGCTGCTGCTGCTTTCTTCTACGGTTATGAGTATTTGGGCAACGGTGCGAGACTTGTCGTCACCCCCCTTACTGATAGAATTTATGTGACCGCCACGCAGGCCCTCCATCTATGCATGGGATGCGCGCCTGCTGGTCCCGCCGGAACTGGCAAGACCGAAACCACCAAGGATTTGTCCTCGGCTTGCGCCAAGGCCATCTACGTCTTCAACTGTTCAGATTAGATGGACTATAAAGGCATGGGTAACATTTTCAAGGGACTTGCCTCGTCAGGCTCTTGGGGCTGTTTCGATGAGTTCAATCGTTTGTTGCCATCCGTGCTTTCCGTCTGCTCTGTGCAGTTCAAATCTGTGACTGACGCCATTAAGGCCAAAGTGCAGCGCTTTAGAATTTAGGATGATGATATCAGTCTTGACCCCACCTGCGGTGTGTTCATCACGATGAACCCCGGTTATCTCGGTCGTGCTGAGCTCCCTGAAGGTCTCAAGGCCCTTTTCAGACCCATTACTGTGGTCGTTCCCGATTTGGAGCTCATTTGCGAAAACATGCTTATGGCTGAAGGTTTCGTCGACTCCAAAGTCTTGGCCAAAAAGTTCACCACTCTCTACTTCCTTTGCAGAGATTTGCTTTCAAAGGCTACCCATTATGATTGGGGTCTTCGTGCCATTAAATCTGTACTGGTCGTGGCTGGTGCTTTCAAGCGCGCGGAACCTGAACTTCTCGAGCAGGCCTTGCTCATGAGAGCCCTTCGTGATTTCAATCTGCCCAAGATTGTCGCAGAGGATTTGGAGATTTTCTTCGGACTCCTATCCGATTTGTTCCCCGGAATTGACCCCCCTCGTAAGAGAGACATGAAATTCGAGGGAGTTATCGAGTCTGTTACCAAAGCAAATGGCCTCTTCCCCGAGCCCGAATTCATCCTCAAGGTCGTCTAGCTGGGTGAGCTCCTCGAAATTAGACATTGCGTGTTCGTTATGGGGCCCCCCGGCTCCGGCAAATCTTCCACCTGGAAAACTTTGGCGGAATCGTTCACCAAGGACGGTCTGAAAACTATGACCGTCGATTTGAACCCCAAGGTCGTGTCAACCGATGAACTGTACGGCGTGGTGCACATTCAGACTCGTGAGTGGATTGATGGACTTATGTCGTCAACTATGCGTAGATTGGGCTAGATTCCCGACCAAAACAAGAAGTGGATTATCTTGGATGGTGACTTGGATGCTAATTGGATTGAGTCGATGAACTCGGTCATGGATGACAACAAGATTCTTACTCTCGCCTCCAACGAACGTATTCCTCTCAAACCCTACATGAGACTCATTTTCGAGATCCGTAATCTTAAGTTTGCGACGCCAGCTACTGTATCCCGTGCCGGTATCCTTTTCATCTCCGATTTCAACGGTTACCAGTGGCGCGCCTACGTGCAATCCTGGATCGCCAAGATGAACTACGACAAGGATCGCAAGCAAGAATTGCAAACTTACTTCAACACGTACGTGGAAGAAGCACTGCCCCACATTCGCAGAAACTTCAAATACCTCATCCCCGTCGTCGAAATCTCTATGGTGGTCTCCCTTTGCAAGCTGCTAGAGTCGATTCTCAAGAGTCAAGAGGTGAAGGGACTCGCTTACGTGTTCGTCTTCTGCACAGTTTGGTGCTTGGGAGGCGGATTCGATGAGAAGGACGGAAAGCAGTACCGCAAAGAGTTCTCCAACTGGTGGAAGGACAAGTTCAAGGCGCCCCGCTTCCCCACCAAGGGCTCTGTGTTCGACTACTATGTCGACATTGAGAAATCGACTTTCGAGGAGTGGTCCAAGCTGAACACTGTTGACGTTTCATCCTCCATTGACACTTCGAAGTCGATTGCGCAGTATACGGTTCCCACGCAGGACACCATCGCCGTGCAATTCCTCATGAAGAAATTCTTGCAGGTGAACCACTCGCCGTTGTTGATTGGTCAGGCCGGTTGCGGTAAAACGCAAATCACCAAGGGTCTCTTGAATGAGTTGACGACAACTACCGACGAATATCTCCAACAAATTGTTAACTTTAACTACTTCACTGACTCGGCACTGCTCCAAAACATCCTCGAGCAGCAACTTGAAAAGAGAGCTGGTCGCACCTACGGACCCGTCGGCAAATACAAGCTCGTTTACTTCATTGACGATCTTAACATGCCTATGCTTGATAAGTACGAGACGCAATCAGCTATTGCTCTCGTGCGTCAGCACAAAGATTACGAGCATTGGTACGATCGCGCCAAACTCACCCTCAAAGACATCAAGTCTACCTTGTATGTTGCCGCTATGAACCCCACGGCCGGTTCTTTCGTGGTTAACCCTCGCTTGCAGCGCCACTTCTGGCTCCAAGCCATCCAATTCCCCGAAACTCAATCTTTGTTCGTCATTTTCAGCACCTTCCTGAACAAGCACTTCGGCAAGTTCAAGAGCAATGTGCAAGAGTTGCTAGCCCCGCTGATCAAATCGACTTTGAGTTTGCATTAGGATGTGGAGCGCAACTTCAGAAAGACCGCTATCAATTTCCATTACGAATTCAATGTCCGTCACTTGACGAATGTGTTCCAGGGTGTGCTTCAAGCCAAACAGGATGCCATCAAGGAGCCTGACAACCTGGTCAAGTTGTGGGTGCACGAGTGCGAACGTATCTACGGTGACAGACTCGTAAACGCTGCCAATTTGGCCACTTTCCGAGCCAGTCTCTTCGACACTCAGAAGAAGACTTTCCCTCGCTCCAATCTCGCCAACTTCTTCAAGGCTGAGAATCCGGAGCCACTCGTTTTCGCCAACTTTGTGGCCAGTCTCGACGACAAACTCTACGATCAATTCCCCAACAGTGATGTGCTTTCGCAACGATTGCACGAAGCGTTGAGAGAGTACAATGACACGAATGCTGTCATGGACCTTGTTTTGTTCTCAGACGCCATGAAGCATGTGTGCAAGATCTCACGCATTATTTCTAACGACGGAGGTCACGCCCTTCTTGTCGGTGTTGGAGGTTCAGGTAAACAATCTCTGTCACGCTTGTCTTCATTCATTTGCCAGTTCACGACAATGGCCATTATGATTTCGTCAACGTACGGAATTGGTGACTTGAAGGTCGACTTGCAAAAGATGTACAATAAGGCTGGTCTGAAGGACGAAGGTGTGATGTTCCTCTTCACCGAAGGTCAGATCACCAACGAACGCTTCCTCGTCTTCATCAATGATTTGCTCTCCTCGGGAGAAATCGCTGATTTGTACCCCGCAGAAGACATTGACAACATTGTGAATGGAGTCAGAAATGCGGTAAAATCTGAAGGCATCATTGACAACAAGGACAATTGCTGGAAGTTCTTCATTGATCGCGTGCGCAAGAATCTGCACATGTCTCTTTGCTTCTCGCCCGTTGGAGAATCCTTCAGAAACAGATCTAGAAGATTCCCTGCCCTGATTAACAACACAGTTATTGACTGGTTCCACCCGTGGCCTCAAGAAGCTCTCCTTTCTGTCGCCTCCAAATTCTTGGAGGAAGTCGAGATGCCAAGCGAAGAGGTCAGAGAAGCCATCATCAAGTTCATGCCCTATTCTTTCGGAGTCGTCGACGAGGCCTCTGAGATGATCAAGAACACTGAGCGTCGCTTTGTGTACACCACGCCCAAATCGTTCCTCGAACTCATCAAACTTTTCAAGACCATGCTCGAGTCTAAGTCGCGCTTCTTGGAAAATGAGCAGGAGAAGTACGAGGTTGGTGTCGGCAAATTGCAACAAACTGAAGAGATTGTCTCTGCTCTCGAAGCCGATCTCAAGATCAAATCCGTCGAAGTCGAAGAGCTGAAGACTGTTGCGAACAAATAGGCCACCGTTGTGGGAGCTGAGAAGGAGATTGTGGACAAGAAGGCTGCTGAAGCGAAGGTTGAGTCAGACAAGGCGAACAAGATCGCTGACGAGGTTGGTACTTTGCTCGCTTCGGTGCAGGCCGATCTCGACAACGCCATTCCTTTGGTCGAAAAGGCCAAGGCTGCGCTTGCCGGTCTCAAAGTCCAAGATTTCTAGGTGCTCAAGGCCTTGAACAATCCGCCAGCCGCTGTGAAGGGTACTTTCTTCGCGGCCCAAAATCTGCTTGCCGGAATCAACGATGACATTCCTGTCTCCAAAACGGGCAAGATTACCCTCAAATTCGAAGACTCGTGGAAATTGGCTCAGAAGTAGATGCAGAATCCGCAGAAGTTCATGGATATTCTGAACGAGTACAAGGTATACATTGATGAAGATAAAGTTCCCGCGAACAACTTCAAAGCGATTCAGTCCACTTTGGATGACCCTGAATTCACCCCTGAAATTCTTATTTCAAAGGCTGCCGCGGCTGCTGGTGTTTGCGATTGGATTCGCAACATTGCACTGTATTATGACGTCGTCGTAAATGTGGAGCCCAAGAAGAAGGCTGTGGCAGAGGCTAAGGTCAAGCTTGACGCTGCCAACTAGAAGAAGGACGAAATGAACGCTCTTGTCGCCGAATTACAAGCAAAACTTGACGAGTTGATGAAGGCTTACAAAGAGGCTATGGATACCAAGGAGGCCGCTGAGAATGAAGCTGCCCGTTGTGCAAGCAGACTCGATCTGGCCAATAGGTTGGTTAGCTCGCTCGGATCTGAAAAGGAACGTTGGTCTCAATCCATCATTAGATTGGGAGAAGAAATTAAGGTCGTCTGTGGTGATGTGCTTCTCGCCTCCTCTTTCGTCTCCTACGTCGGACCCTTCAACAAGAAGTACAGAGATTACATTGTCTAGGAGCGCTTCGTGAAGTTCTTCACCCAGCATAAGATCCCCGTGAGTGAATCTTGCAATCCCCTTGACATTCTGACCACTGAGGCTAAAACCGCAGGCTGGTGCAATGACAAGTTGCCCTCAGATCGTGTTTCCATCGAAAATGGTTCCATTTTGACCAATTCGGAGCGATATACCCTCATGATCGATCCCCAACTGCAGGGAATCACATGGATCAAGCAACGTGAGAGTACAAACAATTTGCAGGTGACGCGTCTGTCCAACCCCAAGATGATCAAGACTCTCGAGTTCTCCATCGAAGGTGGTCAGCCCGTTCTCATCGAAAATCTCATGAATTCCATCGATGCTGTCATTCAGCCCGTTTATGCTCGTGCTATCATCAAGCGCGGAAAGTCCAAGTACATCAAGATGGGTGATAAGGAGCTCAGCTTGCATCCTCAGTTCAATCTGTATCTGCACACTAAGCTTTCGAACCCGCACTATCCTCCAGAAATTCAAGCTGAGTGCACCCTGATTAATTTCACGGTCACAGAGGCCGGTCTCGAGGACCAGATTCTTTCCCTCGTCGTCAAGAAGGAGAGACCTGATTTGGCTGCGCAGAGAGAGGAGCTCATCCAGACGCAGAACAGATTCAAGATCCAGTTGAGTGACCTTGAGGCCGATCTTTTGAAGAGACTGGCTGAACAGAAGGGCGACATTTTGGATGACATTGACCTTATTGAGAATCTTGAGAAGTCAAAGGCTGTCTCCGAGGAAGTCAAGGAGAAGGTCAAGATTGCCAAGGAAACCGAAATCAGCATTGTTGAGGCTTCTGAGACTTACAGACCTGCTGCCAACCGTGGAGCTCTCGTTTTCTTCATGATGAACGAACTCTACAAAATCCACTCCTTCTACAGATTCTCGCTTGACTCGTTCGTTATTGTAGTTAACCGTGCTATTGACATTGTTGCTGAGCGCTTGAACCCTAAGAAGACCGAAGCTAACGAGGAAGAAGGTGAATAGGCGGAAGAAGGGGCTGAGCCGGACAACAAATCCGCTGAGGAAGAAGAAGAGGCGGCTGAGATGACCCCCCGCACGCTGGCTGCCAGAGTTAACGCCATTTTGGACTCGATCACGTACGAAGGATTCAACTACACGCGAAGAGGAACGAGAGAGGTGGACAAGCTGACCATTGCTACCATGTTGACGCTCAGAATTAACGTGCGCAAGGGACTTATCAAAGAAAACGAAGTTTAGTCACTTGTCAAGAAGGAAGTCATGCTTGACCCTCCCACTCAACCTGAGAACCTCAAGTTTATCCCAGAATCTGCTTGGGCTGCCGTAAAGGGACTCGAAAAGGTCAAATTGTTCGAGACTTTGGGCTAGAATATGGAATCTGAGGCTTTGTCCTGGAAAAAGTGGTACGGTGATGAGAAGGCCGAACTTATCGAACTTCCCAAAGCCTACAAAAACATTGAGCTGTTCCACAGAATCTTGTTGCTGAGAGCTCTCCGTCCGGACCGTCTTTCAGGTGCGTTGGTGCAATATGTGACCGAATCCCTCGGCGAAGAGTTCATTGAGCAACCCTCATTCGATCCGTTCGTCATGTACAAGGAGACGTCCACAATTACGCCCGCCTTCTTCGTGTTGTACCCTGGTGTGGACCCCACGCCCGATGTTGAACGCGTTGGTGCTACCCTTGGAAAATCGATCACCGAAGGAACCTTCATTAACATTTCTATGGGACAGGGTCAGGAAGACATTGCGATTAATGCGCTCAAGAATTGTGCCAAGAAGGGTAACTGGATTATGGTGCAAAATGTGCATCTCATGACTGAGTGGATGAAGATCTTCGAGAGACAACTTGAGATCGCAATTGAAGAAGACTGTCACCCAGACTTCAGATGCTTTATCTCTTCCGAGCCGCCAGGTTTGCCCCACATGGAGATCATTCCCGAGTCCATCCTCCAGAACTCCATCAAGGTTTCTAATGAGGCTCCTCAGGATTTGAAGGCAAACATGCGTCGTGCTTTGTCCAAGTTCGACGATGAGTACTTCGATCGCGCCAAATCGCACAAATACAACGAATTCAAGGCGCTCATTTTCGGTCTGTGCACCTTCCACTCGCTCATTTTGGGAAGAAGAAAGTTCGGCTCGCAAGGCTGGTCCAAACACTACAACTTCAATGATGGTGATTTGCGCATTTGCGGAGATGTTCTCCACAACTACCTCAGCAAGTACGACAAGGTTCCTTACGAGGATCTCAGATACATCTACGGTGAGATTATGTACGGTGGTCACATTACGGACAATTGGGATAGAAGGACGAACAACACGTACCTTGAGGTCATTCTGCGTCCCGAGATCATGCAACAGATGCAGCTGACTCTCCAGCCCGGTTTCAAATCGCCCGATCCGGCCAAGTTCGAGCGCGAATAATACCGCCTCTACATCGAGCAGAAATTGCCCGTTGAGTAGCCCTAGATGTTCGGCTTGCACCCCAATGCTGAAATTGGGTACTTGACCACCAAGGGAGAGTAACTCTTCGACACCATTCTGTCCATTAGTGGCGGATCGGGAGGTGCAGGAGCTTCTGGCGACGAAATCACCAAAGAACTCATCGACAAGTTCTTGAAGGAACTGCCCGATAATTTCAACATGCTGGATGTGCAGTCCAAGATTCAAGAGAAGACGCCCTATCTTATTGTGGCCATCCAGGAGGCAGAACGCATGAACTAGCTCCTTTCTGAGATTCGTATCTCACTCACCGAGCTTGACCTCGGTCTCAAGGGTGCTTTGAACATCACTGACCTTATGGAAGGTTTGAGCCATTCTCTGCAAATCAACAAGGTTCCGGACAGTTGGGCCGCGAAGGCTTACTTCTCGAAGAAGTCGTTGGCTGAGTGGTTCACTGACTTGCTCTTGCGTGTGACTCAACTGCAAGAGTGGACCGAAGACGCCGAAACTCCTCCAGTGCTGTGGATTGCCGGACTTTTCAACCCTATGTCCTACCTGACCGCCATTATGCAGGTCACTGCTCGTGCCAAGAATCTCCCTCTTGATGACATTTGCCTAAGAACTGACATCAAGAACACGTTCGAAACGAAGGACTTCCCTAACTTCGCTGAGGAGGGTGCCTACGTGAACGGCTTCTTCTTGGAAGGTGCCGGCTGGGAGTGCGGCAGAGGCGAAGAGCAGGGCTATCTGGTCGATATGGTGCTTAAGGATTTGCACCCCGCTTTGCCCGTCATGCACGTGCTCGCCATCCGTCGCTCCGAAAGGAAGACCGTTGGAATTTATGAGTGCCCAGTGTATGTGACTTCCGGCCGTGGACCCACCTACGTCTTCACCTCCGACCTCCAGATGGAATCTGAGGAGTCCGACGTCAACAAGTGGATCCTTGCCGGTTGCGCTCTCCTTATGAGTCCTGAATGAGCGAACTCACACTCTGACAACCGGGTTCAAACAAAATGAGTTTTGACATTTTTGGGCCAACTTGTGATGTTTTTTTGGTATTTTACCCCTCATGCGCTTGCTTATTGAGATTCAAACACGAATTTGGCATGCTTTTTCCAAAAAGGAAACGGTGAGCTAATTCTGACGTTTCTCCTAAGAATGAGCGTGTTTTTGGTCAAATCTAATCTCATAAGTTTGGCACAAAAGGGTCAAAATTCAACAAACAAATTGGGCATTTTCGCCCTTTTCTACTTTCAATTTCTTTTTAAG
>Ga0129340_1189601_pt1 | contig 8528 bp, 3 predicted proteins | sample CPBNA1_8_FD_109911 | JGI IMG/M metagenome (GOLD analysis project Ga0129340, IMG submission 109911) | Freshwater to marine salinity gradient microbial communities from Chesapeake Bay, USA - CPBay_Sum_15_0.8_RNA1 (Metagenome Metatranscriptome) | ecosystem: Environmental > Aquatic > Marine > Coastal ...
ATTTGTGTAATAATTAAAAACAAAAAAAAAAATAAAAATAAAAGATAAAACATATGAATTGTGTTATCTCTACAAACTCAGAGATTAGTAATATGTTTATAAAAAAGAAAATAAAAAGAGTTTATGACAAATTAGAAAGAGTATTTATTTACCTTAGTACAATTTGTTTTGTTATATTTTAAAGGTTTTTGTTGGAGACACTGAACTCCACATTTGATTTCCTTTCAAAATAAAAATCACGGATTCTCCAAATCCGTCAGCATTTAGAATGCATTGGAGAAGGTATGTTGCGTGTAGCTGCCTGAATAATTGCTCACAGCACCCTTTTTTCTTGTTCCTTAATCATGGTCACAATTAAAGAATCTCGAGAAAACGATGTCCAAGGTAACGCCTGGCAAACACACGCTCTTCATTTCAATAAATACTTTCGTACTGGTATAACTAGTACTCTATTCGTCGGTATGTCTGATATTCAAATCTCTGAATTGTCTACATACATGATGCAGGTTGATGGTGTGAGTCAATGGACTATTGACTCGCTTTACAAGGTTAAGTTGGAATCTGAAGTTCCAATTTATACAAAAGTTTCCGAATCTCTACAAAGAGTTTTCGGTGAATGTGGTGATGAGACCCAATCGCTATTAAGTTCATTTAATCGTGTGTATGATTATGTTGAATGTGATGGTCTAATTTGCGATGAAACTTCCACTAAGAATATTTCTTATGAAGTTGACTCTGAACATATTTATGGAGAATTTGAAGCTGAAGAACAATGCCTTTGTGGCTATGGCTTCTGTAGTTACCATTTTTCTCATACAATTCAATCTCAGGATATTGAGAAAGCAGATTCTGAAGATTTATATTTTGAGTTTGAACATGAACCTGATTGTTTTTGTATTGATTGTTGTAGTGAGAATAAGATGAAGTGTGAATCTCACTGGAATCTTTCTCATTATAGTATTCAATCCCTTGATATTTTCAAGAGTGTTGTTACCTTGAAGAATATACCAATCGATGATCTTATAGATCATGCAGAGCAAGCTTATGTTTTTTTAGACATTTTAGCTAGACGCAAAGAAAATGAGAGCTTCAAATCCCTCATATCTTTTGCAACTTTTACTTTATTTAAGATGAGGTATAAAGGTTCACTGTGTGTAAAAGCTATCACACAAGCAAAACTTTACATTAATAAATTGTTTCCAGATGATGAAGTGGAAATTCAATCAAATGATGTTCTCAAGCAAGCTCGAGGACTATTGACAGCATGGAAAAATATACAAAGATCCCCATTGCTTGAAAAGATTTATAAATGCATTTGTTATTGTTTATCTTTTTCTTTGTTTGAGTCTGTAGGTGTCTCCATGGATTCTCTCAATTATTCAAAACTTGAACAAAGCATAATGAAGAAGAAATTTTACAATAAAACAGATTTTGCTTATGTTTTGTGTGATACTTTATTATTCATAGTCGAAAGAGGTTATCAAGTTTATAAAACTGGTGATGTAAACACAATTTTTCACTGTGGTGGAACCTATAAGGACATATTCGAAAAATGTGAACTTCTTATAAGACAATCTAGGCTTATCACCGATCCTGAAGCACATGGATTCACAGAAAGTGAATTTAGATCTAATCTTGACGATACCATTGAAAAATTGCAATCTGTTACAAAACATGCCACTCTACTTGAGAAATATGAACGTGATTTTGCAAAAAGTAAATTAGATGAGATGTTAATGGTTAGAGATGATCTTACAACGAGACAACAGGGTAGGAAATCAAGGAAAGCACCTTTTGGTGTCTTACTATATGGTGATTCTGGTATTGGTAAAAGTTTTATCACAGAAATGTTATGTATATTTTTTGCGACATATGTTGGGTTGGGACTTGATTCCTCATATAGATACACTAGGAACCCCAAAGCCAAATATTGGGATGGATATGTTTCATCGTGTCATACTATTATTTTGGATGATGTAGCTTGTGAGAGACCCACGCTAAATGACACCAGCTCAGTGGATGAAATACTTCAGATCATGAACAACGCTGCTTTTTGTCCAGATCAAGCTGCTCTACAAGATAAGGGAAGAACTCCAATGAGAGCTAAACTGGTTGTTGCTACAACAAATCGCAAAGATTTAAATGCTCACCATTATTTTACAACTCCATCTGCGGTACAAAGGAGATTTCCTTATATAATTACTCCTAAGGTTCGAGAAGAATTTCTTGATGTAAGGGGAATGTTAGATTCTTCCAAGGTACCTGATATTGCTTATCCTGATTGTTGGACTTGGACAGTTGATTTAGTCAAGCCAGTACCAATAGATGAGCGAAAATCTGTGCAAAGTGTCGCAGATCTTGAGAGAGTTTTAGATAATGTTGATGGGCGTGCATTTTTTACTTGGTATAAAGATGCTATTGATCAGTTTCAGAATAGTCAAAAGAGATTTTCTAACTCTGTAAAGAGACTTCAAGAATCACGAAATTGTGCCTGCTGTCAGCTTCCTGAAACTTACTGTCATAATGTGCAGTCTGATGGTAGGAGGAAACCGCGTTTTTTGGACATTTGGTCTAATGATTATGTGTACGCTTTTTGGTTGATTTGTGCCTACTATTACACATGTTTCAAATGTTTTGTTATGTGCCGTAGTACGGCAAGAGAGTGGTCTTCCTTTATTCGTAGACATTGCACCTTAAGAACTTGGGAGTTTCTCGGCGATAGAGTTTCACAAAAAATTGGTCATCCCAAGATTTTTGCTGGTTTTGCTCTTCTTATATCAGCTGGTTCTCTTGTTGCTTGGCTCATGAAGTATGAGAAACAATCAAACGATAGAGTTTCAGAAAATATTGGTAAGGTACCCATGAAGGAACTCAATGGTAGAGAAAATGTTTGGTATAAAAACGAATATGATCTCTCCCCAGCCAGTTTTTCACGTCCTTCATCGTCGTCGAAATCGATGTCTTTTTCATCATTTCTTCAGAAATTGTCCCAAAATTGCTGTTCATTTACTGTAGATACTTATGCAGGTTCTCAACAGGAGCGTCCTGGAAAAATGTTTTGTTTAGGTGGTCATGTCTATCTCACAAACAATCATAATTTGCCAACTCTTGAAAATGGAACAATGATGCGAGTAATTGAAACTGTTCGATCTAGTGGTGTAAATTGCAACTTTGAATTTGTTGTTAGTGAGAAGGACGTTGTTCGCTTCCCAGAGAAAGACATTGCCCTTGTTACATTAAGACAAAAACCACCAAAAAAGTGTATGATGGATTATGTTATTGCAACGAAATATGATGGAAAATGTGATGGTGCATATGTTATTCGACGAGAAGATGGTGGTGTGGATTATAACAATGTGAAAGCAATGAGCCTGGTAAAAAAGGTCCCTCTGAAAGGAATTGGATTAGTTGACGTTGTTTATGGTACACCTGATAAGCGTACTCAAGTCGGTGATTGTGGATCAATTCTCGTTGCAGATACGGGATATGGCTATGCCATAATAGGTATACATTTTGCACTTTGCGATAATGTTAATAGAAGCTTAGCCTTAGCTTTAGATGGTGAATTCATACGACGTGAGTTTGTAAAACTTTCCTCATTTACTGTAGAATCTGGAGATTTAGATTTGATTACATCGGAATCATGTGAAAGGAAACTTGGTGATCTTCATAAGAAATCTTGTTTCAGATATCTTAAAGACGGATATGCTTCGGTGTATGGTTCTTTTTCAGATTTTCGAGGGAAAGGAAAATCGGCAGTTGTTAACACACCAATGAGTTATGAATTATCTAACCATGGATATAAAATTAAATTCACGAAACCAGAAATGAAATCTTGGATACCTTGGCATATTGCCGCTAAGGATCTTGTCAGACCCGTGAATAAGTTTGATTCATCAATTCTTGATTTGTGTGTAAAAAGTTACATTAATGATATCACTAGAAATATGGAAAAAATGGAAAACATTAGTGACATGTTAATGGTACTTGACAACTTCACAGCAATTAATGGTGCTCAAGTAGCATACATTGATAAAATCAATCGAAATACCAGTGCAGGGAACCCATGGAAGAAATCTAAAAGATATTTCATGGAAAGCTGTGAACCCCAGCATGGTATGTTAGACCCCGTAAAAGTGGATGATGAAATTATGGATCGTGTAGATAAAATCATCACTTGTTATCAGGGGGGTAGATGTGCCCATCCAAATTTTTGTGCACACCTTAAAGATGAGCCTGTTTCATTCAAAAAAGCGAGTGTTGGGAAAACTCGTGTTTTCACGGGTGCTCCATTCGATTGGACAATAGTAGTGAGGAAATATTTGTTATCTTTCACTCGTTTAGTTCAGAATGAACGGTATGCATTTGAGAGCGGTCCTGGAACCATAGCGCAATCTCTCGAATGGCAAGGACTCTACGAATATATCTTCAAACATGGTGATGATAGGATCATTGCTGGAGATTACAAAGCTTTTGATAAAAGAATGAGTCCAATGGAAATCCTTGCTGCCTTTGATGTTATTATCCACTTCTGTGAACAGAGTGGAAATTATACTGAAGAGGACATCAGGGTGATTCGTTGTATAGCTGAAGATACAGCGTTTCCTCTAGTGGATTACAATGGTGATTTGGTAGAATTTCATGGTTCCAACCCATCAGGTAATCCACTAACGGTGATACTCAATTCACTTGTAAATTGTCTTCGTATGAGGTATGTTTATTTCTTATTAAATCCTAATGATGATGTTCATACATTTAAGGATAATGTAAGTTTAATGACATATGGAGATGATAACATCATGTCAGTGAGAGAGGGCTGTGATTGGTATAATCACACAGCAATCTCAAAAAAGTTCAATGAACTTGGAATTGAGTATACTATGGCCGATAAAGAAGCTGAGAGCGTGCCATACATCCAAATAAAAGATGCCTCATTTTTAAAGAGGACATGGAGATTTGATGAAGAACTTGGATGTTATGTTGCACCATTGGATCATGAGTCTATTGAGAAGATGCTCATGGTCTGGAATCGATCTAAATCAATTTCTGAGGGAGCTCAAGCAATTGCTGTCATTGAAAGCGCCTTAGGGGAATATTTCTTCTACGGTCGTGAAGTCTATGATGATAAACTTGAACTTATGAAGAACCTTGTCAAAAAATTAGAATATACATCTTACGCTTCAGATGTGACTTTCTTAAATTTTGATGAATTGGTCAATCGATTCAAGAAATGCTCTAAACACCATAGTGATTTTAATTATTACTTCCCCAATAATTAGAGCATATATAAAGGCTTTTGCAGTATGTCTTACATAAACCAAAACTGCACATAGTGGATAGTTACTGTCCTGATAAGAACTCCCTTTATCCCTGAATGATGGAAGAGTGGATCCACTATGTAACTTGCCAGAGCGTTCCTCAAAATCCCTATTTAGGGAAGATCCCGGCTGGTGATCAAAAGGATATTGGGTCGTCTCCCCTATGGTTGAGCTGCCACGGGAGATTAAATACCAAGCTTGCGAAAAGTTATACGAAAAATAGTCGTGAGACTGAAAATCTTAAAAATACGGTTGAAACTGAAATTGTTTCGCGCGAAAATGAGAATACTCCAAGCGTTCTTGTTGTTGAGGATTGCATTCCATGCACACCTCAAAACTCTCCAAGCAATTGCGGCAATTCTTACTATTGTAATACACATTTTGAAACTTTTTACAAATATGTGATGCAATCGTCTGATGTTGTAAAAGATGCTAATACTGAAGAGATGACAACGGAACAGGTACAAATGCAATTTACTGAAGGTGAATCAGGACAATTTACTGAACCATCTACGGTGAATCAATTGTACATGCCAACTTGTACTACACATGCGGAAATTGAAAAATTTATGTCTAGGCCAGCCATTATTGACACACGTACTTGGTCAGTTGCAAGTTCAATAGATGTGTCTTTTGCACCTTGGGAATTGTTTTTTGAAAAACCTGCTATAAAAGCAAAACTTGATAATTATCCCTTCTTAAGATGCGATTTGCACATTAAAGTTCAAATTAATGCCTCGCCCTTTTATTATGGTGCTTTATTAGTATCATATGAGCCATTGAATGATTTTTTCGGTTCTTCTAAAGTGAATACAACTGCTTCTGATCCGCTTGTTCCATACTCACAGCGTCCTCACATTTGGATTTATCCCCAAAATAGTGAAGGTGGTGAAATGATTTTACCTTTCATATATCCTTATGAGTGGTTACAGGTTGACAAAACGACTAACCTTAGATATATGGGGAGGATTCATTTCGATTCAGTTGATCCTTTACGAAATGCTAATTCTGTTGTTGGTGCTGATGTAAGTATTATTACAACTGCATGGGCAGAGAATATCACATTGAATGGAATGACTGTGGAAGCATCATTGCAATCTTCCAACCGCAAGAAGGATGAGTATTCTTCAAATGGGGCCATCTCAAAACCAGCTTCAGCTATTGCTCGAGCTGCTGGAATGTTGTCTACATTACCAGCTATTGGTCCTTTCGCTACTGCAACTTCAATTGCAGCCAATGGAGTAGCCGATATTGCCAAATTATTTGGTTATTCCAAAGTCCCTGTTGCTTCAGATGTTGAACCCATGAAAAATTTACCATTTCATGGATTAGCTGTATCTGATATATCTGATGCTACAGAGAGGTTGACTGTTGATTCAAAAAATGAATTAACAATCAACAATAAATGTATTGGTGATCGTGATGAAGATCCTCTCAATATATCCAAATTTGTTCAACGCCAAAGTTATCTTACTTCATTCATCTGGGCTTCGACGAAATCAGTGAATGACCTTTTGTGGAATACATATGTTAGCCCATATATGTCTTCGGTTACTCCAGGAACTTCGGAACATGCTATCAATGGGACACCCATGTGGGTGGTTTCACAAATGTTTGAACATTGGCGTGGGGATATAATTTTTGATTTTAAAATTATTTGTTCCCAGTATCATCGTGGTCGTTTGAGATTTTCTTGGGACCCAATTGGTAATGTTGCTACTACAGGAACACCCGGGGATACTACTCATACTACCTACAATCATATTTTGGACATAAGTGATACTACAGAACTTTCATTACGAGTGCCATACAATCAAAGAGCAGCTTATCTGAAAACACCGTCTAGCCTTACAGCTACGATTTTCAGTACTTCTGCTCTTTCTAAAGACTCTTCGGATACAGTCAATGGTATAATGACTGTTCGAGTCTTGACAGAACAAACTAGTCCTGTTTCTTCAGCAGATATCCAAATTCTTGTTTCCGTTCGCGGAGCTGAGAATTTGGAATTTGCGAATCCGAAAGAAATTGATGATACACTCAATTTCTTTACAGTTCAATCTTCTGATCGGGATCGTGTATTTCAAACAGAGGAGAAGGTTTTTGGAGAAAAATCTTCTTTGGATGAAAATCTTAACCTCGTTTATATGGGTGAAAAAGTCACTTCATTAAGAGAACTTTTGATGCGATGTAATTTGCATAAAGCTCTTTCATTAATTGAAGAGATTACTCTAACAAGAGTAATGCGAGTTATTCAAGCTCGACGTCCTATATTTCCTGGTTTTGATCCTAATGGCATTCATAATGCCCTTGGATTAATATCTGGGGTGAGTGAGCCATATAATTTTGTGGCTATAACACCCTATCATCTAATTTCACAATGTTTTCTTGGAGAGCGTGGTAGCTTTACCTGGAAAGTGAATATTGATGGGTTTCATCCTCACACGATTGTTGCTTCGAGATCTAAAACCCCATTAGTTGCTGCAAACTACAATCCTCAACCTCAAGTCCTATCTACTTCCAATAGTGGGGCTTCAAAGGATATGATACTTGCTATTAAAACTATGCAAGGTTCAATGATGTTGAACACCAGAACCAATGAAGGCGTAAGTTTCAATGCGCCTATGTATGCAAACACTACTATTCTAGATACATCACCTGAATCTAGAGTTTTAGGTTTGAGCAATGTCTCAGGTAGCGATGCTGTTATTATGAGCATTGTAAATAAAGAAGAGAAAAACGGGGGACATGATCAATATTTTCCTACTGTTTGGTTCAATGTTGGACCTGACTATTCTCCATTCTTCTTCATGAATGTGCCTACGATGTATTTATATGCATCGTATCCAACATCTGTGTAAATAAACACTTCAGTGAAGTAGGATGTAGGGTAGCCTGTCTTGAACCTACCTCTCCTTGCATATTTGCATACAGGTCTGATATAAATTGTCTTTATATATTTCGAGTGAACATGTTATACACAGTCTACAATTAGATTATATACTGTAAATAAAAAACTAGGGTCGGCCTAGTTTCTGCCATCTCTATGGTAGTTTTAGCTCCGTATCGAGTACAGAACCGCTATTCTAACGAATTGCTTTCAAGAAGTTTTTTCAACTTCGCACACATCTGTACTCTTACGGATGTTGTGCTTGGCGAATTTTTTGCTTCAAGAGAGTCGACGGTTTTATACTTGATGCTGCGTTAGCCGGC
>Ga0129340_1149099_pt1 | contig 8485 bp, 5 predicted proteins | sample CPBNA1_8_FD_109911 | JGI IMG/M metagenome (GOLD analysis project Ga0129340, IMG submission 109911) | Freshwater to marine salinity gradient microbial communities from Chesapeake Bay, USA - CPBay_Sum_15_0.8_RNA1 (Metagenome Metatranscriptome) | ecosystem: Environmental > Aquatic > Marine > Coastal ...
AGACACTGTTGAAATTATAACATTTACAAATACTATAGCATCTCTCGACAGATCATTCTGGTCCAGTTATGCTTCCGGTATTTCTACAACATCAAATGTTAAGGTTGGTGTTAATACTTCGGCAGGAGTCGTCCTTACATCAGCAAATGGAACTAATTATCGTTTGTATGTTGAAAACGACGGGACTCTAAAAACTGAATTAGAGTCTTAAAACTCACATATATATCAGAACTATATTCACCAATAAATAACTAAAAACTTACACCATGTCAAGAGCAAGAGATCTAGCGGCGCTAGTAACACCAAATCTGTTCAATCAAGATGACACCCGATCGCAAGTTGGTTTGGGTACGACTGATATTGGTGCAAAAATTCAAGTATCTGGTGCAGTCTCTGCAACCTCATACTATGGTGATGGTTCCAATTTGACGGGAATTGTACTCCCTAGTGATAGTGACCAGACATTTGATAGTCTAAACATAACTGGAATCGCAACTATCAATCAACTTTCTGTTGGAAGCACGGTTGATAATCTAACTCTAAATCACACCACTCTGACTGGAATCACGACGATAGGTGGTACTCTTAGTATTGGTAATAGTGAAGGAAATCACGGTCAATATGTAATTTCTACAGGCATTGGAGTAACATGGATTGATCCTATTCAAATTAGGACGGATCAGGAGTTTGTTGCTACTCCAGGACAAACTCTATTTATTTTCGATCACGATCCAGCAGGTCTTGATGTATTCAAAAACGGTCTAAAATTAGCAGACTCTGCATATAATTCTAATGGTGGAACTGTAGTTACTCTCACATCTGGTGCAACTGGCGGAGATATAATTCATTTGGTCGGATATGGTGTTTCTGCAAACTCGGGAACATTTGGAAGTTTAACCGTCAAAAATGGTGGCACAGTTAAAGGAAATCTTGGTGGAATCAAGGTTGTTGATTTTGTTGGAGAAGATATAGTTGTAACTGGAGCTGGTGTAAGTGCAAAGGTTACTATTCCACCAAGACAAGGATTTATAGACACATCAGATACAAGATTGTCGATTAAATATAGCAACGTTGGTGGTGGGACAACCAATTTCCCATTTACTGGAATTGCAACAGGGATAAACAATAGAAATACTACGGATGTATTTGTTGATGGTGTAAAAATAAAACCAGAAAATATTGATTACTCATCATCATCATTTGTTCAAATACCAGCAGTATCAGCAGGAAGCACAGTAGAAGTTTTTACATATCCAGAAACTGCAAGAGTATCTATTGGCGATACATTAGATGCTACTGGAATTGTAAGACTACAATCTAGTATTGGTGAAGACGTATCAACAAAACCATTTGATGTCTACTATTATGGTTCTTCTGGTACTGGATCTAGAAAATTAAAGGATGGTACAGAGTATAATTCATCATTTGGTGATGTTATTATTGTAACTGGGGCAGATAGCACAGATCATTATGAAATCTTTGGTATTAATGATGGTGCAAGACTTGGTATATCAACATCAACTGCAACTGCAGGTCAAACAGTATTTACAACACCATCTACTTTTACTGCAAGTAACGTTGATGTCTTTATAAATGGTATTCGTTTACGTGACGAAGACTATACTGTTTCTGGAGCATCACAAATTACACTGACTGCTGGTGCTTATGCGGATGATCATGTTCAAATCTTTGAATATACGCCATGGGCAAGAACTGGAGTCACAACGATTACAGCAGGTGCAGGACAAACTGAGTTCACAGTTGGAGAATCAAGTGCAGCAACAGATAATGACGTTTATATCTCTGGTATTAGATTAAGTAGCGCAGAGTTTAATATTATTGGACTAGGAAATACAATTCAACTTACTTCTGGCGCACTTCTCAATGAAGTCGTTACAATTGTTGGTTTTGCAACGACTGCAAGAACTGGACTTGCAACCAACTATTCTAACAGCAGTTTTGTACCAGGACATCAAAATCTCATTCCTGTTGCAAATTCTACTGGAGTACTTGAAGTATTTGAAAATGGTGTTCTTCTAAACGATGCGGATTATACTCCAGATAGTGATGAGTATACTGCAGATAATGAATTTAGAATCTTAATTACTGCTGCTTTCAGTGTTTCGGAACATGTTGAAGTCGTACAATATAATCATCTAGGTAATCAGAGAGCAAGAACATCTACTAGCATTACTCCATTCGATGGGCAGTCAGTATTCCCATTCCTCTATACTACAGATCTTGTTGACGTATTCAGAAATGGATTTAAAGTTATAAGTCACGACTATAACAGTGCATCTCAGACTGAAATTGACTTCCTTAACTATACATTATCAAGCACAGATCACCTTGAACTGATTTCCTATACCCCAATCAGATTTACTGATTTTATAAAGGTTGAGAATGGTCTCTATAATTTAGCAACTGGTGTTGGAATTGGAACGGAATCAATAGATTATCAATTAACTGTTGGTTCTGTAGGTTCTTCGGGAACATCATTATATGTAAATGGTGATGTAACAACAACAGGGGTTGTTAATGTTGGAACTGGAACCACGATTGAAAGTGGTGCTATTCATGTAGGATCTGGGGTAAGTGTTACTGACTCTGGTTTCTTTGTCGGAAGCAATACTTTTAATAGTTCGGGACTTAACCTAGCAACTGGAGTCGTTACTGCCTCCAGTTTTGATGGAACAGTAACTACAGCAACTAACGCGAATGTAGCAACAGTTGCTCTTGGATTCACTGGAGATGGTTCTATTAATACTTCAGGAACTATTACGGCATCTAGTTTTACTGGTAATCTAACTGGTAACGTAACAGGAACAGCAACCATAGCAACAACTGCAACGACATTAGCATCTAATTCGAGTGTAAACACCTCCGGTATCATCACTGCTGCTTCAGTAACTGCTACAACCTTTACTGGAAACTTAACCGGTAATGTAACAGGAACAGCAGATGTAGCAACAACTGCAACTAGTTTACCTGGTGATATTAATATCAACACTACAGGTATTATTGGAGCATCTGCTATTTCTGCAACTAGTGGTTTTGTTGGTAACTTAACCGGTACTGCATCCAATGCAAGTGAAGCAACAGTTGCTCTAGGATTTACTGGAGATGGTTCTATTAATACTTCAGGTGTTATTACAGCAACTAGTTTTACGGGAGACTTAACTGGCAATGTTACTGGAAATGTAACAGGAACAGCAGATGTAGCAACAACTGCAACGACATTAGCATCTAATTCTAGTGTAAACACCTCTGGTATCATTACTGCTGTTTCATTTACTGGAGACTTAACTGGTAATGTTACTGGAAATGTAACAGGAAGAGCAGATGTAGCAACAGTTGCTCTTGGATTCACTGGAGATGGTTCTATTAATACTTCGGGTGTTATTACAGCAACTAGTTTTACGGGAGACTTAACAGGAACAGCATCAACAGCAACACTTGCGATTGGATTTGCTACTGATTCCTCTATCAATACAGTTGGAATTATTACTGCTGAGTCGTTTGTATCCAATGGTGATGTTACACTCGTTGGCGATAACAATATTCTTGGTATTGGAACTGGTTATAGTGTAGGTATTGGCAGCACTCAACCACAACAAGAACTTGATGTTATAGGAACAATTCGTGCAACTTCATTGTTTACTGGTGCTGGTGTAAGTGTAACTGGTGGTGGTACATTTACTGGAATTGTCACTGCATCATCTCTAGAGTTACAATCTACTGATCAATTCTTGATTGTAACTAGAATGACCACAGCACAAAGAGATGGAGTTGCATCAACAACTGCTGGTTCAATTGTATTCAATACAACAACTAATAAGCATCAGGGTTATGATGGTTCTTCTTGGAATGACCTTTATTAATCGTATCAATAAAAAACAATAAATAAATACACGTAAAAAATTATTTTAAGAATGTCAAACTATAACGTAGAGTTATCGCAACTTGCAAGATATGTAACTATTGATGATACAAACCAACACATTAGTTTTGGTTCAACGGTATCCAGTTTGAATGTGAAAAATTCGGCACTGACCGTTGATGGTGATCCTGCTGCTAGTGTTATTAGTGAATCAACAACTTATTATGTTACTGTGAATAATCTCACTGAAAGAGATGGTACTTTATCAAAACCATGGAATTCACCAACTGAGGCAGCAGAATACTTATCACAAAGACGTATTAAGAGTGGTGTAACAGTTACAGTTTCAATTAATAGCGGAACTTACCTATTCACTTCTCCAATTAGATTGGATCACCCACAAGGTTCACAAATTAAATATGTTGGTACAGCACCAACAACAACAAAACCAAGAGGTGCTACACTGAATGGTGGTGGAACTAGAGGTTACACTGTAGGAACTGAAGCAACTAATGATGTTGCTCTAAGAAATTATTACACGGTAATATGGCAGTTTAATTCCACTACGGGAATCTTAGTTGGTCCAGAGTCCACTCTTGTTCTGCAAAATATTCTTATTCGTGGAAATTATGTTGCAAATGATCCAGATTCTACAGATGCAATCAGAGTTCAGAATGGAAGAGAAGGTGGTTTAGGTGGTTCTATTGAACTAATTGATTGTGCAATTCATAACTTTGCTAATAGAGGAATTGCTCTTGTCTTTGGTGGTTATGCAACATTGCGTGACGTATCTATCACTAATTGTGGAGGAGGTATTGGTAATTCTTCTGGGGTTATTCTTGGTGACTTGGGTACAGCACCCAACCAAATTTCAAATTTGACAATATCTAATAACATGGGTAATGGAATCACTCATACAAGAAATGGTACAGGTCGCTATATAGGTTCATATATTGCTAATAATGGTGCAAATGGAATTGATTTGATCGAGAATTCTTCTTGTCGTGCGTCAAACTCAACAATCACCAATAATGGCAAAAAAGGAGTTGTAGTACAACAAAGTGGTTCAGTTCAACTTCGTACTGCCACAGTAACTGGTAATGTACAACAAGATCTATTCGCACTTTCAAATTCATTTATAGATTTCCGGTCTTTCGCTGGCACAGCAACTGCGACTAAAGTATCTCCTTTCTTTAATACAACAGGGAATAACGGGTCATTTATTCAAAACTAATACATAAAATCATTTCTTTTCTCACATCTCACACTATCAGGTAAAATCAATGGTAATTATAGTTAGAAACACTGGAACAATAGAAGAAGCAGTAATGATGTACACTACACCAGAGTGGACTCATGCTATTAATATGCAACATGGTGCTGGTATTGGTTACACCGTAGCAGATACTGTTATGAATACTCATAACATTCTCGGAATATCATCAGAAACAGATCCAGTCACAGGTGTAGCATCAACTGAAATTCCTCCAATGACACATAATGAGGTTATTGCTGTTAAGATTGGAAACAGTTTTAATATCGCTGCATAAAAAATCATTATATTTTTTCACCCTATCGAGTAAAATCAATGGTAATTATAGTTAGAAATGACGAAGCAGTAATGTATTTCACTGATTCAGAGTTTTCAGATGCGACTGGAATGATGCACGGCAGTGGATTTGCTGGTGTGGGTTATACTGTACCGAATAATGTGATGAATACTCATAATATTCTTGGGATATCATCAACCTATGATGTTGTCACAGGTATAACTTCGACTGATGGTGTAGAACCAATGACACATAATCAGGTTGCTGCTGTTGCTATTGGATCTAGTTTTGCTATTCCAGCATAAATAAACATACACAAAAAGTTTATCAAAGAATGGGAAACTATAACGTCGAAATATCACAACTTGCAAGAAATGTATCAGTAGCTGATACATCGCAATTTATTGGTATTGGAATTACAGATCCTTCACAAAAGTTAGAAGTTTATGGTAACCTATCTTTGGTAGGTAAAATTATTGCTGGTAATAGAAATCATCTAAACTTAAACTTTGATAATCTTCTAGATTTTAATGCAGAAACAGGAATCACTGCATTTAGACCTATTAACTTCATTGATACTTCAGCAACTGTTAAAATTGCAAGAGTCACTGATAATTTAGGTAATGATTCTGCTGTTGAGTTTCAAACTTGGAACTCTGATATAACATTGAATACCTCATATTGGGACATATATGGTGGTTATTATGGAATGGCACTTCGAGATAGATTTCCGGGGAGAGTTAAAAATAGATTATTTGTTGGAACGGGAGGGAATGTATTAATAGGTTCAACTCAAGGTTCTGCTCAAGATTCCGCACTAGAAATTTCTGCTAATGGACCTAGTAATATTCTACAGGTTCAAGGTGATACTTATATTTCTGGAAAAGTACATATTGGATCTAATGAAAATACTGACATTGCTCTTCAAGCAGATGGAAATGTAAGAGTTGGTTTCTCTACAACATCAAACTATATTGCATTTCACGGCACATGGTGGGATGGAGCATCATCACCAGGAGTAGATCAATCTGCATCTAGAACAAGATACACAAATACTTTTCTTGGAGAAAGGATTTTTACATCTGGTGAATTTCCAGATCCTCTTGGAGAAAACGCAGAATTACTCATCTATAAGGGTAATGACAATGCCCACAATCAATTCGGCACAGATAGAATCCGTTATCTATCTGGATCACATGATTTCCAATTAATACCTAATACTCTTGGTTCTGGAAGTTTTGAAGAAGTTGGAAATGCAACTGGTGTCACCACTGCTCTTACGATACGCGGTAATGGTGGTGGTTCACCCGGAATTACAACAGTAACTGTTTTCGGTGATTTTGTTGTTAATGGAGATTTTGAGAGTGATGTAACTATATCTACTGGTAATTCTATAACTGGTTCTGGTATTGGTTTAACTGGAACAATTGATGCCCCAGATGGAACTTATGGTAGTAGTAGTGCTGCGCTACAAATTACTGTAGCAGATGGAAGAATTAGTAATGTCTCCACAGTCACAATGACTACGGGAGTAACTAATATTGGAGAAGTAATCATTCATGACAATGATGTTTCAGTTGGTACTGCGGGAACAATTAACTTTGGAAGCAATCTAACTGCATCTCCTGCATCTCTTGGTATTTCAACTATATCTGTTAGTGGTTCTCTCTTTTCTTACGATCAGGCAACAAATCAACTGCAACAGTCTACAGGTACTAATGTAACATTACCTTTAGCAGGAACAGGTAATAATCAAGACGGTCTCTTATCTCATGAAGATAAAACCAAACTAGATGGTATTGCTGAAGGTGCTGAAGTTAATGTTCAAGCAAATTGGAATGCTACTTCTGGTGATTCTTTCATTCAGAATAAACCAACATTAGGTACTGCTGCTGCAACAAACTCTACCGATTATGCAACTGCTGCACAGGGAGCACTTGCAGATAATTCGACACAAATCATTTCTACAAATACCACTTTCTATGTTTCAAATACTGTGGGTGATGATAATAACGATGGATTAAGTTCAAGTTCTCAATGGGAAACAATACAAAAAGCAGCAGATTATTTGTCTGTAAGACGCATCAAGAATGGTGTTACATGTACAGTTTTAATTGCTGCTGGAACTTATACTTCTTCAGTCCCACTTAATTTAGATCACCCACAGGGTGAATCAATTGTTTATAGAGGTGCTACACCATCAGGAACTAAACCAGTAGGAAATGCATTAAAAGGATCTAGTGGAACTGCGATTAGAGGTTATACTGCAGCATCTCAATTATATAATAATGGTTTATTACAAGCATATTACAATACTACATTGCAATTCAATTCTTGTAGTGGTATTGTAATTGGTCCAAACGCTAGCGTTTGCCTTCAAAATATTCTGCTTCGTGGGAACTTTGCGAAAGGTGAGAAACATGGTGTTCTCTTGAGAAGTGATTCTGGAGCATTTAAAGGATCAGGAGGCACAGTTTCTTTGAGTAACTGTGCAATTCATAATTTTGGAAATGCTGGACTTTATCTTGTATTTGGTGGATTTGCCAATCTTGCAAATGTAACAATCACTAATTGTGAGACAGGTATTCTTAACGCATCTGGAGTTATTCTAGGAGATCAAAGTGATTCTAGTTTAGGTGCTCAGTCTCAACCACCTTTAACGATTTCTAATTGTGATGGTAACGGGTTAATTACACTTAGAAGTGCTGCAGAACTCATTAACTCTTGCCTGATTGCAAATAATAAAGGAAGAGGAATTGAATCTCGTGAAAGTTCTTCTACACGTGCTGAAAAATGTACTATTGACAATAATGGACTAGAGGGAGTTTCAATAGAAAACAGTGGTAGTGTTCTAATAAGAAACTCTACCGTTACAAATAACGGTTTTGATAATCCAGCAAAACCAAAAGCACCACTAAAAGCATCAATTAACTCTTCGATTGATTTCAGAGCAACACATAATAACACTACAACTTTTAGTGGTAATGCAACTGCACCATCACCTCCATTCAATACAGTTGGAAATACTGGTGCTATTATTGTAGCATAAGAAATC
>Ga0129340_1080980_pt1 | contig 8180 bp, 1 predicted proteins | sample CPBNA1_8_FD_109911 | JGI IMG/M metagenome (GOLD analysis project Ga0129340, IMG submission 109911) | Freshwater to marine salinity gradient microbial communities from Chesapeake Bay, USA - CPBay_Sum_15_0.8_RNA1 (Metagenome Metatranscriptome) | ecosystem: Environmental > Aquatic > Marine > Coastal ...
CTTACCGGTCTCTCGATCAACTCCTGCTTCATTTAAGTTACATCCAGAAATTATCGAACCCATCTGCTGCTGTCCCCTGCTGGCTCTTTACGAAACATCCTGCCGAAATGCAAGCCGCGTACCGTTCATCGAAAGCACTTCCAGTCGATTACAAATTCGAGCCATGTGATCCTCTCCTCACATGGCCAGCACTTACATTGCTCCATACCATAATCTCTGATTTATGCCCTGACGAAGTAGAAAAGGAGCTCACCGGTGACATACAAAAGAATGCAGAACTGCGGACTCAGATTTCGCTGACACCAGCTCCCATAGTACCTGGAGATACCGCTGCAATAAATGCATGGCACGACCGAATGTGGGAAATGATGGAGGGGAGAACAAGTGGAAATCAACTCTACGAAGAGCAACTGATTGCATTCAAGACGATTTTCCACCAATCAAGAATCTTACTGGAGGACTATTTCATGTTTGCCGGCCTTGAAATGCAAGAGGCATCGCAACTTGCACTTTACGCCCTTCACACAATCGTGAATCCATATCTCGGCTATTTGGATCAGGAAAAATAACCAATGTGAGCTCAGTCTCAGCCGAGCGTTTCCCCTTGGTACATTCTGAAAATTCGCATGACCTCAGGGTCTTCCTGCAACTCAGGCTCCATTGAAAAGAGCAATTCGTGTGAATCAAACGATTCACTCAAAGCCACATGAAGATGCAGCAGGGCCTGCTGCCTGACTCCTGTTTGGAGAAGGGCAACAACCCGGCAATAAGAAAATTCTGAACCCCATGTGTACATGGAAGCCTCATCAAGCACCTCAACAGCCTTTTCAGGCTCAGCCGTGTCGATGTAGAATGTGGCAAGTTGCATCCAATAATCTGCCTGGTCCGGCGCAATCTCTGTTGCTTTCTGAAAAAACGCCTCCGCCTCTGCGATTTCACCCAGCTGAAAGTATGCCTCACCTGCAGCAGCAAAATACTCCTCTTTGCGGCCATTAATCCGGATGGCATCACGAAATGAGCGAATAGCTTCTACCCATTGTTCCTGATCAAAAAGACACTCTCCAAGAGCAAAATGAGCTTCATCGTTTGAGGGACTGAGTCGTACAGCCTCTCTGAAACAAACAAGGGCCATTTCCTGCTCCCCGAGATTTTCGTAACAATTCCCAGTAAGAATGAGCAATTCACTGTCAGCGGTAATGAGTTCGGATAATTCCAAACTCAATTCAAGAGCACGCTTATATTGATTGGTGTATTCAAGATAAAGAGGAATCAATTCTCGGTAGGCTAACTCAAACGCTGAATCTGCTGTAATCGCAAATTCAAAGGCCTCAGCAGCAGCATCAAAGTCGTCTGTGTTGGCTAATACATGACCCAGATTGTACCAAATTATAGCATGGAATGGATCCTGATCCAGCAACTCTCGATACAATAACGCTGCTGGTTCATAATACTGCCCCATTTCAACACAGACCCAAAGTCGTTCCAACGCAGAATCATTCTCTAGATTGAACTTGAGGGCTCTGCGAAGAGAGCGAAACATTCTCTTGTAATCTTCCCTGTATTCCCAAATGAGTGCCTCGAGAAGGTACACATCTGAGAAATCTTCCCGGCTTGAGCACAAAGATCGGGTTTCAGTGATTTTTTCTTCTGCCTCAGAAATTCTTTTGAGTTTAATGAGGGCTTCAGCCTCTATGATATTGACATCGAACTCACCCGGAGCAAAAAGAGAAGCTTGTCTGCAACATTCAAGAGCAAGGTGTGGCTGATTTCTGTGCAGCAGCAACTGAGCTTTCCGCAAATAGAACTCTTCAGAGTACCCGTGTTGTTCCAACGCGAATTCGACTACTTCGAGCGCCTGGTCAGTATTGTTATCTTCCTCATAGAAATTCAGCAACTTGTCGAAGGTTCTCTTTTCAAGAAAACCGACCGTACCGTTTCGCTTCATTTCTTCGAACTCACTTACAAGAATTATCAGGTCTCTGTGAGGTCCGTCGTTTTGTTTATTCATGTAGAGACTGGCATCAGTTGCAGTAAAGATAAAGAGAAAAAGTGTCTTGGCAAGACAACTTTTTAATTCCGTCTGCCAGCGCTCCATTTACTGTTCCCTGAAAAGGCCGGACTGGTCTATACCCATCTATACGCAATGAGAAAAGGCTGCCCTTAACAGGAGCAGCCCTTTCTCGAAACCATGAAACATATCCTGAAAATAGGATTTGTTAATCAATCTTGAGTATCCGCCCGGTTGCAATACCGGCTTTCCCCTCCAGATGGAAGAAATACATTCCTGCTTCCGGAAGTCGATCACCTTCTATCGTCCATTCGTTATAACCCCTTACTCCTTCAATATCTGAAGAGAAAATAAGGCGACCAGATGCGTCGTGAACCCTTAACTCAAGGCTTTGCGCTTCAGGAAGGTCAAATCCAAGAACTGTGACATCCTTAAATGGATTTGGTCTCGGTGTATACATCTGAAGATTGTTATCAGAATTCCGTTCATACCGAAGAACCAATTGGAGAGGAGCAGCCATACCTTTGGCATAAGCCTCACTCGACAAAAGCCCTGAACTGAATCTCAACACATCACTCAAATCCAAATTCTCAGCCTGATCTACTGAGAAAACCAAACGGAATAATTCTGTGCCATCATCTACCGATTGAGGCGTTCCGGAGAACCAGTTTGCTGAAATCAGGCCGTCTTCAAGGTACCGGTACCCGAAGTGATCCTGAGTGAGGTCCAAAGCATCAGTTGGAATAATCCTCTCTAATGCCAACACCTCCGGATCAAAATCAATTGTCATCTGATACCCTAAAAGCTCTCTGAACGCCGCGGCATTGACCGGGACTTCAATTGTTGTCCTCGATTCGAGAGAAACATCAGCAGTGGTAAATCCAATTCCCCGGGCCTGCTCTCCGTCTCTGTTTTCCGTTACCGTACCACCCGTAAACAGCAAAGGATCTGCTGAAAGATCAACATCTCCGATTTTGATGCCGATGAAATCAACGTCTTTGGCAGACTGAGTCAAATCATTCAGCATGATTGTTTCAGGGAAGGTATCAATGAACGGATCATCAGGCTTTGAGAAAACATAATCAGCATCAATGAATCTCCAGGAAGTGTTGTTCGGAAGTTTGTCAAGAATTTGAAGAATCAGGAGTCTGAGATCAAGGATATCCAGCGTTGAAATTTTATTGTCAGAGTTAGCATCTGCCGCAATCAATTTATACGGACTATCCAGAGTAAATACCTGCAAAATGTGCTGGCTAATGAGTACGAGGTCAAATGTAGTCACCCCATTCTTATCATTGATATCCTTATAAGGAGATACCTCCCAATCGAGGCCCGAAGGAAGATTGTCGAAAGAGTAAGTTCCCGCCGAAGGAGTCAGCGTGCTATCGTTTGGTGGCCCAAACAGGCGTACATTCACACTTCTGACAGGGAGGCCTACCTCCGTTTCAACGATACCGGAAATTGAAATATTCGTAGGCGTCAATACAGGCACATCTACACATTGCTCTACTTGACACTCGGTATTTAAATCTGTCACTGTAATACAGTATTCTCCACCTGAAAGATTCGTTATAAAGGTATTCGAACTACCTGTACTCCATTCGTATTCGAATGCACCGGAACCGCCTATAACCTGAACGAGCGCAGCCCCATCCATCTGCCCCGGGCCACTCTCCGGAGTGACAACAAACTCCAGGAACGGAATCAATCCAACAGGAGCTACCACAGTAACCGTACCTGCACAATTGGCAGTATTTCCATTCTCATCAACTGCAGACAGTGCAAAAGCAACAGGAGCACCTGCATCTGAACAATCAAAAGCAAACGGCGATACCTCAAGCAGTTGCACATCCCCACAGTTATCGAATGTATTGAAAGGATCAACCGCCTCTGTTGGGTCCAGCGTTGTATTTCCGCTCAAATCGAGGTTCAATGTGACATCAGCGCAAGTCAGTAATGGAGGAAGGTCATCTGATACAGACACCGTAGCAGTACAACTTTCAGATGCTCCAAAGCCATTGGTAACAGTCAGGACGACCTGCTGATTTCCGATATCATCACATGTAAATGAGGTCTGTGACAAGGCAAGCATCATTGTCCCGCAACCCACAGAAGAACCGTCATTAATCATTTGTGGTGTGATGCTCGCCGATCCATTGATATCGAGCGAAATTGCCACATTCTTGCACTCAGCAACAATCACGTTGCTGCCATCAACAGTGACATTTGCCGTACACACATCACTATTTCCACTTTGATCTGTTACCGTAAGTGTGACAGGCACTGTCGTTCCTGCATCATTGCAGTTGAACATGGTACGTGACAACAAGCGGTTGGTTACTGAGCAGTTGTCAGTACTTCCGTCATCAACAGCAAGAGGCATGATTGAGGCATTCCCTGAATTATTCAGAGACACTGTAATGTCTTTACACTCTGCCACAGGTGCAACTTGGTCAACCACTGTGACCTGTGCCGAGCAGTTGAAATCATAATCAATTCCATTCGTTATGTTGACACCAACCGTGTTAAGGCCGAGGTCAGCACAGTTAAAGTCAGTTTCTGAAACGGTCACCTGCATAGGATTGCAGACTCCAACAGGAATGGTGGTCAACACATCTGTCGCTTCAATATCACCCTGTCCGAGTGCATCCAACTGGACTGTTGTATTTTTGCACAATGGATTATTCAAAGGAACGTCACGCACTGTAACTGTTGCCTGACAGACGGCAGAATTGTTGTCAGCGTCAGTTGCCGTCATCAGAACAGTGTTCAGCCCCAAATCACTGCAGTCAAAAATTAACTGGGATGCCGTAATTGTCAGGCCGGCACAGTTATCCGTAGCCGTCGCAAGCTGCGAAATTGTCAGCGTGTCAGCAGGCAGGCCGGCAATCTGAAGATTAATGACCACATTCTTACATGTTATCAGCGGCTGAATATTGTCTTCAACTGTCACAATAGCAATGCATTCGCTGCTGTTCCCTGATTGATCTGTGACTGTAAGGGTCACTAGGTTTTCTCCGAGATCGTTGCAGGTAAACATCGTGGTATCAAGCTCCAGAGATGCGACACTGCAGTTGTCACTGCTTCCGAGATTGATATCCTCAGCTTCCACAGAGACCATTCCATTATCATCCAGATTTACCTGAATATTGGTACAAACAGCATCCGGTGCTGTATCATCAAGTATTGTGACAATTGACTGGCAGGTGTCTGTCGTGCTGTTTTCGTCATTCACAACGAGCAGCGCACTATCTAACCCAATATCATCGCAATTGAACACATTCGGAATAACTTCAAACGATAACATCCCACCTCCGGTACTACCGTTATCAATTTGTGCCGGTGTCAAAATAGATGTTCCCGAAGTTGGGTCAAGCGAAAGTGTCACATCCTTACACCGCGCAACAGCTGGGGTATTAAATGCAACTACAGTCACAATTGATTCACAGGTGCTGGAATTACCACTCTGATCAGTAACTGTAAGAACCACAGGATTATCTCCGAGATCGTTGATGTCAAAAGAGGCGGTATCCAATTCAAATGAGAATATGGTACAGTTATCTGTACTGCCATTATTCACTTGTGAAGGAGAAATGAACGCCTCATCCATTTGATCGAGCTGAATAATGAGATCGCGGCATTCTGCAACTGGAGCCAAAGAATCAATAACCTCAACATTAGCAGCACACTGGGCGTCATTTCCGGCAGCATCCGTCACAGTTAAAATGACGGGTATGGTACCAAGGTGGTCGCAATCAAAGTCTGTCTGACTGATACTAAGTGTAACCGGGCAATTATCGCTGCTTCCGCCGTCAATATCTGCCGGATTGAGCATTGCAGTCCCATCGGCTCCGAGGTAAAGATTTCCATCCTGACAAAGCGCTACTGGCTCCTCATTGTCTTCTACCGTAATGAGTGAAATACATGAATCTGAATTGCCACCCTGATCTGTGACAGTCAGAGTAAGGACCTGTGGACCCAAATCTTCACATGTCAATACGTCAATGGAGAGGGAGAAAATCAGATTGTCACAATTGTCGGTACTGCCTGACCCAAGCATTTCAGCATCGGGGGTGAATGTACCTGTTGCATCAAGTGAAACCATCATTGAGTCGCACTGAGCAATAGGAACTGTCGTATCCAGAACAGACACTTCCACATAACATGTATCTGCATTTCCTCCGGCGTCTACAGCAATGATTTCTGCCGTATTGGACCCGACTTCAGCACAGGAAAAATCCAGAGGGGACATGCTGGTGCTTCCCAATCCGCAGTTATCAGCGACTAGCGTCAAGAAATCATCAATATCTGCCGTTGCCAGACCGTTAGAATCAAGAACGACTGCCCCATCGACACACGTAATGGCAGGTGGCAGGTTATCTTCCACTGTGATTACCGCATCACAAGTGTCGGTTCCAATGTCATCCTGAACAACAAGCATGACATCGTTTGGACCGATGTCACTACAGTTGAATGTTGCACTGGGAAGAAGCAAAAAGAATAATTGACCAGTACCAAGACTTCCATTGTTCACGGCAGCAGCAGGGACAGTCACGGTACCATTTCCAGTTAAGTCTACTGTAATATCCTGGCAGATTGCAGTAGGCCCTAATCCAAATGGCACCAATGTAACTGATGCATTACATGAATCCGTGTTCCCCGATTGGTCAGTACCGGTTAGGGTGACTGAAATCACTCCAATATCATCAGTGGTCAAGACCATGGGACTCACAGTTAGGTCAAGTTCGCAATTGTCAGTGCTCCCTCCATCGACCTGTCCGGGAAGAAGCGTGTACATTCCATTCGGATTCAACTGCACAGTGAGATCCTTACAAATGACCTGTGGGGCGATATCATCCTCAACAATTGCCTGTACTTCACAGGTGTCTTGATTACCATTGTCATTGACCGCAGTAATCTCAACCACGTTTGCGCCGATCTGGTCACAATCAAAAATGAAGGAATCTGGGGAATAATCAGGTGGGCAGTTATCCCCTGAAGAACTGACAAACTCACTTGCGGCAACTGTGGCCATTCCAAAGGAATCTAAAAATACACTGACATCCTGACAAACCAGATCGAGACTTGAAATTGTATCAAACACAATCACAATGCCGGTGCAACTATCTACATTCCCACTGGGGTCAGTCACATACAATGTGACCACTTTGTTGCCGACATCTTCACATGTAAAGAGTTCTCGTGAAAGAGAAAATGTCAGATCACAATTGTCCATACTGCCATCATCAATTTCACTTGCAGGCAAAATCGCTTGCCCAGTCTCATCAAGGTACAGTGAGGCATTCTGGCAGGTGGCCTCGGGTACCAGCGTATCTAAGACAAGCACTGTCGCTGTACAAGATGCTGTATTTCCACTTTCATCGGCCCCAAACAACTGTACTTCCGTCAAGCCAGACATATCGCATGTCAGTGTATCACTGCCAAGCGAAAGCAGAACTGTGTCAGAGCAGTTATCTGAACTCCCTCCATCAAGATTTGTCGCTGAAATAAGAGCTAACCCATCTTCTGATAAATAGACCGTGTCATCAAGGCAAATCATCTGCGGAGCAAGAGAATCTGCAACAGACACCAAACTTGTACATGTATCAGTTGACCCTCCAGCATCCGTAACTGTCAGTACTGCCTCGAAAGTTTGCCCTAAATCCTCGCAGTCATAGGCCTCCAAATCAGTCTCAACGGAATAGCCACAATTATCCGAGGAATTTCCATCGAGTTGACTTGCCTGCAATTCACCTGTTCCATTTTCATCAAGGTACACTGTTGCATCCTGACAAACAGCTACCGGAGGCAAGGTATCAACAACAGTTAATGTGGCAATGCAGGTACTGGAATTTCCGGCATTGTCCGAAACAATGAGCGTCAAAGCAGATGTGCCAAGATCAGCACACCCGACTTGAACCGGAAGGCTGCTGAACATCAAATCACAGTTATCAGTGCTTCCTCCATCTGCCATCTCAGCATCGACAACTCCGAATCCCTGATTGTTGAGCGCAACTGTTAAATCCTGACAGACTGCTTCAGGAGCTGTGTCATCAAGAACAAAAATTGAAAATGCGCAACTATCTGCATTCCCGGCATCATCGGTACCAATGAGAATCAACTGACCCTGGCCAAAATCCTCGCACCCCAATACCTGTTTATCAAGAGAGAA